>Ga0179589_10000067_pt1 | contig 12280 bp, 7 predicted proteins | sample CZOMad2_1_08_16f_FD_182923 | JGI IMG/M metagenome (GOLD analysis project Ga0179589, IMG submission 182923) | Vadose zone soil fungal communities from Angelo Coast Range Reserve, California, USA - CZOMad2_1_08_16fungal | ecosystem: Environmental > Terrestrial > Soil > Vadose zone | place: USA... | reverse complement strand
TCGCCACTGCGTGTTTGGTGGCGACCCGCTGCGCCCGGCTTCGCCGCGCTGGCGATCGCCACTGCGTGTTTGGTGGCGACCCGCTGCGCCCGGCTTCGCCGCGCTGGCGATCGCCACTGGGTGTTTAGCCGCGGCCGCAGACCAACGCCAACACGTCCGGGCCGAACTGCTCAAGCTTGCGGGCGCCGATACCGGGGATGGCGACCAGCGCGGCGTCGTCGGTGGGCAGCAGCTCGGCGATCGCGATCAGCGTGTTGTCGGTGAACACGACGTAGGCCGGAACATTCAGATCCTTGGCAGTGCGCAGCCGCCAGTCCTTGAGCTGGAGCAACAGCTCGTCGTCGACATCGGCGGCGCACGTCTCGCAGCGCCGAAGCATGATCGCCGCCGGCGTGGTCAGCTGGTTGTTGCAGATCCGGCAGCGCGACGCGGCGCCGCGATTGCGCCGTGGCCGGCTCGGGGTGGGATCGGGTTGAGTCTGCGGGGACAGGCCGTTGAGAAAACGGGACGGCTTGCGGCTCTGCCGTCCGCCCGGGTTCCGGGACAGCGCCCAGCTGAGCGCCAAATGAATTCTGGCCCTGGTGATTCCGACGTAGAGTAGCCGGCGCTCCTCTTCGACTGCCTCGCTCTCGGCGCCGTGGGCCAATGCGTGCGTGATCGGCAGCGTGCCATCGGTGACTCCGACCAGGAACACCGCATCCCACTCCAGCCCTTTGGCGGCGTGCAGCGAAGCCAACGTGACACCCTGCACCACCGGCGGGTGACGCGCGTCGGCGCGGGTACGCAGCTCCGCCACCAGACCGGGCAAGTCCAGCGCCGGCCGGTGCGCCGCCTCTTCGTCGACCAACTCGGCCAACGCGACCAGGGCCTCCCACCGCTCTTTGGCCCGAGTTCCCGTCGGCGGCTGGGCCGTCAGACCAAGCGGTTCGAGCAGCCCCCGCACCACCTCGGGCAGTGTGCCGTCAACGTCGGTGCCGCGGTTGGCCGCCCGCTGCAAGACCAGCAGGACTTGGCGGATCTCCTGGCGACTGAAAAAGCCCTCGCCGCCGCGGACCTGGTAGGGAATACTGGCCTCGGTCAACGCCTCTTCATAGACCTCGGACTGGGCGTTGATCCGGTAGAGCACCGCGATCTCGGCCGGCGGCGTGCCCGACTCGACGAGCTGCGAGATCGAGGCTGCCACCGCGGCGGCTTCGGCAACCTCGTCGGGATATTCACGAAACGTCGGCGGCGGTCCAGGGTCACGCTGGCCGACCAGGTGCAGCTTGCTGCCGGCCACCCGTCCGCGGGCGGCGGCGATCACCCGGTTGGCCAGCGACACCACCTGCGGTGTCGACCGGTAGTCACGTTCCAGGCGCACCACGGTGGCGTCCGGGAACCGCCGCGAGAAGTCCAGCAGGTAACGCGGCGAGGCCCCGGTGAACGAGTAGATGGTCTGGTTGGCGTCGCCGACGACGGTCAGGTCGTCGCGGTCACCCAGCCACGCCGACAGCACGCGCTGCTGCAGGGGCGTCACGTCCTGGTATTCGTCGACGACGAAGCAGCGATAGCGGTCCCGAAACTCTTCGGCGATCGCGGCGTCGTCCTCGATCGCGGCCGCGGTGTGCAGCAGCAGGTCGTCGAAGTCGAGCAGCGCGACCCCCTCGCCGCGGGATTTGAGCGACTCGTAGGCCGCGTACGCGGCGGCGACCTGCGCGGCGTCCAGCGGAACATCGCGGGCGACAGCAGCCACCGCGTCGGGATACTGCTCGGGGGAGATCAGCGACGCCTTGGCCCACTCGATCTCACCGGCCACGTCGCGGACGTCGTCGGTGCTCAGCTGCAGGCCGGCGCCGTTCGCACCCCGGGCGACGACGGCGAACTTGGTCTCCAGCAGCTGCCAGCCGGTGTCCCCGACGACCCGCGGCCAGAAATACCGCAGCTGCCGGTGCGCGGCGGCGTGAAACGTCATCGCCTGCACCGCGGCGACGCCGGAGCCGGTCTGCGCGGCGGCCCCCAACGCCCGCAACCGAGCCCGCATCTCACCGGCCGCCCGCTGGGTGAATGTCACCGCCAACACCTGACCCGCGGCCACGTGTCCGGTGGCGACGAGCTGGGCGATGCGGTGGGTGATCGTGCGGGTCTTGCCGGTTCCCGCCCCGGCCAGCACGCAGACCGGCCCGCGGGGAGCCAGCACGGCCTCGCGCTGCTCGTCGTCGAGGTCGGCAATCAATGAGTCTGCGATCACCGCCATGGCGTCCATCTTGGCAGTGATCGCCGACAAACCCCGGGCAGCGCCACGCCGCGGCATACCGGCGACGCCGTCTATGTTTGAACAACTATGACTAGTTCTTCTGGTGCTTCGGTCACCATGTACACCACGACGTGGTGTGGCTACTGCCATCGGCTCAAGACGGTGTTGAAGGCTGCCGGAATCGGCTATGACGAGGTCGACATCGAACAGGACGCCGCGGCGGCGGAGTTCGTCGGCTCGGTCAACGGCGGCAACCACACGGTTCCGACGCTGAAGTTCGTCGACGGATCAACGCTGACCAACCCGGCCGCCAAGGAGATCAACGCGAAGCTGGCCCAGCTGGCCGGGTGACGTCAGGCCGCTTCGGCCCAGGATTCGATGATCACACGTGCGATCGAAACCGAGCCGGGCAGCAGCAGTTTGGATTCCGACGTGGTGGTCCAGTCACCGAGGGCCAGCGCGGCGCGTATCTCGTCGCGGGTGAACCATTCGGCCTCGGCGATCTCCCCGTCGTTGAACGAGAATTCCTGATCGGGGTCGCCGATCGCATGGAAGCCGATCATCACTGAACGCGGAAACGGCCACGGTTGGCTGCCGAGGTAGCGCACATCGCGGACGGTCAGCCCGATTTCCTCGCGGATCTCTCGGACGACACAGGTTTCGAACGATTCTCCGGCTTCGACGAAACCGGCCAGCAGCGAGAACATCCGCCCCGGCCACACCGTTTGACGGGCCAGCACCGCGCGGTCGCCGCCGTCATGAACGAGGCAGATCACGGCGGGGTCGATACGTGGGAATTCCTCGTGACCGGTGACCGGGTTGACCCGGGCCCAGCCTGCTCTGATCGGTTTGGTGGGCGAGCCGTCCACCGAGCTGAACCGGGCGCCGGCATGCCAGTTCAGCAGCGCCGCGGCGGCCGACACCAGCTGCGCGCCGACGTCATCGAAGAGCTGGCTCGCCCCGCGCAGATCGGCAACTTCGGCTTTCACGTTGGGATCCTCCGGTGCTTCCAGCGGACCCCGGACCGCCCACACATGTCGACCGCCCTCGAGGCGGCCCAGGAACACCGCATCCACCGGTGGCTTGTCGGCCAAGGCTTTCGCCTTGCCGAGCACCACCCGGCCGTCGGCGACCAACACCTGATTGCGCGAGTCCAGCCGCAGCAGCGCCGCTTCCGACCAACCGGCGGTGGCCGCCTCGACGTCGGTACGCACCTGGTCGGCGCGGTCGGCACCGATGCGCGACAGCAGCGGCACAGTTCGTAACTGGAAATCCACTTTGCTAAACCTCCTGGTGGCGACCCGCCGCGCCCGGCTCCGCCGCGCTTGCGATCGCCACGTCACTTCCCCGTGTTGCGGACATAGAGCAGCCGGTCGCCGGCCTCGATGGCGTCGACCTCCGGTGCGTCGACGCGCAGCAGGTGGCCGTCGCGAACCACACCGAGCACGATGTCGGGCAGATGCCGCGGTGATCCGCCGAGCTCGGTTTGCTCGACATCGCGCTCGGCGATGGCGAATCCGTGGGCCGGTGTCAGTAGGTCCTCGATCATCTCCACGACGCTGGGCGTTGTGGTGGCCACGCCAAGCAGCCGGCCGGCGGTCTCCGAGGAAATCACGACCGAGTTCGCACCCGATTGCTGCAGCGAGTGCCTGTTCTCGCCTTCCCGGACAGACGCGATGATCTTTGCCTTGGGCGCGATCTCCCGGGCCGTCAGCGTGGCCAGCACCGCGGTGTCGTCACGGCCGGTCGCGATAACGATCGATGCGGCCTGCGGGCCGCCAGCAAGCCGCAACACGTCTGATCTGGTGGCGTCGCCGTGCACGGTGACCAGACCGGCTCTGTCGGCGTGGTCGAGCGCGACTCGGTCCACGTCCACCACGACGATGTCGGACGGCTTGACATCCGCGCTGAGCATCGCGCCGATCGCGGTGCGGCCCTTGGTGCCGTAGCCGACGACGATGGTGTGGCTGCGCACTCTCTTCCTCCATCGCTCGATTTTGATCGTTTCCCGCTGCCGTTCGGCGAGCACCTGCACCGTGGTGCCCACCAACACGATCAGGAATGCCACCCGCAGCGGAGTGATCACTAGAATATTGATCAGCCGCGCGGATTCGGTAAGCGGCGTGATATCGCCGTAGCCGATAGTCGTCAGTGAGACGACCGCGAAGTAAACACAGTCCAGCACCGACAGTGGCTTGCCCCGGACGTCGGTGTATCCGCCGCGGTCGAGGTAGACGACGGCTGCCGCGACCAACATCGCCAGCACTGCTATGGCGACGCGCCGCCAGATGGCACGAGTGGGGTCACGACTCTCCGGAATTCGCAGGACACCGACCAGCGCATAAACGGGCTGCGCGGTCAGCGTCTCATCGAAGCGGGCCAGCCTACCTCTGGCCACGGCAACCCGTCATCGGCTGGCGCACGACACAATGTAACCATGACCCTCATCACACCAATACCTCAGCGCGACGCCAGCCAGGCGGCCGCATACCGAATCGCGGCGCTGTTGCTCGGCGTCGGCACCGTCCACTTTGTGGCGCCGAAACCGTTCGACGACATCATCCCCGCCGAGCTGCCCGGAAGCCCGCGGTTCTATACCTATGCGTCCGGTTTCGCCGAGGTCAGCATTGGTGCACTGGTGCTGGCGCGACGCACTCGGCGGTTCGGTGCTGTGGCGGCCGCTGCGCTGTTCCTCGCGGTCTTCCCGGCCAACATCAACATGGTCCGGTTGTGGTGGGACAAGCCATGGCCGATGCGGATCGCCGCCCTGGCCCGGCTGCCGTTACAGATTCCGATGATCACCGAGGCGCTCAAGGTCCGGCGCAACGCCTAGCACGGCGATCAGGTCTAGCGCGGCTGGTCGGCCAGCAGCGCGGCCAACTCGTCGGGTTCCGGCAGCACATCGGGCGCGACGGTGACCCCGGTCCGCACGTAGTGAAAAGCTGTGCGCACCAACGATCCCCGACATCCGCTTAATGCAGCCCAGGCTAGCCGGTAGACACCGAGCTGGATAGCGGCCAGCCGGGCGGCCTCCGAGCCATGCGGGGGCTCGCCGGTCTTCCAGTCCACGACGACCGCGCCGCCGTCCGGGTCGGCGAACACCGCGTCGATGCGGCCACGCACCACAGTGCTGCCGATGGCCATCTCGAACGGCACCTCGACGGCCACCGGCGTGCGCGCGGCCCACGGTGAGGCGAGGAAGGCCTTCTGCAACGTGGCCAGCTCCTCGGCGTCGCGCTGCGCGATATCGGTGTCCGCGGCACCGGGCAGGTCCGCCAGGTCGAACAATCGCTCGTTGCCGTAGAAACGCTCAACCCAGTCGTGAAATGCATTGCCCAGCAACGCATGCGGGTCCGGACGTGTCGGCAGCCGGCGCATCAGCCGCTGCGCGGCGTGCTCCGGATCGCGGGCCAAGTCCACCAGGCTGCTGACCGACAGCCCGCTGGGCAGTGTGCGTGCCGGCGGGCGCGCCGCGCGGGCGCGCTCGTCGAGCAGTGCGTCGACGTCGGCTGTCCAATCTTCGGTATCGGCGTCGGGCGTCGGGGCCGGTGCGTCCGCCGACATCGCAGCGGCGACCAGCGCAGCCCCGCGCTCCACGTCGGCGCGGCGACTGCCCAGTCCCCCGCAAGCGGGCGGTGCCCCAAGGTCGACGGGCCATATCGCCTCGTGAACGCTGTCGCGCAAGGGGTTTCGGTCACCGTCCGCCGGCGATGGCGCCCAATGCTCGATCACTCCGCACGGCTGGCCGGCAGCGGCCGACCCCTCGATGATGTCCTTGAGCTCGCACAGGAAATTCGATGGCCCGCGCGCCTTGATCCCGGTGGCGCCCCAGTGGTGGCCGGACAGCAGCAGGGTGTCCTCGGCGCGGGTGATCGCCACGTACAGCAGCCTGCGCTCCTCGTCGACGCGGCGTTGCTCCAGCTCGCGACGGTGCGCGGAGATCTTGTCCGACAGCTGCTTCCGATCGGTCACATCCGACGTGTCCAGAATCGGCACGCCGTGCACACCCGCCGAGGCACGATCGCCGCGCAGCAGCGGCGGAAGGTCGGCGGCGTCGGTGAGCCAAGTCCGAGCCTGGGCCGTCGACGGGAACACCCCGCCTGACAGGTGGGGCACGGCCACCACCTGCCATTCCAAACCCTTGGCGGCGTGCACGGTAAGCACCTGCACCCGATTCTGCGCGACCACGATCTGGGCCGGCGGCAAGCCGTTCTCGACCACTGCGGCCGCATCCAGGTAGGCCAGTAGACCACCGACTGAGGCCGAGCAGCCGCTCGCCGCGGCGCCGGCTCGCTCGGCGTAGCCGCTGACCACGTCGGCGAAGGCGTCGAGCTGCTCGGTGCCCGTCCAACCCGCGGAGGGCAGCGCCGCCCGGACCTCACAGTCGACGCCCATCAGACGGCGCACCTCGGCGACCAGGTCGGGAAGCGAATGGCCGAGGTGGCCGCGCAGCACGCTTAACTCCTCGGCGAGTGCCGCGATGCGCCGATACCCTTCCGCCGAATAGCCACTCGCGGGACCCGGGTCAGCAAGCGCGTCGGCCAGGCCTGCGGCATCGGCCTCTGGGCCAGCCGCTTCGGCGATCCGCTCGGCGGTATCCCCGGAGGGCGTTGCCTGCCCGCCGTCGAGGGTCACCGCGCGACGCCACAGCGCCGCGACGTCCCTGGCTCCGAGCCGCCACCGGGGACCGGTAAGCACGCGCATGGCGGCCGCACCGGCGGTCGGGTCGGCGACCAGGCGCAGCATCGCGACCACATCGGCGACCTCGGGCACCGAGAGCAGCCCGGCCAGTCCGACCACCTCCACCGGGACGCCGCGGGCACGTAGCGCGGCGGCTATCGGTGCGGCGTCGGCGTTACGCCGCAGCAGAACCGCGGCGGTCGGCGGCAGGACACCGTCGGTTGAAGCCTGCTGGTAACGCCGTTGCAGGTGATCAGCGACCCACTCTCGTTCGGCCTGCACGTCGGACAGCAGCGCGCAGCGCACGGTGCCGGGCGTGGCGTCGGGGCGCGAGCGAAGAGCGTGCACCGCCACCGATCGTCGTCGCGCATCCGCCGAGACGGCGTTGGCCACGTGCAGGGCCCGCGGCGGGTTGCGCCAACTTGTGCGCAGTTCCAGCACCGGCGCCGGGCCGCCGTCGGGCCGCGGGAAGTCGGTGGTGAACCGGGGCAGGTTGGTCGCCGAGGCGCCGCGCCAGCCGTAGATGGATTGGATCGGGTCACCGACGGCGGTCAACGCCAGTCGCTCGTCGACTCCGCCGCCGAACAGCGACGACAACAGGATGCGCTGGGCGTATCCGGTGTCTTGGTACTCGTCGAGCAGCACCACCCGGTAGCGGCTGCGCAGCTGCTCACCGACCTGTGGGACCGCCGAGGCCAGCCGCGCGGCGGAGGCCATCTGGGTGCCGAAGTCCATCACCTTCTCCGCCCGCATCCGGCGGTGCAAAGCGTCGATCAGCGGCACCAGCTCGGCGCGTTCGGCCTGGGTGGCCAGCATCCGCAACAGCCATTGGCTGGGTCCGCGGTCACGTTGGTAGCGGCCCGCGGGCAAGGTGTGCACCAGCCGTTCGAGCTCGACATGCGTATCGCAGAGCTGGCCGGTGTCGACCAGGTGCTCGGCGAGCTGACCCGACAGCCGCAGCACCATCGCGGTGACCGCGGCCGGGGTCTTGTCGGTGTGCAGCTCGCCGCGGTATCCGTTGACGACGTCGAATGCCAGCTGCCACAATTCGGTCTCGCTGAGTAGCCGGGTGTCAGGCTCGACGGGCTGCGCGTACTCCCCCGCCCCGGGCGACAGCAGACCGTATTCGCGCAGTAGCTGGCCGGCGAAGGCGTGATAGGTGCTGACCATCGGCGCTCCGGCGGGCTCCCCGACCGGCGGGCCCGGCTGGCTGCCGATGGTCAGTTCGGTGCCGGCGAGTCGGGCCAGCCGGGACCGGACCCGCCGCAGCAGCTGCCCGGCGGCCTTGCGGGTGAACGTCAGCCCCAGTACCTGGCCGGGCTCGGCGTAGCCGTTGGCCACCAGCCACACCACCCGTGCTGCCATCGTCTCGGTTTTGCCGGCGCCGGCGCCCGCGATGACCACCAGCGGTCCCGGCGCAGCGGCGATCACCGCCGCCTGCTCCTCGGTGGGCTCGAAAAGGCCGAGCGCGCAGGCCAGTTCGGCCGCACTGTAGCGCGCTGACGCTGGCGCTATAGCGGTCATACCGACCCCTTCTGGTCGACGCCGGTGTGGGCCGGGCAGCTCGGCCGCAGCGGGCAGTGCGCGCAGCCGTCGTTGATCCGGGCGATGAACTGCGGCCCGGCCGTCGCCCCGGCTGCCTCCCGGATCCGGTCGCGCCACTGTGCGCGGGCCTCGGGTGTCAGCGGGTCCTGCTCGCGTTCGGTGGCGCCAGCGGCCCCGGTCCTGCCCAGGTACACCAGCCGCCCGCCGCCGGGCTCGTCGCCTTGGGCCTGGGGGCACTCCCCCGCAAGCGGGAGGTGCCCCCACCCGCTTGCGGGGGACAGACCCTCGGCCACCGCCAGCTGGTAGGCCGCCAACTGGGCGTGCCGTTGCGCATCGTCCTTGCTGACCGGTGTCTTGCCGGTCTTGATGTCGACGATGACCAGCCGGCCGGCTGCGTCGCGTTCGATCCGATCAACTCGGCCGCGCAGCCGAACGGTTGCACCACCACGTTCATCGAGCACCCCGTCGACGTCGACTTCGACGCCGACCTCGGTCAGCTCGCCACGGGTCTGGGCCCGCCACTCCAGGAACGCTTGGATCATCGCGCGATGCCGGGCCAGCTCGTTGGCTGAATACCAACGGGATTCGAACGGCAGATGCTGCCAGGCCCGCTCCAGGGCGACCAGCAGCTGCGACTCGCTGGTGGCCGGCTCGGCGATCAGCGCATGTAGCACCGAACCGACGGTGGAGCCCAGGTCGCGCGGATCGGTCCCGCCGTGGCGCTCGGCCAGCCAGCGCAGCGGGCAGTCGGTCAACGTCTGCAGGCTCGACGGGGTCAGCGTGACCACGTGATCGTCACCGCTCCACAGCGGCTCAGTGGTGCTGACCGGCGTCATGCCATACCAGCCGGCCGGGTCGGCGCCCGGCACCCCCGCTGCGGCCAGCCGGGCCAATTGCGCTCCCGCGCAAGCACGTATCGTCTCACTGACCGCGCCCTGCGGTGCGCACACAACCCCGCGCAGTCGGCCCACCACCGCGGCCGCCGACAGCACCCGTGGCGCCGTGACCGGTTGTAGCGGGGCATCGGCGGTTCCGGTGGCCCACTGCGCAATTTCGGAAAAGAACGGCGACGGCATGCTGGCCTCCGCACCGCCGGCCGCCTCTCCGTCGACGGCCGTCACCAGCAGGCGCTTCCGTGCCCGGCCCATCGCTGCCACCAACAGCCGCCGTTCCTCGGCGAGCAGCGGTGCCCGCATCGAGGCGTTCTCGGTGACCCCGTCGAGGACGTCGAGCAGCCGTTGGGTGCCGAGTACTCCTCCGCGCGGAATCGTATTGGGCCACAACCCTTCCTGCAGGCCGGCGATGACTACCAGGTCCCACTCGTGGCCGAGTGCCGCATGCGCGCTGAGCACCGCTACCTGCTCGGCCGCGGCCGCGGGCTCGGGGCCGACTGCGGGCACCTGCAGCGTCCCCAGGTGGTCGATCAACCCGCGCAGCGACGCGCCTGCGGTGCGCGACAGGTATTGGTCGGTGGCGTCGAACAGCGCCGTCACCGCGTCGAGGTCCCGGCCGGCCTGAGTCCCGGACGGGCCGCCGCGATCACATGCCGCCAGCCAGCGCCGTTGCAAACCCGAACGATGCCATGCCGCCCAGAGCGTGTAGCGCGGATCCTCGCCACGCCGGTGACAACGAGCGGCGGCATCCAGCACCGCACGTACCCGTCTCAGCGGCCGGGCCTGGGCGGCGGTCAACCGCGCCGACGGTGCGCCGTTCACGGCCTCGACCAGCAGGTCGGCGAATTCCCTTGGTGGCCCGTCCATGTCGGCGCGACGTAGCGTCCGTCGCAGCTGGCGAAGCGAAACCGGGTCGATGCGCCCGATTGGGCCGGTCAGCAGTGCCAGCGCCTGCACGCCGTTCAGGCCGTCGGCGGTGGCGGCCAGCGCCATCAGTAACGCCGACGCCGCGGGCTGCTCGGCCAGCGAACCCGTGACCGCCGATGGAGCCACCGGGACACCGGCTCGCGCCAGCGCGTGCGGCAACCCGGCCGCGGCGCGCGGCACCGATCTGACGATGACCGCCATCTGCGACCATGGCACACCATCGAAGAGGTGCGCGCGCCGCAAAAAGTCGGCGATCAGCGTCGCCTCGGCACCGGTGGAGGCGGCCAGCTTTGCCGTCACGGATCCGGAATCTGTTCCGGTGCCATCGATTTCGCAGCCGCCGGGAAGCCGCCTGGCGATGCCCGAGACGACCCGCGCCACCGCTGGAGCGCAACGATGTGAGGATGTCAGCGTCACGGACGGCGGCGAGGCAGCACCTGGTTGAGGGGCGTCGCCGCCCAGTAGCGCCGCCGGCTCAGCGCCGCGGAAGCCAAACACCGCCTGGTTAGGGTCACCGGCGAGCAGCGTCACGTCAGCACCGGCGGCCAGCACCCGAACCAGCAGAGCGGCCTGCGGATCGAGTTGCTGCGCATCGTCAACCAGCAGAACGCCGATCCGGGCTCGTTCAGCGGCCAGCAGCTCCGGGTCGGCAGCGAATGCCTCGAGAGCGGCCCCGACCAGTTCGGCGGCGCCCACCGCCGGAGTGGTTGCCTGCGGAGCAGCCGTTCCTACGGCCGCGCGCAGCAGCATCACCTGCTCGTATTTGCGAGCGAACTGGCCTGCGGCCGCCCATTCCGGACGACGGGACCGCCGGCCCAGCCGTTCCAGCTGCTGGGGGTCGACGCCGCGTTCGGCGCACCGGGTCAACAGCTCACGCAGCTCGGCGGCAAACCCCGCGGTGCCCAAGGCGGCCCGCAGCTCAGTGGGCCACGATGTCGTCGAATCGGGACCGTCCTGCAACTCGCCGGCGAGCAATTCGGCGATGGTCGCATCCTGTTCTGCGCTGGTGACCAGCCGGGGCGGCGGACCGCCGGCGCGCTGCGCCGCCAGCCGCAGCACGGCGAACGCGTAGCTGTGCACGCTGCGCACCAAAGGTTGCCGGATGACCGGCGGGAGCCAACGGCCCACCTCTCCCCCGCAAGCCGGCGGTACCCCCACCTCGGGCCCAGCGGTCCCGCGTCGTCGGCGCGCGAGGGAACCGACGTCCTGCGAGCGGAGCAACTTCGTCGTCAACGCGCTACGTGCCTGCGCCCCGATCCGGCCCGAACCCGTCAGCAGCAGCACCGATTCCGGATCGGCCCCTGCGGCGATACGCGCAGCCGCGACGTCGATCAACAGGCAGCTCTTGCCGGTTCCCGGACCGCCCAGCACTCGAACCAGCCCGCGCAGATCGGGATCGAGCACAGCGTGGGCCTCCGGGCCCCAGCGGTAAGACATAGCGGCATGACACCACGGGGGTCCGACAAGTCGGCCCGGCCGGCAATGAGTCGACGTCGAACTGGCACCATCGACGCGTGACCCGCCTGCACGTGCACCGCTACGGCCCCTCCGGCCCGTTGCGACTGCTGGCGCTCCATGGCCTGACCGGGCACGGCAAGCGCTGGGAACCGTTGGCGACTCAACACCTGGCCGAGATCACTGTTGCCGCACCAGATCTGATCGGACACGGCAGGTCGTCGTGGGCGGCGCCGTGGACCATCGATGCCAACGTCGCCGCGCTGGCCGAACTACTCGAGCACCAATCCGACCGCCCCGTAGTGGTAGTCGCGCATTCGTTCGGCAGCGCGGTCGCACTACACCTGGCTGCCGCTCATCCCGACCGAGTAGCCGCACTGGTGCTGCTTGACCCGGCCATCGGCCTGGACGGCGCCTGGATCCGTGAGATAGCGGACGCCATGCTGGCCTCCCCCGACTACCCGGACGCCGCGGAAGCGCGCGCAGAGAAAGCCACCGGTTCGTGGGCGGATGTGGACCCGGCCGTGCTCGACGCCGAACTCGACGA
>Ga0179589_10000066_pt1 | contig 12283 bp, 11 predicted proteins | sample CZOMad2_1_08_16f_FD_182923 | JGI IMG/M metagenome (GOLD analysis project Ga0179589, IMG submission 182923) | Vadose zone soil fungal communities from Angelo Coast Range Reserve, California, USA - CZOMad2_1_08_16fungal | ecosystem: Environmental > Terrestrial > Soil > Vadose zone | place: USA... | reverse complement strand
AGCTCTCCCGCCAACAAGTTTGACACCCTCAACGACGCCGTCGTTGGCGCAGGTGTGACTGACCACCGCCGGGCCGAACGGCGTGTCGAAGCGTTGGCCGGCCTCGCCTTCCAGCGCGAAGCCGTGATTCTGTGCGGTGACCGCGACCCGGCCGGTGGCGTGATCCATCACCGGGATGTTGATACCCCGATGACCGAACACCATCTTGTAAGTGGACAGGCCCAGTGCGCGGCCCAGGATCTGGTTGCCGAAACAGATGCCGAACAACGGGATACCGGCACCCAGCACCTCGCGGGTCACCTCGACGATGTGGTCGGCGGTGGCCGGGTCCCCTGGGCCGTTCGACAGGAACACGCCGTCGGGTTTGAGCTCGGCGATCTGCTCGAAGGTCGCAGACGACGGCAGCACGCGGCTGCGGACTCCACGCCGGGCGAAATTGCGCGGGGTGTTGGTCTTGATCCCCAGATCGATCGCGGCCACCGTGAACCGGTGCGGCCCTTCGGGTTCCACGACGTAGGCGTCCACGGTGCTGACCCGGCCGGCCAGGTCAGCACCCAGCATCGGTTGTTGGCCGCGCACCCGCGCGGCCAACTCGTCGGGCTCGGCGAGTGACGCACCGGAGAACACGCCCGCCTTCATCGAGCCACGGCTGCGCAAGTGGCGCACCACCGCGCGGGTGTCGACGCCGGCGATTCCGACGATGTGCTGGCGGACCAGTTCGTCCTCCAGTGTTCCGGTGGCGCGCCAGTTCGAGGCGCGCGGCGAGGGATCACGCACCGCGTACCCGGCGACCCAGATTTTGTCGCCGCGGCTTTCGGCGTCCTCGCCGTTCCACCCGGTGTTGCCGATCTGCGGGGCGGTGGCCACCACGATCTGGCGGTGATAGCTGGGGTCGGTCAAGGTTTCCTGATACCCGGACATACCGGTGGAAAAGACTGCCTCGCCAAGCGTCTGGCCGATCGCACCGAACACCGTTCCGGTGAACGTCCGGTCGTCCTCGAGGACCAGCACCGCTTTGTCCCGCCGCTGTTCTGCGCCGCTCATCGGGTGTTCTCCGGTAGCCAGCGGGTGTACTCGCCGCGGTCGTTACCGCGAAACCCGAGGTCGATCTCGGTCCCCGACGGCAGACGCCAGCGGATGGCCAAGATTCCCTCGTGAGAGGTCGCACTCCCGTCGTCGTCCCGCGCACGCCGCGAACCCAGACCGGCGGGAACCACTTTGCCGACCATGCCGCGCTCAGTGCGGATGGCCGTGATCGACTCCTGCGGAATCCAGATCGGGCTGGCGCCGCTGCGCTGCACCATGATTCCCTCCGGGTAGCGCGTCAGCACCGCCTTGCTGCGGTAGCCCAAATCGCCGACCGCGACGCGGTCGTTCCAGCTGGTCGCAACCGTGCACCCGACATACACGCCGCGAGTCGGCTCGACGATCGGCGACCCCACCATTTCCGGTACCGGCGGCAGCGTGCCGATCAGCTCGGCCTGCCGTCGCGCGCGCTCCCGCCAGCCGCGCATCATGAGCTGGATGACAAACGCGATCACCAGCGCCAGCAGCCCGGCCATGATCAGCGATGCGACCAGTGTTGCCGAATTCATGCCGGGCTCTTTCCGTCACGGGCGGTGATCTTGCCGCGCAGCAGCGTTGTGCTCACGGTGGCGGGCAGCGTCATGGTTTCGTACGGAGTGTTGGCCGACCGGCTGGCTAATTCGGCGCCGGCCACCGTCCAGGTGGCATCCGGATCGACCACGGTCAGGTTGGCCGGTTCCCCGATTTCCAACGGCCGACCGTGATCGGGCAGCCCGGCGATGCGGGCCGGATTCTCGCTCATCACCCGCGCCACATCACGCCACGTCAGCAGACCGGGAACGACCATCGTCTGCACCACCGCCGACAGCGCGGTCTGTAACCCCAGCATCCCCGGCAGTGCGGCCGCGAACTCAACACACTTCTCGTGTTCGGCATGCGGGGCATGATCGGTTGCCACGCAGTCGATCACCCCTTCAGCCAAGGCGTGACGCAGCGCGACTGCGTCGGCGGCTTCGCGCAACGGCGGGTTGACCCGGTTCACCCCGTCGTAGCTGACCAATCGGCTGTCATCGAGCAGCAGGTGATGCGGGGTGACCTCGGCGGTGATCGAAATACCCTGCGACTTGGCCCATCTGAGAATCTCGACAGTGCCCGCGGTGGAGGCATGACAGATGTGTACCCGGGCGCCGGCGTCGCGGGCCAGCAAGGCGTCGCGGGCCACGATCGACTCTTCGGCGGACCGCGGCCAGCCCGACAGTCCCAGCCTGGCGGCGTTGGGCCCTTCGTGTGCAATCGCGCCGACGGTCAGCCTGGGCTCTTCGGCGTGCTGGGCTATCAGCACGCCCAAGCCGGTGGCGTATTCCAGCGCGCGGCGCATGATCAGCGGGTCGTACACACACTTGCCGTCGTCGGAGAACATCCGCACCTGCGCGGCACCGGCGGCCATCATGCCCATCTCGGTGAGCTGGGTTCCGGCCAGCCCGACGGTGACCGCGCCGACCGGGTGCACGTCGACCAGGCCGACCTGCTGCCCGCGGTGCCACACGTGGTCGGTGACCACTGGGCTGTCGGCGACCGGGTTGGTGTTGGCCATCGCGAAGACGGCGGTGAAGCCACCGAGGGCCGCTGCGGCCGAACCGGTTTCGATGTTCTCGGCGTACTCGCGGCCGGGCTCCCGCAGATGGGTGTGCAGGTCGACGAATCCGGGCAGCAGGATCTGGCCGGTGGCGTCGATCACGTCGGCGTCTTCGCCGATAGGCAATCCCGCCCCGATGCCGGCGATCTGGCCGTCGTCGACCAGCACGTCGACGCGGTCCCCCTCGCCGTATAGCCGCACACCGCGGAGCAGCACGCTCATGCCACAACCTCTTTGTCGGCCGACTCCGTGCCGACCAGCAGATGGAACAGCACCGCCATCCGGACGTGAACTCCGTTTGAAACCTGCTGCAGCACAGCCGACTGCGTCGAATCAGCCACCGATGAAGAGATTTCCATGCCGCGCAGCATCGGTCCGGGATGCAGGACCACCGCATGACCGGGAAGCATCGCCTGGCGTCGCTCGGAAAGCCCGTACAGCACCGAATACTCCCTCGCAGAAGGGAAGAAGCCGCCGTTCATTCGCTCGGCCTGCACCCGCAACATCAACACCGCGTCGGCGGCGGGCAGCTCGGCGTCCAGATCGTAGGACACCGTCACCGGCCAGTCAGCAACCCCGACCGGCAGCAGCGTCGGCGGGGCCACCAGCACCACCTCGGCGCCCATGGTGTCCAGCAGCATGACGTTGGAACGGGCGACCCGGCTGTGCAGGATGTCTCCGACGATGACGACACGCCTCCCCTCGATCTCACCGAGCCGCTGCCGGATGGTCAGCGCGTCCAGCAGCGCCTGCGTCGGGTGCTCGTGCGTGCCGTCGCCGGCGTTGATCACCGACGGTCCGCCTCCGGCGGTGTCAGAGGTCCAATCGGCAAGCCGGTGCGCCGCGCCCGAAGCGGGGTGCCGGATGATCAGCGCGTCGGCGCCCGCCGCCCGTAGGGTCAGCGCGGTGTCGCGCAACGATTCGCCTTTGCCTACCGACGATCCCGCCGCGCTGACGTTGATCACGTCCGCGCTCATCCACTTGCCGGCAACCTCGAACGACACCCGGGTGCGGGTCGAGTTCTCGTAAAACATCGTGATCACCGTCCGGCCCCGCAGCGTCGGCAGCTTGCGGACCTCTCGGCCAACCAGGGCCTGCGCGAACCGGTCTGCGTCGTCGAGGATCGCGGTGGCTTCGGCCCGGGACAGGTCACCTGCGGCGAGCAGATGCCTGCTCATGGCGCATCCCCCCGGGAGATGACCACGCCGTCGCGACCGTCCTGTTCCTGGAGTAGCACGTGCACGCTCTCGCTGCGCGACGTCGGCACATTCTTGCCGACATAGTCGGCGCGCAGCGGCAGCTCGCGGTGGCCGCGGTCGACCAGCACGGCCAACTGCACCAACCGCGGGCGGCCCACGTCGCGCAGTGCGTCCAGCGCCGAGCGCACCGAACGGCCGGAATACAGCACGTCGTCGACGAGGATCACCAGGGCGTCATCGATGCCGCCTGCCGGTATCGACGTGGCCTCCAGCGGCCGAGGCGGCTTTGTCATCAGGTCGTCGCGGTACAGCGTGATGTCCAGCGCACCGCGGGCGACCTCGGCGCCAGAGAATTCGGCGATGTTGGCGGCCAGCCGGTCGGCCAATGTGACGCCGCGGGTGGGGATTCCCAACAGCACCACCCTTGGTGCGTCGGCACCATCCAGTGCGGTCTTTTCGATGATCTGATGCGCAATGCGGGAAACGGTTCGGCCCACGTCGGCCGCCGACATCAATTCGCGGCCGGTGGCGGCATCACCTGCGGCACCCATGCGAGACCCTGACCTCCTTCTCCGCCTCTCTGGACGGATCGTTAAAGGATGTCGACTGACCGGCAGCGTAGCATTGCGCGCCACCGGCGCGACGATCCGGGCCGCGTGGCGGCCCGCAATCGGACTACCCTGGCGGAAATGACCGGCCCTAGTCCCGCTGCCCGACCTTCCGGCGGTGTCCCCTTTGATTTCGACGCCCTCTACCGAGGCGAAAGCCCAAGCGAAGGCGTCCCGGCGATGGCCACGCCGCCATGGGATACCAAGGCACCCAAGGACAACGTCATCGCGTGGCAGGAGGGTGGCTGGGTCCACGGTGATGTTCTCGACATCGGCTGCGGGCTCGGTGACAACGCCATCTACCTGGCCCAGCAGGGCTTCAAGGTGACCGGACTCGACCTCTCGCCGACCGCGCTGATCACTGCCGAACGGCGGGCCAAGGATGCCGGGGTGACTGTGAAGTTTGCAGTGACCGACTCCACCAAGCTGGAGGGCTACACCGACGCATTCGACACCGTCGTCGACAGCGGCATGTTCCACTGTCTGGACGACGACGGCAAGCGCAGCTATGCGGCCGCAGCGCATCGGGCGACCAGGCCGGGTGCCACCCTGCTGCTCAGCTGTTTCTGCGACGCAAACCCACCCGACGAGGAATGGCCACGGCCCGTGGTGTCCGAGCAGATGCTGCGCGATGTGCTTGGCGGCGCGGGCTGGGATATCGAATCACTGGAGCCCACTACCTGGCGCCGCGAGGTCGACGGCAACGAAGTCGAGATGACGTTCTGGTATGTCCGCGCCCAACGCCACTAGCAGAACTCGCCCGTCACCTGAAGCACCCCAGCCCGGCCCGCTAACCTGATCCGGGTGAATCTCGAGGGCAACCAGGTCTCCATTCGCGAAGCCTGCGATGCCGGTCTGCTCGCCGGCGCCGTGACGGTGGCGTGCCAGCGCGGAGAAGTGTTGCAGGTCAACGAGATCGGCTACCGCGACGTCGACGCCAAGCTGCCGATGCAGCGCGACACGCTGTTTCGCATCGCGTCGATGACCAAACCGGTCACGGTGGCCGCGGCGATGAGCCTGGTCGACGAAAACAAGCTGGGGTTGCGCGACCCGATTGTGCGTTGGTTGCCGGAGTTCGCCGATGTGGGGGTGCTGGACGACCCGAGCGGGTCGTTGGATCGAACCCATCCGGTGCAGCGGGCGATCCTGGTCGAGGACCTGCTCGCGCATACCAGCGGCCTGGCGTACGGGTTCTCGGTGGCCGGACCGATCTCCCGGGCCTACGTCCGTCTGCCGTTCGGGCGCGGTCCCGACGCCTGGCTGGCCGCCCTCGCCGAGTTGCCGCTGGTGCATCAGCCGGGCGAGCGGCTGACCTACAGTCACGCCATCGATGTGCTTGGCGTGCTGGTTTCTCGTATCGAGGGCAAGCCGTTCCATCAGGTGCTCGACGAACGAATCCTGCAGCCACTGGGCATGATTGACACCGGGTTCTTCGTCTCCGTCGACGGCCGCCGTCGCGCCGCGACGATGTACCGGCTCGACGGCAACGACCAGCTGCAACATGACGTGATGGGCCAGCCGCATATCGCACCGCCGGCGTTCTGCAACGCCGGCGGCGGGTTGTGGTCGACTGCGGACGACTACTTGCGGTTCGTCGACATGCTGATGCGCGAAGGGACATTGGATGGTGTGCGGGTGCTGTCACCGGAATCGGTACGGCTGATGCGCACCGATCGGCTCACCGCTGACCAGAAACGGCATTCCTTTCTCGGTGCACCGTTCTGGATCGGCCGCGGGTTCGGGCTCAACTTGTCGGTGGTGACCGATCCGGCAAAGTCGGCGCCGTTGTTCGGGCCGGGTGGCGTCGGAACGTTCAGCTGGCCCGGTGCGTACGGGACGTGGTGGCAGGCCGACCCGGACGCGGACCTGATCCTGCTGTACCTCATCCAGAACTTGCCCACGCTTTCGGGCGACGCCGCCGCCGCGGTCGCCGGCAACACGTCACGCGCGAAGCTACAAGCGGTGCAACCGAAATTCGTGCACCGCACCTATCGCGCACTAGGTCTTTAGCGCCGGATCCACGAGATGGTCGATTACTTACCTGAACGCATCGACGGCCCGCGGCTCCTGCTGCGCCCGCCTGTACTCGACGACGCCGGCCCGCTGTTCCAAAGGGTTGCCCGCGATCCTCAGGTCACCAAGCATCTGCTGTGGACACCGCACCCCGACGTCGCGACAACCCGGCTGGTGATTACGCAAAGACTCAATGTCGGCGACGACGAGCGGACCTGGGTCATCGCGCTGCGGCACAGCGACGAGGTCATCGGGCTGGCCAGTTGCCGGCGCCCGATGCGGCACTCCGTCGAAATTGGTTACTGCCTCGGTCGGCGTTGGTGGGGCAAGGGTTTGATGTCCGAAGCGCTCGACATGCTGGTGGCGGCGCTGGACGCCGATCGCGAGGTTTACCGCGTCTGGGCCACGTGCGATGTCGACAACGAGCGTTCGGCGCGATTGCTGCTGCGAGCCGGGTTCGTACTGGAAGGCCGGCTGACCCGGCACGCCGTCTACCCCAACCTGGGGCCCGAACCACGGGACAGCCTGCTCTACGCCAAGGCGCTGCGCTGAGCTAGATCATGGCGAACGGCGACACCTTCGCGCCGATCTCCAACGCGCCGGCGAGCTCACGGCTGACGTCGTAGTCGAACACCACGTGACCGGAGATCACGTCGACGTCGCGCTTGGCACGCTGCAACGGCTGGTCCAGGAACTGCGCGCTGGCGCCGGATGCCTCCAGCGGATCGGCGATCAACGCCCGGGATTCATGCACGACGTGCGCCGCGGCTGCGCGGACTCCGGCGCGGGCCTTACGGCCGACATGATGCCCGCTGCTGACCCTGGCCTGCATGTCGTCGGCGGCGGCGTCGGCCAGTCCGCGCAGTGCACGAAGCCGCACCCGGGCACCGCCGAGGCGCACCTGTGCGCTGGGCTGATCCTTCTGCGCCACACCCGAATACGCGAGCGCCCTTTCGCTGAGCCGCCGAGCGAAGAGGTCGGCGACCAATTCGGCGGAACCCAGCGCGGGCATCGCGGCGGTCAGCGCCAGCGCGGGCACCATCGGCCACCGGTACACCGCAGCGTCGTGCAGCGCCGCGCCCGGAGTTGTCCCGCTGTAGATGTCGGCCACCGTGACCAGCCGATGCCCGGGCACCCACACGTCGTCGACGACGATGTCGTTGGAGCCGGTGGCGCACATGCCGGCGGTGTGCCAGACGTCTTCGATGCGGATGTCGGTGGCCGGCAGCAACACCAGGGCCGGATACGATGCATCGTCAGGCCCGCAAATGGCGCCGACCAGCACCCAGTCGGCGTCCATCACGCCGGTCACGCACGACCATCGCCCGGTCAACCGGACGCCGCCGTCCAATGGTGCGCCGCGCCCGGTCGGCGCGAGCGGCGCGGGGCACAACACCGGCCCGCCGGCGAACACCTCGTCTTGGGCCTGCTCGCCGAACAGCGCGAGCATCCAGCTGTGCAGGGTGTAAAAACCCAGCGTCCACGCGCTCGAGGCGCAGCCGTGGGCCATCCGGCGCACCACATCGAGGATCTCCGGAAACTCCGCCTGCCAGCCGCCGTGACGCTTCGGCAGCAACAGCCGGGCGAGCCCGGATTCCCGATACTCGTCGATCGTGGCCTGCGGCAGCCGACGTAGCTTCTCCGCCTCGCCCGCGCGATCGGCCAGGCGCGCGACGAAATCTTCGCTGACCCCCGGTCGTGACGTCGACGATGTCGTCATACCGAGGACGCTACCATACCTTTTGGTATGGTGACCGATACCGGAAATCAGTGCCGCAGCATGACTTCCAGGAATTCCTCACGGCGCCCGGCGGCCGAGGGATTGGGTCGCGAACCGGATAGGTGCAAGAAGCCGATCCCCGCAGCGAATGTGGCGTTAGCGCGCAAGTCGGCCTGTTCGGGGTCGAAGCCGTCGTCGAGGAAGGCCCGCCGGACCGCGGCGACCACCCGCTGGTCGGATGCCCGCACCGCGGCGGCGACCGCAGTCTCTGATCGCGCCCATTCCCGCATCGCGCGCTCCAGCATCCAGTGCCGGGGTCCGACCAGTGCGGTCATCATGCGGGACAACCGCTGCCGGGGCGGCTCACTCGCCAGGTCGTCGAAATACCCCCGGTCCTCGTCGCGGACGGCGGCCCAGGTGTCGATCAGCGCCTCGCGGTAGGCCTTCATGTCACTGAAATGCCAATAGAAACTGCCCTTGGTCACGCCGAGCCGACTGCAGAGCCGTCCAAGTGTCAGGGCCTTCACGCCGTCCTCGGCGAGCACCCGGAAGCCTTCCTGCACCCAGTCATCCACGCAGAGCCGGGAATTGGCCGCGCCACCCGAAGTCGCCATGGGCGGTAAGCCTAGCGACTGGAGCGGACGTCAGCCGCGGATGCTAGCAGCGTCCGCAGGCCGCGCCGTGGCGATGTGTTTCAGCGCGGCCTCGGTGAACACCGATAACCCGAGATCAGGGTTGTATCCATGGATTTCCTTGACGTCGAGCTGAGCGAGAAAATACAGGATCTCCTTCGAGACCACCTGGCCTGGAACCAGCACCGGAAAGCCGGGCGGATAAGGCACCACGAAAGTGGTGGACACCAGGGTCTTGCCCTCGGCGAGCCGGCGCGCGGCCTCACCGGCCAGGACGTGTTCGCGGTCGGACTCCTCGTATCCGGCGTAGAACGCCGAGCGCATGTCGCCGAACGAGCAGGCGTCGTCGGGTCGGAACGCCCCGTCGAATTCACTGAAGTCGGGCAGCGGCGGTAGATCCTCGGTGATCTCCTCGACCCGGCGATGTTGCAGGGCGCGATCATCCTTGCTGGCCGCGCACTGGCTGCGATCGAAGTCGGTGGCCACCCGGCGCAACACATCGAGCAGGTAGTGCACACTCGACCACGTCACACCAATCGTGAAGATCAACAACACACTGTTGATCGAGGTCTTGTTGATCTGGATGCCGAATCGGTCCATCAGGATCTTCTCGCGGAAATCGTATCCGTTCATGCCGGTCTGACCCACGTACAGGGTGACCCGCGTCGGGTCGAGCACGAACTGGTCCGAGCGCCACGCCTCGTTCCAGTCCGCCAGCACACCCTGCCGCACCTGACGGTAAGAGCTGACCGCTGAAAGCCGGAACTCGTCGGGCACCAGGTCGGACTCGTCGAGGATCCGAAACCACTTCCTGATCAGCTGGTCTTTGCGGACGCGGTGACGGAACACCAGCGCCATGTCATAGACGTTTCGGACCAGCTCGAACCCTTCGATGTCAACCTGCCGACGCGCCAAATCCAGCGATGCCAGCAGTTGCTGGTTCGGTGACGTCGAGGTGTGGGTCAGAAACGCCTCACCGAACGAATCGCGGGTGAGCGCGTTGAAATCCTGGTCGCGGATATGAACCATCGACGCCTGCCGCAGCGCCGACAGCGACTTGTGCGTGGAGTGTGTGGCGTAGACGCGCACGCGTGCGCGACCGGGGTCGGGCAGCAGCCGGTGATCGCTCCACTGGGCACGGTCCTCACCTGATTCAAAGCTGGGCATCGACTTGCGCCACTGCCGGTACTCCTCGGCATAGGCGGGAGACGACAACATCGATTCGAGTTGCTCGGCAGCAACCATCGCCGTGCGTTGCCGCGCCCACGGCACCGCGGTGGCGAACGCGTACCACGCCTCGTCCCACAGGAAGCAGATATCCGGCTTGATCGCCAGCACCTCTTCCATCACGCGCCGCGGGTTGTAGACGACGCCGTCGAACGTGCAATTGGTGAGCAGCAGCATGCGCACCCGGCCCAGCTGTCCGGCAGCTTCCAGGTCGAGCAGCGCTTTTTTGATGGTGTGCAGCGATACGGCGCCGTAAATCGCGAACGGCTGCAGCTCGTAGGCATCCAGGTACAGCGGGTACGCCCCGGCCAGCACCAGGCCGTAGTGGTGCGACTTGTGGCAATTGCGGTCGATCAGAACAATGTCGCCAGGCCTGGTGAGAGCCTGCACGACGATCTTGTTCGCGGTGGACGTGCCGTTGGTGACGAAGTAGGTCTGATTGGCATTCCAGGTTTTGGCCGCCTTGTCCATCGCCGCTCTGATGGTGCCGTGCGGGTCCAGCAATGAGTCCAGCCCGCCGGATGTCGACGACGTCTCGGCCATGAAAATGTTGCGGCCGTAGAACTCGCCCATGTCACGCAGCGACTTGGAGTTGAAGATGCTGGCGCCACGTGCGATGGGAAGGGCATGAAACTGGCCGGCCGGCCGTGCCGCGTAGGCACGTAGTGCGTCGAAAAACGGTGTGGCGTAACGGTTCCGGATGCCGGCGAGCACGGTGCTGTACAGATCGGTGACGTCGTTGAGCCGGTAAAAGGTGCGGTCGTAGACGTTGGGTTCATCTTCTCCCTCGGAAGCGATCGATTCGTCGGTGAGCAGGTAAAGGTCGATGTGTGGCCGCAGTTCGCGGATCCACTCGCCGCATTCCACCCAGTCGTGGGTGCGGTCGGTGGCCACCACTTCGTCGTTGGCGCCGAGCAATGTGGTCATCAACGGCACCCGGTCCCGGGACCGCAGCGGAACATCATGCCGGATGATCGCCGCCTGAATCTCCCCGTTCAACGCGACCGCGGTGATGGCGTCCTCGACGCTTGTCACCATCAACAGCTCGAACTGCACATCGTCGCCAGCGTCGCGCAACGCGCGCAGGGATTCCGCCAAACCCTCGGGGGCGGTGGGAGGAGAATCATCGGCGAGCAGAACGGTGTAGAACTGCTGTTCTTTGGCCCGCGCCACCAGCTCCTGATCGGCCAGCGAGGCCGACGTGTCAAACAGCGCTGCGCGGTCGCCGTATTCGGACAGTAGCCGCACCGCGAGCGACACCTTCTCTTCGAGGCTCACCGTGGCAAGGTTGTCGAGATACTCGCGGAATGCCGCTAAATTCTCCGCGCCCGGATAGATCCAGTAGCGCTCGTATGCACCTAGACGATTGAACAAGCGCTTCGCCCTGCCAGCTTCGCGGCTGGTGTCCAGCCCGGCACGGTCGACCACGGCGAGCTGATGGCAAGCGTCGTCGAGCAGATTCCAGGTGTCGAGGCGCGAATACGACGGGTTCGCAACCGCCGCCAACGCGGACACACAAAGCCGCCTCGGGCGCCTGCCGTCTCGGTCCATATCGCCAGTGTGTCCCCGCGCAGATCAGCGCGCGGGCATTTCGGAAGGTCGACTGGCGGGTAATCAGCACGTGAATTCACGCCTCGAACTCGTCGTCGCCGTCGTGGCCCCGGCGATCGCCGCGGGTGATCTCCATCCACCGCCGAACCGGAAGGTCCCAACGCCGCGGTGCCACTTCGGTGACATCCGACAGCGATCGCACCACGGCCTGCATCAATCCCATGATCGCGGCCATCACCGGAAGCAACGGCGACAACGGCTTGGCCGCCGAACGCACCGTGCTGATGCGCCGGGCCAGAACTAAGCGCTCGATCGAGTGATACAGCCAAGCCCCGACGCCCAACCCGTAGATCGCCAGCACCGCCGCGATCACCGCCTGTCCGTAGGCCGCGCACACGACCGCCCCCAGCACGACCGCCGCCGCCAACACGGCAGCGATGATGGCGCGCAGCTCCAGCCGGGTCATGAATCCGCGCCGGGGTCAAGGCTCGATTGTCCGTCTCGCCCCCGCACGCGGGAGGCACCCCCACCTCGGACCCCTTCCGGGGCCCGCGTCGTCGCCGGACGGACCGCCCCCTGGACTGCCTCAGCGGCCGCCCGGATCTGCGGCGTAACCAGCATGACCTGGCCCAGCACCCCGTTGACGAAGCCCGGTGAATCGTCGGTGGACA
>Ga0179589_10000065_pt1 | contig 12349 bp, 10 predicted proteins | sample CZOMad2_1_08_16f_FD_182923 | JGI IMG/M metagenome (GOLD analysis project Ga0179589, IMG submission 182923) | Vadose zone soil fungal communities from Angelo Coast Range Reserve, California, USA - CZOMad2_1_08_16fungal | ecosystem: Environmental > Terrestrial > Soil > Vadose zone | place: USA... | reverse complement strand
CATGGCGGCCACAAGTTCAAGTTGTCAATGAATGATGCTCAATGTTGTACTGTAGCACTGCACGTTCTCCGCATCCGAGTCTACGAGAACCGGCTTCGATTATGTAATCGGACCTCGGACTTCACCCCAGGGCCCAACAACCAACAACTTGAAGCACTTACTCAACTTGCATTTCAACCAACCCCACCGCATGTGCTTTTCAGTGACATATGGCGCTGCCGCGCTCGCTACTCCGCGGGCGTGTACCGCACACGCATTTTCTCTTCAAGATGACATGTTATGTGTGGCCTCAACTTATTAGAAGGCTTTCTGGTTTCCGAGCAGTAAAGCTTTAACGTTTAAGCTTTTAAAACCTGTGATGGACACCATTAGGATCTCCATCATCCAGACGACCGAAATGTTTGGGGTCAGCCGGTCTGTTTCCGATATATTGAACTCACTGGGTGGAATCCTAGATTATGATACTGACAAAATTGTAATTTGTTGAATAATAGAAGGCAAATTTATTTTAAACAACCTTTGAATGAAAAAATTAAAATACTGGGCTCATATATTGGGCTTCTGGCTGGCATAAGAGCTGGTATATGAGGATAATATTTTAAATTGTTCTCTCTAAATACTTGTAAAACATAATTGCCTTTTGTTGTTCAATAAGTTATAGTTATGTTAGTATCATAAGCCAGTTTTCCATCCAGTGTTGGGGGCGTAGACAGCAAGAGGTGGCCTGTTTCCCATTACTTTTCTGGAAATGGTGAAACATGAAACACACCGATCAAGAACTCGCTGAGCGACGCTGGGTCATGCATGACATTCATCGGTCGTGAATAGGGGTTCATTTAACTGCTTCGGGGAACAAATTGAAATTTAGGAATCTTCCTGGCACATGCCTACCCCTGTTCATATCCGGGGAAGATATGGTTGCCAGTAGAGGGCCTGAGAGGGCCGAAAAAATCATTAGAGGTGATCTACATGTTGGCGTCTGATAGAGGTACACCCTCACTCGTCGTTATTGAGTACTGATTTTTTTCCCCTTCGCTCCGTAGAGACCTCAGACTCCGACAGAAAATCTTCAGAGGATAGACAACGCCGGGGGAGCACACCGATTCAATGGCTACCCCCCTCATCAGGCTAGCGAACAAGTAACACCAAAAGGCGAGCGCCACAGTAACACCTTAACTGACTAGGCGGCGAAGACTCGAGCGATGCCATCATCAGACAAATAAGATGAACGAGAAAACTATGTTATTCCACTTGGGGTGGGCGAAGTATAGAACTCGTTGTAGGCTCCTGTTTCGGGTCATGACTAGCTCTCTAGGCTAAGCTGGAGCCCTCTACCGTGGCTGTTATCTGGTCAAGTGGACGTCCAACTGCAATCGAGAAAATATAAACTCGTGTGTGGTGTTGCCGGAGCAGCGGGATGATCTTGGGTGCGAAAACAAGCTACCCCGCATACGCCAATGACATCAGCGCGTGGATGCAAAGGAAGCGGCGTGACCTTGTAGGAGGTGGAGGAGGTGTGGCCATCCGCCCTCGAGACATCTACAACAGTTGCAAAGAAATCATTACGACATCTTGAAAGTGATCTAAGTACGTTTTCTTATGGGACACCTCTCCACTGAGTTACTAAATCGCTATCTTAACAGTCCAACAATGAGCTAACTTCGATTCGTCGTATAACTTGAAGAAAGCCGTCGTGATGAGCCTGTCGGTATTGAAGTACGTTTTGGTTATGATCACTTCTCGACTACTCGGCAAATACCAGTTCGATTACCAGTTCAGTCAAGATTACAAGCTTATTGCACGGGCGCAGCCTCCATCACCATGTTCCCACTTAGCAACTAGTATGGCAAGCCCCACCCACGGTCGACTCAACGTGCTTGGTTCCCATCGCGTTCTTATAACCGAGCTTCCGTTCATGTGGCAAGTAATGAAGATATACCACTACCTCCCGGGCCATCACCGAAACATCTGGCCGCCCGGCCAGCAAAGATATACGCATCGGATATCAATGGATACGCACGCCCGTGTCGATGTGAACCAGATGAAATTTTCGAGAGGTCAATTCGTTTGTTTGCATATCCAAGTTACCCGCCGCGCTGCCGTCGAACAAATAACTATTTAAGGTTGGAGAGAGACTACAGGGGAACTCGGCGCCGACTTTTGTACCGAGGTAACAATACAGAAACCGTGACACCACCATGGCTCGTTTAGGCATCCGGGATCCACTCGCCTAGATTTTGCATCGTATCAGTCTCGATGTAGCCACTGATGACGCCACCCCTAGTACCACAATCCTAGGATTCCGCACAGCTTCAACTCGTTGTAACAACGAGGTATATTTATTGCCCCTGTTTATGGTTTCGTCATAGCGTCGCCCTCTGGCGCTTTGACGTTTCGGGTATCGAGCACTACGCGCGAGCGGTCAAGAGCTCCCTCCGAAATTGTCAAGCTGAACTGGGGAGAAAGGTAGATAAGAAAGCGGTTTGCGGTTCGGTCTTTCTCTAATTTGAATTGGCCCATGCACCTCTAGAAATGATTCTAAGCACTTCCAGAGGAACTGCCGGCGTAAGAATATGGCTCAACGCCGTGTACGCTTTCAGGTCCCTCCATCTCTGGCGACTTTTGAGTTACTGTGCTGCACAGAGCGATGGGGCAACATGCAAGTGTTGTTTCATGACCATCGCCTGTGCCACGTGATAATCCCAGTGCGCATTTTCGAAGGATTTAATCCCGCCAAGTTAAAATCGGGGTCGGCGACTCGGACGTTTCAACCGGATAAGACAGCAAGTAGGTGGTCATGGATTTAGTGAAGAACTAGGAAGCTGTTCGCATCGCAGAAACCGATTAAGAAAGGTCAGTTGCCACCGACTATATCAATGCCTGTAAGAATGTCTATGACTGACATTCGCCACAGTATTGCCTCGCTGCGTGAGAGAATGCCGATGGGGCTGTCCTGTCAATAAAGGGTTCTAGTCGCCACCATTCCGGAACGTTGTAATAGTGTCTACGCCGCCGTCAAACTTTGAACGGTAATTCCGAACTACACATACTATCAGTCGTAACTGAATCTTGACTTGCACGTTCCTTCAGTATCCCCTTGATGTCAGTTGTCGGCGGAGTCTCGGTATTTGATAAATGGCCATTTCTCGGCAATCTAGTTTTTTCGTGTCGGCCGGCATTGTCACGTAATCCTCTATGCCACTTACCCGACATCCATGACAGACTCGAACATCATGATGAAGCTAGGCGCGACAACGTCTTTCTCTCACTGGCATCTTGTGAAGCATAACCAGACCGGACATTGCTCCACCCTTCCCTTAGGCCCGGGGCCGCCCGTCGTTCACCTGTTGAAATTTTCGGGGGCATGGAAAACACACATGTCATGTCGCACAGCCATAAAAACGGTGACTGTTGTGGGCGAAGACGGGTAAATGTAAATCTGAATTCTACCGTCCCCGCCCGATGAATACTTGTGTGCTAGTGATTGGCTGGCCTGTTCCCATCTCCGGGTGTAGACAGCACACTTACTAGATTCCCTACACCTACGTGGGAGCTTCACGATACGTATGAATGCGCCCTCTCGCATGCCTTCGACAAGGCCCGCACGGTGGTGGTCAGCAGTTCTGAACGAGAACAGCTGTGTATGGATCTTGCCGATGACCGACCGACAGCTGAGAATGACTACCATGCGTCGTCTACGCCTCCCTCATGCGTGAGGCTGTGACCGCCCGCGGTATGCAGTGGATCGCCATCTACTGCGCTTTCAGGCAATGATGAGATGGAACGCGTTATCAGGAAAATGGTTCATCAATCATTTCTATGGGACGGAGACTTTATCTACTAGTTACTATGATATTAATGAAAAGTGATGAAAACGAAAATGGGAACGAGCCGGAATTGTTTTCCGACTCGGACGGCTGTGTGTATTCGCTTCGACAACTCAATTGAATTAGATTTACTCACACGTGCTAGCAGTAACTTGATCCAGGCCAGGAAGCTTCCACGCCACCCATGTGTCCAAGCCATAGCATTCCAGGGCGCCGTTTGCGCCTTAAGACCTCTGCACCCGAAGCGCTACGCTTATCGCAAATCCCGCCAGAAGGTCCCGTGGTCCGCGTCGTTGGAATGATGGTATGCCGGAGAAAGAGCCGCAAAGCGCTACATCCCAACCTCAGGCAAATCTCCAATAATGGGACGTAGTATATGCTGTGCCTTGGTGTTGCTTGAGTTGACATGCACCGCCGACAGACATGTCAACTGGATGGTTTGCCGCTTTGCCGCGATCAATCACGTCTCAGGTGCTCCAAAGGCGCTCCGCCCCATAATCTTTTACCACGCAGGTGATACCGATAACGGTTAGGACGCACCAGCTCGATTCCAGAATAATGTAGCCATAGCCGGAGCTCAGCTGATATAGGTAGAGAAACTCAGATGTACAAGGGAGGTCACGACTCGAATAATTATTCGTAGCTCGTCTCCTGTGCACACCTCCATGGAGAAGACGATCGTAACGTCGTAAGTAGCTCGAAGGATACAACCCATCCATAAGGGTGGTAGATTTGGGATACCGAAATGGGCACTTATCGCAATGTGATAAATGACACCTTGGATGTTACATCGAGTAGAGGTGTTTGGTCACCCCCCCGGCCCACAAGGCATCAAATCTTCGTTAGAGACCTCTTTCGTCTCGTGTCGTCCGCTTTGCATCGATAGATACCTGACCAGGTATTTCCCACCTGTGAGCTGTTTTATAGCTGGCGGTCAGCAAACCTTACAATGTCTAGTAGCTGAAGAGCGATCACCTTGGTACAGATATGTACCACTGTGATGATGACCCCAATTACCCAGGTGTCTGCGTCAATGCGGAGCTGGACTGTGTCATTCTGAAGGAATTTGGCGAGTATGAGTCCCTGTGACACCGTGGCTTCAACAGCGAAAGGGACGAACCTTTCTCTGCAGGGCGTGAATCAAGTCAATCGAGGTTCAACGACAGAGTAAGGACTTGCTTACGAAGTCTGGTGGGCGCGGTTGCGGATAGCCACCATGAGGTGGCACTTGGTACGGAGGATATGGTGGAGTCGGGAAGAAGGACCCTGCACCGTCGTGAGGCCTGTGAGGGCGATTCTGTGAGGAGCCGGTCTGAGGTGGCCACATGGGGCCATAAGGGTTGTGTGGGTGGGAGCTCATGTAGATTGTTATGAGAGGGAGGAATGCTTGTGACAAAACGAGGGTCGCCGCTATTTAAGGTGTAGTGTTTGTAGAGACCTCCCAGAAAAGAGGTGCGCCAGGGCAAACTACCGTCCATTGGGGCTAGACCACAATCGGGCATGGAAGGAAGGGAGGGAAGGGTTTGGTAATACACATCCAAACAATAGCAACAGGGATTTCATCATCACTGCAAAGTGAGAAATAAGGATCAATGGGCGTTGAGATAAGGCCCAGTAAGGATCAGGGATACCGGTGGTGAGCATCTGACCAGACGGGTGGCTCAAGTGTGACGCGTCGTTGTTGCAATGGTCACTGATGGTGGTACAACTGCGCTCTACACCATGCGTACAATGCGTGGCGCGAGTAACGTTATTCCTGTAAGCCGATCATTTCTGTAGCGTACGTGATTGACTGTATGGGTGGGGTGCAAGTACTATCTCCGGCAATAACCGGTGACGATGAATATGGTTGATTATGTAAGGTGGTTGGTTGACGAACGACGCGGTTGAGTTTATCCCTTTTGTTGTCACAGTCGATGTTGTTACCACAACGAATCTATCACGTTTGACCCTAACTAGAGAAATTAACTCTGGCACGAATGACGAATCAACTGTCTATTCCTTTCAAAAGAACCTATACTATCCCCTTGACCGACGCTGTTTACGGCCACATCCAATCCAAAAATCACAATACCCATCCCGAAGCATTCAAATGGGACCTGAATAAATGGGAGGAGTTGCGTAAGGCGGTGGCAAATTGTTCGGTTCACGTCGATCAAGTGGAGGCAATACTTGCGTAAGTTGTCAATCGTTATAATTCCTTGGATTTGGTCAGTTATCCCTTTCATAGGTATCACGCACAGCTCTCATTCATTCTCACGAAATTACCGGCAGATGTATGGGTTTCGCAGCCTTCCTTCGGGCGTCCTTCTGACCCCATTCTGCTGTAGGTATCACTAGACATTCCCTACGCGCCGGTCTTCTCTCCCGATGACATTCCTGTCTCCTTCCCAAACCTCCACTTCGAACGATGTTGTTTGCTATTCAACCTGGCTGCCCTTTATTCACAGCTGGGTCTCTCAGAGGACCGCACCACCCCGGACGGTGTGAAGCGAGCGAGCGCGTTTTATCAGGTGAGCCTTAAATCAGATAGATTCTGGAACTGAATGTCACTCATGTTGTATCTGTCATTGAGAACTCGGCCGGAACATTCTCATACCTGAAGGCATCTGTGTTGCCCAAACTAAAGGCCTCTCTCCCCGACGAGGACGGGCTTCCTTTGGACTTGGCAGACGCATTTATCAGCTCCATGGAGTCACTCATGTTGGCACAGGCACAGGAATGCGTGTGGCAGTGGGCCGTCATGGGTGAGATCAAGGGTTCATTCCTTATCAAATCTCTAATTTTCAAATAGGTCGCAATTCGAACGGAACGATAGCCAAAGTGGCAGCTCAGGTTCGTCATCACACCTTCTTACTATTTGTGTTTACTAGTCCTTCAGGTCTCGGTACTTTATGACAATGCCCGATTGGCAATTCGTGATTCTGTTACACCGATCCAGAGCGCGTTACCATCAGTGAGCTAGTCCATATGTTTCCCATTGGTCCCTCTAGCTCGGAAGGTTTCTATAGGGGTGGATTGTACACATGGAAGTCAAACACCTCCATTTCAGCGCAGCGGCGCAGTATCGCAAGTCAATTGATGACACGGAACGCAACAAGTCAGCGTCGCGGGTGTATATGTTGGTTTTGTAATTGACCCCCAACCATTAGGTACGGCTTTGAAGTGGCACGCCTCATCTTCGCACAATCTACTGCGAAAGGCGCCTTTGACAAGGCACGTCGTGGGGCGTCCAAACCAGTCATGGAAGATGTCAAGGTTGTGTTATTGTTGTCCCTTACTGATTATTCATCTGACCTCATATAGTCTCTTCTGGACATACTTGAGACAAATCTCACTCGTGCGCAGCGCGATAATGATTTGATATATCACCAAGATACCCCTCCCGCGTCTTCTCTTCCGATCATCCAGCCAGCATCAATGGTTTCGGGCCTCATGCCTCCAGGACTTCTCGAACCCAGAAAGATCCTGGGAAATAGTAATTTGATTTTTGGGGAGCTCATCAATTTGGGCGCGCAGACTGCCATAGGTTGCTGTTAAATTCCAACTGTGAATTCCTTTATTTACTGTTTTTCCCAGAAATCTATAATGACAGGCGAAATACTGCTATCAAAGAGTATATCAAGGACAGGGCACAACAGTTGAATGACGCCTGTGCGCAGTGAGTCATGATCTACATCGGGTGTGCACAGAAGCCCATATAACTGTTTCAGGGAATTCCAGTCTCACAATCTTCCTGCTGCATTGGATGCCTTAGACAAGCCCATTGGCCTACCGCCCAGTCTTCTCAAAAAGGCGGAGGAGGTACGGTTGGACAACGGACCTGAGCGTGTAGAAAAATCGTTAGAGGATGTCCAGATGTTGGCGCGCCGTGCCACGGCCATTCTGACGGAGGTACAGCCTCAATTTCATCGTGATTTATTGTTCTTCATCCTTTCCCCCAGTCCTTAGATATTTTGGATCAGGAAGCTTCTGAAGATGAACAATTGCGCGGGAGCACACCGACCCAACGGCTACCTTCCTATCAAGCCAATGAACAACTAACATCAAAAGCCGAGCGCTATCGTAACGTGCTAAATCAGGCTGCGGAGAGCGATGCCGTTATCAGACAGAGATGGGACGAATGGGAAAAATGCATTGCTCAACTTACTTGGGACGAGGTATGTAGCTCATTGTGACATGTGCCCTCGTCTCGGATCATAACTGCTACACTAGGCTAAGTTGGAGGCCGCCGTGCCTTCGTCTACCGTTATATGGTCAAGTTCCCGTCAACCGGCGATTGGGGATACGCAAACTCATGCACGTGCACTTCGCGTGCTGCTTGAACAACTAGATGATCTCGGGCGCGAGCGCAACCAACTCGTGTCACGAGCACAGCGCCTCACTGATGCTGACGATATCAGCGCTCGGATCGTAAAGGAAGCTGCGAGCTTGGAAAGGTGGGCGGAGGTCCAGCCATCCATGTTCGAGGGCACCCTCGATCAGGAATTGTCCAAGTATGACAAGTTCCGGCGTGGCATAGAAGAGGGTGCTGTCAGGCAATCGGAGCTACTCGAGAATGTTAAGGAAAGCCATCCATCGCCCGGAGATTACTTCCGTCTCGGTCCTGACGTGCGTATTGTTCAGACCCGAATGGATTCCCTCATTTCTTCTCGTAAAGAAGATCCTTCCGTAAAGGAGCGAGAATATGCGTTGCAGTCTCTAGAACTATCTTATCACAAGTACAAAGAAATTGTTCGACATCTCGACGAGGGGATCCAAGTACGTTTCTTCTAACGCCGTCGCTACTCACTTTTTGAACGTCTTTTTCAATAGTTCTACAACGACCTCACTGCGATGCTGCTTCGGTTTAAAGAGAGCTGCGTTGAATGGGTGATGGCCCGACGGTCGGAGCTAAGGTGAATCTCCTGTTTTTCCTCGTGCCGTCGTTCATCAGTGTTCATCGGCAAATAGTTCGGTTACCAATTCAATGAAGAAGCTCGAAATCGAAGTTAATGCGCCGGCGCAGCAAACGACGCCCCTGTCCCTTCGTTCCCATCGAGTATCCGTGCCGAGAACCTCAAATTCGGTTTCGCACAGTCCGCGCGCATCGCGCTCTAGTCGCCAAATTGCAATAGATCTTCCGCCACCTGATTCAGACCAATGGGAAGTCATGGATATGCCACCACCGCCATCGGATCATCGAACCGGTAAACAAAGAAAGAAATAAGTGTAGATTATCGATAAGCAGGCATGTATGTAACTGCAAGATCCATCATCGTATTACCGAGATGAAAGGCTCGAGGGGTCTATTCGTCTGTATGATTACTGTACATCAATATCCAGATGGAGGTATTGCGCCTTGCTCGCGGGAAATCAAAATTCGTTGTCGCTGAGCAGCACGTGGAACAGTAACGCTTACCTGATCCAGTATCACCGAGCCCACACCCATCTCGACGTGCTTCCTACTACCACAAACTTAGGGTTCTACACACCCCCAACTCGTTGCAACAACGAGGCATCGTATCGTTTCATCTATGGCCCCCTCGCAACGCCGCCGTAGCATCGATTCCTCTTCGAGCTCTTCCGAGTCCTCCCCAAACCCCCACAACCCATCCCAGTCCGAGAAGCAGAGAGCCACCACCGGTGCCAGTGGTGGCTCAGGGGATGCGAAAGCGCAAACGTCATCAGCGCGCGGCGACCACGAGCCTCCCCCAAGTTACACGGCCTCGGCCTCAGCCTCAGCCGCTGTCCCCGTCGCGCCGCCGCCGCAGGTCCCACCTTCGGGGTACCGCATCCCCCTAACCTCACCCGACGGGTCCCCCTTCCCGGGCGTGGAGCGTACGCGCGAGGCGCCCTTCACGGACGCGGACGGCAAGTCGCCTGTGTTCATCGGATCTGCGATCATGCAGTACTCGGTACACCCGTGCAAGATCGCGCCGAACCACCCGCGGCCGTGCTTCGTGTCGTACGGCGGGGAGGAGATCCATCACGAGGGACGGTACGACTTGCTCCCGTTCGTACCTGAGCACATGGAGTTCGTCCAGACCTCCGGCGGACGCATTCCCCCCGGGAGACGCCCCGTGAAAGGCGGGTTCGAGCATGACGGCAAGGAGTTGTATCATGCCGTGGCTGTTGTTGAGGGTATCAAGGTTCCTGGGAAGACTGGCTTGCATTTCGTACGCCCTCACTTATCTTTTTGGACTGCCATGCAGAACGACGTCGACGACTCATATCATTCATCAGAACGGCTGCAGAATACCATACGGCGGAAATGAGCACATCGTAGACGATAACTATGAAATATTGTGGGGCCAGTCCATTCTCAATCTTTGGTTATGACTCATGATAGGCACACAGGTGTTGGAAATTCTAAGACTAGCCGCCGTGCGACCGCATGGTAGATGAACAGCTTGGACCGCATCACGTAGTATGGGATAACACATCATACTGTGCATGGCGGGTGATTTCGGTGGGAGTTACCCCTGAAATGATAGCGTGGTGTGGTCATGTGTGGTCATGGAACGGGTCTTGGCCAATGTTTATCACCTCGAGGGGTACCGCAGGCGGAGCATGCAAGGTGATCGGATTCGTTATCGCTAAAATAACGTAGCGGCGCTGTATGAGACGTTGACAGGCGTCGAACGGAACTTATCATCGCTCACAGGGTGCACACCAGACAGGACCACATTGGAATTTGCTCGTTTACAGTTCTCGTCCCCGGAACGTTATCAACTTTGAAATTTTGTGAGGAATTTGAAACTCTGCTATTGCGCGACTTGGCAATTGTTTGATTTTGATCAAGCGATCCACGTTCTTTGAGCAGCATCTCGTCGCGTGCTGTCGTTCCCACTAGGCCGGCACGACCCCTCTCAGGGGCTGATGGCAAGGGGCTGGCTCTCTTCTGGATGACACGGGATGGACCGTCGTCGTCACCTGTTGCCCTGTTATCAGGGCCAATTTCCTCAACATTCAAGCGTTTCGGTAAAATGAAATCGCTCCAAAGATCTGCCAAAGTGCCTATCCTCAGGTTATCGGCCTCGGTGGCGTCCATAGATGTCATCATGGCCTGACGACGGTCCTTATCTGTCTCCGGTAATTCCTCCACCTCGATGTCCAAGTCATCCTCGTCCGGACCATGCGTGGGAGTCTTGGAGGCTGCTTTGACAAGGTTCAGCATGAGTCGCTATACCACCTGGGTGATAAGTGTTTGTACCTTCACCTTGCAAGACCAGCAAGCGTCGTTCCGCAGCAAGGGCACGTTCTTCGCGGGCTCGCTTGCTGCATCGTGGGGTGTCAGAAGAACGAGGTTCTAAGCAGATTGACGTACCTGCCAGCCTTCTTCCGGAACCCGGTGCCCGTTCCCTTCTCATTCCCATCAGCATTTAGAGCTTGACCGCTGCCGGCAAAAGTACTGGCCGCCGTAACACGAGAGCCCGCTTTGCGTCGCTTCGCAGTTTGAGCACCGGTCAGCATGGACGGTCCAGCGGCTGGCTGTTGACGTCGTCTGCGAATCGAAGGGCGGGCGCGTTTCTGCGCGCCTCCACACTGGCGACGAAATGGTGAGCGTGCCAGAGTCGCGGACAAAGGAGCCTTGTTACCATGTACTCGGGGAGATCATCTTCTGTGAGTGTATTGTGGTCGATTTTGGCAGAGTCAGCAAGCCGCGTCCCCGAAGACCACATTCCTAGGTGCCATTCAGTTGTCTGGGTCGTAACAAGTTGCCTCGGTCTTTACCATCTCCGTAGTAGCCCTTCGCTTGAAGAACTATGACTTCGCTGCGAAGGTGATTCCAGAGGGCTTGGAAATCGGGGCCATGGTTCATGTGCTGCGTATGCGCGAAGATGGGCCAGACGTAGCACGCGCAGAGAGAAGTTATTCACCTTGATATGAGCGAGCTAGTTGATGACCGCCTTGTGAGAACCGTAAACATAAGCGACGTGGTACGCACTTCATGGCATAATGTCCCCATCAACCAAGACGTCGAGACAAACGAGCTATCCCGTCGGCGAAGCACGAGTTCTGTTGATGCGCGAGCGCAAAATCATCCCGAAAGTTTCCGGATTTCGAGAAAGAAACGTGCTTACCGACGGTCTCTCCGTTATTCCAGTTCCTCCCAGCAAAGACGGTGTTATACTCGTACTACTGGCATCGCGCTCAGCGCCACACACCCCTATCCGCCAAAGCCCATCACACATACGCACCTCTTCTAGACTGTTGACGGCAAACCCGTGAGCTTTCATGATCGGTTTGACCTGCGCCGCCAGCGCGCGCAACAGCTGACGCGCTCGCTCCTGCTCCTGTGGATCCGCCGCGGGCAAAGCGGTAATGAAATTGACATGGGGATTCGGATTCGACTCGTTTTCGTTGAGCCTCAGGTGGACCATGGTGTATTTCGGGAACGACGCGCGGGTGTGTGAAAAAATCGCGCTCTCGACTGGTCGAGAATTCGGGGCCGGAGCGAACGAGTCGCACTTGGCGGGGAGGCACGGCGGCGTTGAGCCGAGACGCACGTTTTTGGCCTAGTTTATCAGTGGAATCTT
>Ga0179589_10000064_pt1 | contig 12349 bp, 14 predicted proteins | sample CZOMad2_1_08_16f_FD_182923 | JGI IMG/M metagenome (GOLD analysis project Ga0179589, IMG submission 182923) | Vadose zone soil fungal communities from Angelo Coast Range Reserve, California, USA - CZOMad2_1_08_16fungal | ecosystem: Environmental > Terrestrial > Soil > Vadose zone | place: USA... | reverse complement strand
TTGCTATGCGCGCGTCGTGCCGAGCTGGTCTTTTCGGCAGGTGCGGCTGGCCGCCCAAACGGTGGCGCGGGAAGTCGAGCGACGCGCACCCGAGCTGGCAACCAGCCGCTGGTGGAAGGAAGAACGCGAGGGGGTGTTCGTCGACTTCAACCAGAACGCCAAAGACCGCACGGTCGCGTCGGCGTATTCGGTGCGGGCCACCCCGGATGCACGGGTCTCCACGCCGTTGCGTTGGGACGAGGTCGCCGACTGCGACCCGGCCACGTTCACCGTGGCGACGGTGCCGCAGCGGTTCACCGACATCGGGGACCCGTGGGCGGGGATGAACGACACCGCCGCCGGCCTCGAACGGCTCCTCACGCTGGCCGAGGAGCTCGGCCCTGCCGAGAAAGCGCCGACGGGTGCGCGTCGAGGCGCGGAGGCGGGCCGCCGTCAGTCTGTGATGCCGCTCATCGAGATCGCCCGCACCAAGACCAAGGATGAGGCGATGGCCGCCCTGGCCACCTGGCGCGACCGCTATCCCGCCGCGGCGGATTGTCTGCAGCCCGCCGACGTCTTGGTCGACGGCATGCGCGGACCGAGTTCGATCTGGTACCGGATTCGGATCAACCTGCAGCATGTGCCCGACGAGCAGCGGCCGCCGCAGGAGCAGCTGATTGCTGACTACAGCCCTTGGCCAACCCGTTGAGGCACGGCGCTATTTCCCGAGATGCTTTGTCCCGAGAATGGCACTGCACCGGGGGTTTTGACGCCTGGCTGCCATCAGCGGGCAAGTTCGCCCGCATCGGAGCCGCGGCACCTGCGCCCCGCCGCCGCGGCCATGCGAGAGAATGACGCAATGCAGGCGACTGAGCAAACCCCCGGTCTGCGGGAGCGCAAGAAGATCAGGACCCGCCAGACCATCAGGCGGGAGGCGTTTCGGCTGATCGAAGAAAACGGCTACGACGCCACCACCGTCGAGCAGATCGCCGAGGCCGCCGAGGTATCGCCGAGCACCTTTTTCCGGTATTTCCCGACCAAGGAATCCGTGTTGCTCGCCGACGACACGGACCCGGTGATCCTGGAAGCCCTGGCGGCACAGCCGCCCGACCTGTCGCCGAGTCAGGCAGTCCTTCGGGCCTACCAGACCGCGATGGCCAACTTGTCAGAGGACCAACGGGAGTTCGAGAACACCCGACAACGGCTGATGTTCTCCATACCGGAGCTCAAGGCGGCGATGTACGACGAGTACTACCGCACCATCACCACGTTCGCCGAGGCGATGGGCCGCCGGATAGGCCGTGACGCGGGGGATTTCGAGTTGCGGGTGTTTGCGGGCGCCCTGACCGGCGCCATGATGGCCGTTTACGATCCCGGTCCGGGCGCGGTCGACACCGTCACCCGTGCACTGGACTTCGTCGACGCCGGCATGCCGTTGACCTGAGCGAACGCTGTTAGGCTCACGCGATGCACGACCGATGGAGTCGGCGGGGTTTCCTGCGCGCCGGCGCGGCAGCGGGGCTGCTCGTGTTTGCGGCTCCCGCGGCCTGCTCGTCGCACAAATCGGCGCCTGCCGCCGCCGGTAGCGGGTCGGTGACCATCACCCACGTTTTCGGTGAGACGAGCGTCCCCGGCCCACCCAGGCGGGTGGTCAGCGCCGGTTATACCGGGCAGGACGACCTGCTGGCGCTCGGAGTCGTGCCGATCGCGGTGACCAACTGGTTCGGCGACCAGCCATTCGGGGTGTGGCCGTGGGCCCAGCCCAAACTCGGCAACGCCAAACCCGTTGTGTTGAACCTCGACAACGGGATCCAGGTTCAGCGGATCGCCAGCCTGAAACCCGACCTGATCGTCGCCACTGACGCCGGACTCGATGAGGACACGTACCAAAAGCTGACCGCGATCGCCCCAACGCTTCCGCAGTCCGACGGCTACGCATTCTTCGAGCCGTGGAAGGACCAAGCGACTGCCATCGGCCAGGCAGTTTTCCGGCCCGACCAGATCAAATCGCTGATCAACGGTGTCGATAAGAGTTTCGCCGGCGTCGCGGACAAATATCCGCAGTTCAAAAACAAGCGGGTGCTGCTGCTGGAAGGCAAGTTCCACCAAGACAACGTGGTGGCGACAACCGGTTGGCGCACCGAGTTTTTAACCCAGATGGGTCTGGCAATAGCCGACAGCGTCGCCTCGTTCGCCGTCGATCAGCAGCGTGCGTTCATCCCGCGCGACAAGATCAAGTCGGCGCTCGGTGCCACCGACCTACTGATCTGGACGACTGAAGACGACAACGATCAAGCGGCGCTGGTGGCCAACCCTGACGTGGCGGCGCTGCGGGCGCGCAGCGTGTTCACCACCAAGGATCAGGCCGGGGCTATCGCCTTCGCGTCGCCGCTGAGCTACCCGCTGGTGGCCGATCAGTTGCCTTCGCAGATCGCCGATATCCTGCATTAGAACGGGCCGGTCACCGCGGTTTTCGTGACCAGAGGTCGGCCGTCTGAGTGTTCGCTAAGGCAGCTCTGGCAGTGCTCGAAGTTTTCTGGCCGCCGCCGGATCGCGGGGTTACCGTCGAGTAATGAGCGTGGCGATGGATCTGAGCGTGGCCGACACTGTTCTCAACTATGGCGATCAGGCGCTGCTGCTGCAATTCGACAGCACCGCCGACGTATTGGCGTGGACGGCCGCGCTCCGTGAGGCCGCGATACCCGGTGTGCTCGACATCGTCCCGGCCGCCCGCACGGTGCTGCTCAAACTCGACAGCCCCCGCCAGCAGAGCGCCATCCGCCGTCGCCTCCGCACGCTGCGGGTGGCTCCCGACGCGGTGGCGACCGCGCCGTCGGGCGAAGCCACGGTGATCGACGTCGTCTACGACGGCGCCGATCTCGCCGAGGTGGCCGACCGCACCGGATTGACCACGGCGCAGGTCATCAACGCCCACACGGCTACCCCCTGGCAAGTCGGATTCTGCGGTTTCGCACCGGGTTTCGCGTATCTGATCGGCGGCGACCCGCGGCTGGCCGTGCCACGGCGGTCGGAGCCGCGATCATCCGTCCCCGCCGGTGCAGTTGGCCTGGCCGGCGAATTCACCGGAATCTATCCGCGTCGCTCCCCCGGCGGATGGCAGCTGATTGGCCACACCGATGCGGTGCTGTGGGATATCGACCGTCCGGAACCGGCGCTGCTGACGCCGGGCATGTGGGTCCAGTTCCGAGCCGCGTAGCGGCAGGTGTGCAAGGACGCGAAAGGAGACGCCCATGACAACCCTGGAGATCCTGCGCACCGGACCGCTGGCCCTCGTCCAAGACCTCGGACGGGTCGGGCTTGCCCATGTCGGCGTCACCCGATCGGGGGCGGCCGACCGGCGTTCACACACGCTGGCCAATCGGCTGGTGGCCAACCCGGACGACCGCGCCACCATCGAGGTCACCTTGGGCGGATTTTCGGCGCGAGTTCGCGGCGGCGACGTCGACATCGCAGTGACCGGCGCGGATACGAATCCGAGTGTTGGCGCGACTATGTTCGGCGCCAACAGCATTCAGCATGTCCGCGACGGTGAGGTGATCGCACTGGGCGTCCCACGCTGCGGGCTGCGCAGCTATCTGGCGGTGCGCGGCGGCATCGACGTGACACCCGTGCTGGGCTCCCGCAGCTACGACGTGATGTCGGCGATCGGCCCGTTGCCACTACAACCCGGCGACGTCGTACCGGTCGGCGGACACACCGAGGAGTACCCCGACCTCGACCAGGCTCCGGTGGCGCCGATCTCCGAACATCTGGTGGAACTCCTGGTGGTGCCGGGGCCGCGTGACGACTGGCTCACCGATCCCGATGCCCTCGTGCACACCATCTGGATGGCTTCCGATCGCAGCGACCGAGTGGGCATGAGGCTGGAGGGACGCCCACTGCAGTACCACAGCCCGGACCGCCAATTGCCCAGTGAAGGGGCCACCCGGGGGGCGATCCAGGTGCCGCCCAATGGATTACCGGTGATCCTTGGTCCCGATCACCCCGTCACCGGCGGCTATCCGGTGGTCGGCGTGATCGCCGACGAAGACATCGACAAGGTCGCCCAGGTGCGGCCGGGGCAGTACGTGCGGCTGCACTGGTCGCGACCTAGGGCCTCGCCGGCTTCTACGCCGAGTTCGGTAGCGGCGGGCTAGTCGACCTGGTAGACCAGCAGTGTGCACACCCAGGTACATACCGCCCGCCTGGTCCACACCGCTGACCTCAAGAGTGATGCCCGCCAGCGCGCTTACGAAATGGTCAACGACGCGTTCGCCGGCGAGCTCACCGACACCGACTGGGACCACGCGCTGGGCGGGATGCATGCCCTGATCTGGCATCGCGGCGCGATCATCGCGCACGGAGCGGTGGTCCAACGACGTCTGCTGTACCGCGGTGCCGCGTTGCGCTGTGGCTATGTCGAAGCTGTTGCGGTGCGTGAAGATTGGCGTGGCCAGGGTCTGGCGATCGCGATACTCGATGCGTGCGAGCAAGTGATCCGCGGCGGCTATCAGCTTGGTGCGTTGAGTTCCTCCGACCGGGGCAGGCGGCTCTACACGCTGCGTGGTTGGCTGCCGTGGCGCGGGCCGACATCGGTGTTGGCGCCGGGCGGGCCGACCCGGACTCCCGACGACGACAGCTCGGTGTTCGTCTTGCCAGTAGGGATCAACCTGGACGAGACCGCAGCGTTGACGTGTGATTGGCGTGACGGGAATGTGTGGTGACCGTTTCGTCTAGTACCTCCGATGGCGCTTAAGCGAACCGGGTCGCAGGGCAACGCTTCAGCAATTGGTCGGTAACTCAGCCGAAATCTGGCTGGCATACACCATTCATATGAGTCGCACTGCCGCGCTGTCGCTCGCCGGCTATCGAGTGGCAGTCACCTCTGCGCGGCGCTCCCGCGAGTTATGCACGTTGCTGCAACGCCAGGGCGCCTCAGTTGTCAGTGCGGCGGCGATCACCATGGTCGCATTGTCCGATGATCACGAATTGCATTGCAATACAGAAGTATTGGTAGCCCGGCCGCCAGACATTGTGATTGCGACGACCGGTATCGGATTCCGCGGCTGGATCGCCGCCGCCGACGGATGGGGACTGGCCGATCAATTGACAGCGGCGTTGTCCGGCGCTCGGATCGTGGCCCGTGGACCGAAGGCCACCGCTGCATTGCGCGGTGCAGGCCTTCGAGAGGAGTGGTCGCCGGAATCCGAGTCGTCGCGCGAGGTCTCGGAATACCTGCGGGAATCCGGCATCAGCGGCTGTCGTATCGCAGTCCAGCTGCACGGCGCCAGCGACGACTGGGATCCGTTTCCGGAGTTCCTCGACGAGCTGCGCTCCGCCGGCGCGGAGGTCGTCCCGATCCGGGTGTACCGGTGGAAGCCGGCACCAGTGGGCGGCAATTTCGACCAGCTGATCAAACAGATCGCCCAACGACAGTTCGACGCCGTGAGCTTCACCTCGGCACCAGCGGTGGCGGCAACGCTGATGCGGGCCGCCGACCTCCGCATCTCTGGTCAGCTACTCGATGCTCTCCGCTCGGACGTCCGGGCAATGTGTGTAGGCCCGGTCACCGCACAGCCATTGGTACGCCTGGGCATTCCGACGTCTTCACCAGAGCGAATGCGGCTGGGCGCGCTGGCCAGACATATCGCCGAGGAGTTGCCGGTGCTGCGGTCGCGCACGCTGCAGGCGGCCGGCCATCGGATCGAGATCCGCGGCTCCTGTGTGGTACTCGACGGCGCGGCCCAGTCGCTGTCACCGGCCACCATGGCAATTCTGCGCGCATTGGCGCACCGTCCTGGCGTCGTGGTCGCCCGCACCGAACTGCTCCGAGCTCTGCCGGGCAGCGCCAGTGATCTTCACGCCGTGGACACGGCAGTGCTGCGGCTACGAAAAGCGCTGGGCGACAGGAGCATTGTCGCGACGGTGGTCAAACGCGGTTACCGGTTGGCGATCGACGAGAGCTCCGGCGCGGCGTGAACCGGCAGGCCGTTCGCTCACGGCGAACGCGCACGTGGAACTTAAGCGTGATCGACTCATGTTTCTACCTGTAGAGCCGGCAAGGTGTCGGCAATCACAAAGCACGAGGAGACACGAATGAGCAACCTGACCTTGTGGTCACGACCCGCATGGGATGTCGACCGCTGGATGCGCGATTTCTTTGGACCGGCCGCCGCGACCGACTGGATCAAGCCGGTAGCCAGTGGGTTCAGCCCCGCCGCTGAGATCGTCAAGGACGGTGAGGACGCGGTGGTACGGCTGGAGGTGCCGGGCGTGGACGTCGAAAAGGACGTCAACGTCGAGGTCAACCACGGCCGCTTGGTCATCCACGGCGAGCGTCGCGACGAGCACGCCGAGGAGAAGGACGGGCGCACGCTGCGCGAGGTCCGCTACGGATCGTTCCGCAGGTCGTTCCAGCTGCCTGCGCACGTCACCGGCGAGGCCGTCTCGGCGTCCTACGACGCCGGCGTGCTGACCGTCCGGGTTGCCGGTGCTTACGCCGGAACTCAGGCGCAGCGCATCGCGATCACGAAGTAGTCTGCGTAGTTTCCGGACTCCGCAATCGGCTCGAATCCGGTGGGGCCCAACGGCTCCACCGGATTCGTTTGTTTGGCGAGCAGCCCCCCGCAAGCGGGCGGTACCCCAGCAAAAGCCCTTCGACACGCCGGATTTAAGGAGCCTCTGCCTCTGGTCGTGCCGCCATCACGCGAACGCCTGCTCGGCGTCTACCCCGATGACTCGGAGCAGGTTCACCACCTTGCGGTCAAGCCCCTCACCAACTTTGGTCACGTCGGCGATACCCAGACTGCCGAAGGCGTTGCTGGGCTGGTCCATCGTGAAGATCGCGTTGCCGTCCGAATCGCTGTAGACCGGCATCCGCAGCGGCGCGTACAGCGGTGCCCTCGGGTCGTGGCGAAACATGGTCTCGGCGATGACGTGATTGCCGATCAGATAGCCACGAACTCGTCGAACGGGATGCCGGGGGCGACGTCGACGCGGGTCATGACGTGTTCCTCACGGTGAAAGCCGGTCATGACTGGACGCAGCGGCTGCGCAAGCCGATTCATTCCGGCTGCTAGCCCCAGCGGGCCAGGATCTCCTTGGCTCGGGTTCCCAAGGCGGCCTGCAGGAACGGCCCGAAGCTGATCCGCCCGACACCCAGTGGACCGAATGACGCGGGATCGTCCTGATCGGGTAAGGCAATCGCATTGACCGGAAGGAGTAGCTCAGTGGTCAAGCGCCGCAACGTCTCCGGATCATGGCGGCCAACGGGATAGAGGACATCGGCACCCGCGGCCGCGGCCTTCTGCAACCGCGCCACCGCCCGCTCCACGCGGTCCGAATCGTTGCCGTCCTTACGTAGGAAGAGGTCAGTGCGGGCGTTGATCACGAGATGAACCCCCGCCTGGTCGGCGGCGGCGCGCAGCGCACCGACCAATTCGGCATGCTCATCGGCTGAACGCAGTCGCTTGCCCTCGCTGTGCACGGTGTCTTCGATGTTCAGCCCCACGGCGCCCGCCCCGAGCAACCCGTCGACCAGCCGCGACGCCGGCAGCCCGTAACCGGATTCGACGTCGACCGAGACCGGGGCGTCGACTGCGGCGGTGATCTGCACGACCCGGCTCAGCAGGTCGCCGAATGACATGCCCTCGTTGTCGGGTTTGCCGATCGAGTCGGCGACGGGATGACTGCCGACCGTCAGTGCCGCGAAACCGGCGTCGGTCGCCAGTCTCGCCGACCAGGCGTCCCACACCGTCGGGAGGATCACCGGATTGCCCGGCTGGTGCAACGACAGCAGCATCGTTGCCCGGTCGGCCAGTGCGCTGGGTGCCGGCATGGCTGGCTGCCTCCCGCTTCGCGAGCATGACCTGTGTCACGCGATGGCTGTGTGCTGGATAGTATCGGCTGCCGTACTGTGATCCATGACACCTTCATCGGTAGGGAGATCCGTTGTCCAGCACTACTGAACTCACCGAACTTCACGAGCTCATCGGTGGCCTGCGGCGGTGCGTGGCGTCGTTGAGGTCGCGATACCGCGACACTCCGGCGATGCGCCGGGTGGTCAATGACGTCCAGCGGATCATCAACGATGTCGAGTTGCTCGACATCGACGCCGGCGAGCTAGATCTCGCCCGCCACGCCGTGGACCAGCCAGGTGAAAAGATCGCCATCCCGGACACCCAGTACGACAGCGATTTTTGGCGCGACGTCGACGACGAGGGTGTCGGGGGTCACAGCAGGTCCTGACAACTCAAACCCACCGCAAATCGGCGGGTTCTCTCTGTGTACTCTTCGACCAACAGCCCGTTCGAAGAGGAACACTAGATGAGCGCACCCACGGCGAACCGTTCTGCGTCCGGTGTCTTTTCACCCACGCGCGCCCACATCCAGCAAAGGACGCTACGCACCGACCGGTGGTGGATGTCGCCGCTGCGGATCGACCTGGGCTTCGCCGCATTCGTCATCTACGCGACAGCGCGCGCATTCCAGCGGGATTACTTCTTCTTCCCGAAATACCACTACCTGACGCCGTTCTACTCGCCGTGCCTCAGCAAGGCTTGCGGTGACGCCAGCGACTTCTGGCCGCAGATCTTGCCGAACGTGTGGTGGCTGCCGTTCGCGGCGCTGTCGCTGCCATTCCTGCTGTTGTTCCGGCTGACCTGCTACTACTACCGCGGCGCCTATTACCGCACGGTATGGCAGTCGCCGACCGCTTGCGCGGTGGCCGAGCCCCGCGTCCACTACACCGGCGAGACCAGGTTCCCGCTGATAGTCCAGAACACCCACCGGTATTTCTTCTACGTCGCCGGAATCATCTCGGTGATCAACAGCTACGACGCGATCGTCGCGTTCCATTCCGACGATGGACCCGGTGGATTCGGCTTCGGCCTAGGCAACGTGATCATGGTTGTCAACGTCATCATGCTTTGGGTGTACACGCTGTCCTGCCATTCGTGCCGGCACGTCACCGGCGGGCGGCTCAAGCACTTCTCCAAACATCCTGCGCGGTACTGGATCTGGACCCAGGTCAGCAAACTCAACACCCGCCACAAGCTATACGCGTGGATCACACTCGGCACGCTGATGCTCACCGACTTCTACATCATGCTGGTGGCCAGCGGCGCCATACCCGACCTGAGATTCATTGGTTGACAGGACATTTCGTTACAGTAAAGGGTTGAGTGAGGTTTCATGACTGAGGTCGAGCGGCACTCCTACGACGTGGTCGTGATCGGTGCCGGCGGCGCGGGTTTGCGCGCGGTCATCGAGGCGCGGGAACGCGGCCTCAAGGTTGCGGTGGTGTGCAAGTCGCTGTTCGGCAAGGCCCACACGGTGATGGCCGAGGGCGGCTGCGCGGCGGCGATGGGTAACACCAACCCGAAAGACAACTGGACGACCCACTTTGGCGACACGATGCGCGGTGGGAAGTTCCTGAACAACTGGCGGATGGCCGAACTGCACGCCAAAGAGGCCCCCGACCGGGTTTGGGAACTGGAGACCTACGGCGCGCTGTTCGACCGCCTCAAAGACGGCAAGATCAGTCAGCGCAACTTCGGCGGGCACACCTACCCGCGGCTGGCGCACGTCGGTGACCGCACCGGCTTGGAACTGATCCGCACCATGCAGCAGAAGATCGTCTCGCTGCAGCAGGAGGACCACGCCGAACTCGGCGACTACGAGGCGAGGATCAAGGTCTTCGCCGAGTGCACGATCACCGAGCTCGTCAAAGACGGCGACGCGATCTCCGGAGCATTCGGCTATTGGCGCGAAAGCGGCCGCTTCGTCTTGTTCGAGGCCCCGGCGGTGGTGATGGCCACCGGCGGAATCGGCAAGTCGTTCAAGGTCACCTCGAACTCCTGGGAGTACACCGGCGACGGCCACGCTCTGGCCCTGCGCGCCGGCGCGACGCTGATCAACATGGAGTTCGTCCAATTCCATCCGACCGGCATGGTGTGGCCCCCCAGCGTGAAAGGCATCCTGGTCACCGAGGGTGTTCGCGGCGACGGCGGAGTGCTCAAGAACTCCGACCAAACCCGGTTCATGTTTGATTACATCCCGCCGGTGTTCAAAGGTCAGTACGCGGAAACAGAGCAAGAGGCCGACCAGTGGCTCAAGGACAACGACTCGGCCCGTCGCACACCGGACCTGTTGCCCCGCGATGAGGTCGCACGCGCGATCAACTCCGAAGTCAAGGCCGGTCGCGGCAGCCCACACGGCGGGGTCTACCTCGACATTGCGTCCCGGCTGACACCCGAGGAGATCAAGCGGCGACTCCCGTCGATGTACCACCAGTTCAAGGAGCTGGCCGGCGTCGACATCACCAAAGAGCCAATGGAAGTCGGGCCCACCTGCCATTACGTGATGGGCGGTATCGAGGTGGACGCCGACACCGGTGCCGCCACGGTCCCCGGGTTGTTCGCCGCCGGCGAGTGCTCCGGCGGTATGCACGGCTCCAACCGGCTGGGCGGCAATTCACTGTCAGACCTGCTGGTCTTCGGCCGGCGGGCCGGCCAGGGCGCCGCTGACTACGTGCGGGCGTTGAGCAGCCGTCCGAAAGTCTCCGAAGATGACATCGACGCGGCGGCCAAACGGGCGCTGGCCCCCTTCGAGACCCCAACAAACGGTGCCACCGCGGAGAACCCTTACACGTTGCACTTGGAACTGCAGCAGTCGATGAACGATCTGGTGGGCATCATCCGCAAGGCGGAGGAAATCACCGAAGCCCTCGGTCGGCTCGACAAACTGCGCGAGCGGTTCAAGAACATCCACGTCGAGGGGCACCGCCAGTACAACCCCGGCTGGAACTTGGCCATCGACATGCGCAACATGCTGTTGGTCAGCGAATGTGTCGCCAAGGCAGCATTGGAGCGCACCGAAAGTCGGGGCGGCCACACCCGCGACGACCACCCATCGATGGACCCGTCGTGGCGCAAGGTGTTGCTGGCCTGCAGCGCCGCAGGCGGCGACGACGTGATCCCCGACATCTCCGTCACACCCAAAGACCAGGTGCCGATGCGATCCGATCTGCTGGAGGTGTTCGAAATCTCCGAGCTGGAGAAGTATTACAGCGAAGAAGAGCTGGCCGACCACCCAGGACGGAGAGGCTGATGAGCTACAACGCGACGATGCGGGTATGGCGTGGCGACGGGGCCGGTGGTGGATTGCAGGACTTCACCGTCGAGGTCAACGAGGGCGAGGTGGTCCTCGACATCATCCACCGCCTGCAGCAGACCCAGACGCCGGACTTGGCGGTCCGCTGGAACTGCAAAGCCGGCAAGTGCGGCTCGTGCTCAGCTGAGGTCAACGGCAAGCCCCGGTTGTTGTGTATGACGCGGATGTCGACCTTCGCCGAAGACGAAGTGGTCACCGTGACCCCGATCCGGGCGTTCCCGGTGATCCGCGATCTGGTCACCGATGTCTCGTTCAACTACGAGAAGGCCCGTGAAATCCCGTCATTCACGCCGCCCAAGGATCTTCAGCCCGGTGAGTACCGGATGGCGCAGGAGGATGTGGAGCGTTCTCAGGAGTTCCGCAAATGCATCGAATGCTTCCTGTGCCAAAACGTCTGCCACGTGATCCGCGACCATGACGAGAACAAGCCGGCATTTGCAGGCCCGCGCTTCCTGATGCGGATCGCGGAGTTGGAGATGCATCCGCTGGACACACTGGACCGGCGCGACCAGGCGCAGGAGCAGCACGGCCTCGGGTATTGCAACATCACCAAGTGCTGCACCGAGGTCTGCCCCGAGAGCATCAAGATCACCGACAACGCCCTGATTCCGATGAAGGAACGCGTCGCCGACCGCAAATACGATCCGGTTGTGTGGCTGGGCAACAAGTTGTTCCGTCGGTAAGCATCGGTGTTAAACCACCGCTGATCCGGGTATCCGACGCGTAGCCTCCAACGCGAGCGGGGCGGACGCCCCGTCCGTGCAACCGGAAAGGCGGCGACCATGGCTATCCGACAACCCGCCAGCATCAACGACATTCGAACGGCGATCCGCGAACTGTCGGTGCGCGCCGAACTCGCGCACAAGGAAGGACGCAAGCAGGATGCCGCGGAACTCGAGCGTCGCATCCAGGCGTACCGCGACGAACTGAGCAGACGGCCCTAGCTGGAGCCGAGTTAGACGTCCAGTCGCCGGAAAACGCTGCGGTGAAAAACGATGGGCGCGATGTCCGGATCGACTTGGACATCGCTGACCCGCAGCACCACGATCGTGTGATCCCCGGCTGGTATGAGTTGCTCGATCGCGCTTTCCAACCAGACGCCGGTGCCCTGGATGAAGACCGCACCACTGCTGTTGGACACCGTTTCCAAGCCGGCGAACCGATCGCCCGTCTTGGCGGCCAGAGTGCGCACTGCGTC
>Ga0179589_10000063_pt1 | contig 12423 bp, 11 predicted proteins | sample CZOMad2_1_08_16f_FD_182923 | JGI IMG/M metagenome (GOLD analysis project Ga0179589, IMG submission 182923) | Vadose zone soil fungal communities from Angelo Coast Range Reserve, California, USA - CZOMad2_1_08_16fungal | ecosystem: Environmental > Terrestrial > Soil > Vadose zone | place: USA... | reverse complement strand
ATTGTTTCCTGACGACGAGTTCTCGGTGTAAATGTAGTCAGCTATCGGCCCAGGGTAGTCAACTGTTAGGTCGGTCTGGCCGATTGGGTTGCCTATCGGTGCTGCAACGACTAGCTGCTTCTGAGGCAACCCATTTCCATCTTCATACCAAGCGATAGTGTAGTCAGGTCCAGCACTCTGAGTCACTACGGACTGGATCAAGTCGTCATACGAGTTTGACAAGTCATACCCGTTGATAGTGAGCTGAACGGCAGGATCGATTGCAGGCACGACGGCTAGAGGGTTCACACCGATGTTACCTGCGGTAATGTTCTGCAACTGGTGCCAAAGGTAGTCCACCGCTGCTGCCTGACCTAGAACCAAAGTCTGTGTGGTCTTGCCAAGGATCAGACGCGGGTATCTCCTAGTCGCATAGCACTCGAACGTTTGGCCTGTCAAGGTCAACGACTTGCCATTCGACTGGTACTCACGAGACAAAATGATCCCGCCCCAGACGATCTGGTTCTCCCTGTACACCCAGAATGCCGTCTTGCCTGGAACAGTCCGAGCGATAAGCTCGTCGTTAGGTATACGCTTATCGTTCAAGTGCATGCCGGCGTTCATGTTGCCTGGCTTGTTCAGCTGGCAGTCCAGAGCGACGTTGTTGACAGGTAGCTCGCCCAGAACGGCATTGGTTACCAGGTCCGTCGCCAAGTACGTGTACTGTGCTACCATCAGATGTCCAGTGGGCAGCGAACTTCCCACCAGATAAAGTTCGCTGATGAGGAGATAGCCTGTAGCTGGATATGACCAGTCGTCATTATCTTACCCTTAGGTGACTGGTTCGTAGTAGGGGAAGTTGCGATCTGGTCTGTAGTGACTGGAAAGATGTGGTCGTTCACAGGACGGTATCCAGCAGGTAGCGCTGACGCCGTAATCGTCGTGAAGGTACCAGACGTGCCCACAGTTGTCGCAATGGCACCTTCGATCTGGACTTCGTTGTCGAACGTCTTCCTGTACTTGGCGTAGCCGTTCACAGGAACTGACCAGCCAGCCGCTAGCGGGTTGAAGTTGTGCCAAGGATCTTGCACAGCAGGTGCCGACACGTTGATGTAGCGGTACGCACCGCCTATGATGACACCCAGTGACTGCGTGTCCGACTCGTACCACATCGTACCGTTGGGGCAGGACAACGACGGCCTCAGAGCTGACGTAGTTGGCCAGACACCCTTGAGCCCGTTCATGACTCGCGAGTCGACGACTGTGCCGCCACCGTTCGTAACGGTCATGTTCGGAACGAAGTTGACGACTGCTAGCAGAATCGAGTTCGCAGGCTGAGCAGGAAGAGCACCAGGCGCCGACGAGGAGAACGTACCTGTGACAGCTACGACGTTCCAGTTCGCTGTGTTGTCACCAGGATCAGTACACTGAGCGACGATGAGGTCACGTCGCCACTGAGTACTCGAAGCAGCTGCTAGAGCAACGTTGAACGTAGCTGAGTTGTAACCAGCGTACTGACCGTTCCAAGCCGTCGTGTTAGGCATGAATACGAGACCCGTACCGACCTGAACGTTCAGCGATGCTAGACCGGTGATAGCCAGCGCCTGACCGAAGTAAGGATCTACACCACCAGCAGGAGAGGTACCACCTAGAGCGAACGGAGCACCAGTAGCACCAGCCTGGGCCATCCTGACCAGCGCAGCTGGGTGGTCAGTACGACCCTGGCAGGCCCATGGCGGGTTGACTGCAGTCATGGCACCTTCCTAGTAGTACGTGTTGTAGAGCTTTACGGTACAGGAACCTGTTCCCGAGTCCGCTGTGAACGAGATGGTATCGGAGATCCCAGGCGGAACACTGATCCACTGCCTGCCTGCCATCGCTGTGCGACGACTAACAAAGTTGTTCAGTATAATCGACTTCAGCCTAGTATCGATCGTCAAGACATCGCCAGCCGACAACGTGATGTTGAGCGCCATCGTGGTGCCGCTGTTGCTGTCGACTAGAACGGGGTTGGTAACAGGTCCTGTGATGGTGATATAAGGGTAGGCCGTATGCGAACCTTGGTTCGTGACTGTAGCACCGAAGTTCGGCAATGCCCCGCCGAAGCCCATATTGAACAAGGCATTAAACGACGTACCCAAGATCGACAATGTCGGTACAGATACCGTAGAGCTTGTAGGTCCTACATCGTAGATGTAAGGATCTTCAGCTACCAGTGTGAACTGTACGACAGTTACACCTGAACGCCTACCACCGTCGACAGCGTACCGAAGCCCGCCGCCTTGACAGTTGATGAACTTGGTACGCTGTCCAGGTAGCTGGAAGTAGAACGGCCGAACATCATCCTGGTTGTAGTCGGCACGCAACTGATTTAGCAACGTGTCGGTGTCGCCAGGATCAGTGTACAAGTTCCCTGACAAGACAATCGTCCGTGCTGACATGAACGGCGAGTCGACGTAAGTACCGTCCATACCCTGATGCTCATCTGTCGACGTCCGCAACGGTGCAGTATCGATACCGTCAACGCTAAGGATGTCGATGAAGGGCAAGCCCATGTCGTCGGTGTTGAGTGTAGTGCCTGTGTCATCGAACTGGAACTCGTAGTCGTTCAGTGAAGGAGCCACTACGCTGACCTCCTTGCAAGTTCCCAGCCCAATTCAGCAGCATGCCTACGCGGGTCGATCTCGTTGGTGTAGATGATGATCGTCTGTCCGTGCCCTGCAGGAGTGACACGCTCACCACCCCTGAACTGAAGTAGCTCGGGACCATTCTCACCGACCCAGTGTGCGCCTGGTGAAGCCCAGTTCGTGCCTGTAGCGTAGCCCTTCGGAAGCTTACCCTTTGGCACGTGTAGCCACCTAGCAGCTTCGACACCAAGCTCCTTGCCCAGCATCCTCATAATGGCTTGCAGCTGCTTCTGCTGCGCCTTGAAACCGTCAACAGCGGCTTGACCATATACAGCTGCAGCGGCTGCCTTACCTACAGAGCCTGCCGTAGCGTTGATCGCAGCCTGCGTCTTGTTGATGTCGAGGATTCCAGATCGGCCAGTCGCGAGTATCGCCTGTGCGTAGGCGAGACCGTCATCAGGGCCCATGTCTACGATCTGTCGAATGAGCGACGAGGCCAAACCACTACGACGGAGCTGCCCAAGTATTGCAGCGAACTTCTTCAAGTTCGCTAGCTTCTGGTGTAGCTGCCCTTGGATGGTTGTAGCCGCAGCGGCTGCACCAGTAGGTCGAATTGCACCTGATGCAGTAGACGTTGAGCCAGGCAGAGTGATACCGGACAGTGCAGCGTAGCCACTCAGATTCGACGTCACTGAAGCAGCGTACGCAGATGCGGCCTTGGCGTTGTTCTGAAGGGTAGTTAGCTGCTTGGAAGCATTCTCCATCGCCTTAGTTTGACGTTGAACCGCAGCCTGTCGCCAGTGCAACGCGGAACCGCTGTAGTACTTAGCAATCGTACGAAGGAAAGTTGTCTGTTCAGACTGAATCTTCGCTAGTGACAGAAGACCACTTTGAACATAAGACGCGAAGAGTGACAGACCCGAGTTGATCTCGGACTGCGGAATCTTCGCCCTCCTTGTTCCCTTGGCATAGCCCCTGTTGTGAGGAAGGACCGTCTCGCCACCATTGAAGTAGACTAGCTCCCGGCCATTCTCACCTACCCAGGCCCAACCAGCCTCAGCACCACCTGTGCCTCGAGCGTATCCGTGACCAGAACCAAGCTGACCCTTGCCTGAGCCGAATCCTGCACCGTGACTAGCATAGTTCAGAGCCGCAGCGATATTGGCTAGTGGGTTGTAGATATCGAACGAAGTACCAGGCCAGTGGTAGGCAAGGAACGTAGCCATGATCGTCTGCATCAAGCCACGCGACGGGTCACCATGCTGCGCGTTGATGTCGGTCAAGTTGATGGCTCGTGGGTTGCCCCCGGACTCTGTCTGCATCTGGTAGAGGACAGCACCCACTAGCGACGGTGACAGACCTTCCATACCAAGAGCACGTAGGACCAAGCCCCTCCACTGAGCAACGCCTGCGCCGGCCTTGTAGTTGATCCCTGCACCACTGGCACTGCCCGTGATTGAATGCCACAGGCCCCCGATTGCCTTCTTCGCAAGTGCCACAGGGAGAGTAGCTGCCATCGATGCGAGCTGGCTGCCTGCGCCATTCTTGATGCCAAGTGCGCTTACGAGTGCATTGGTGAAGGCTGTTGAGTTCCCAGTAGCAGCTGCCATTAGCATCTTACCTGCAGCACCTGCGAGGTGAAGCACGCCCTGAAGCGGTCCGAGCGCAGGTCCTGAAGGATTAACTGAAGCGCCGAACCTAGCAACTGCTGGTGGGACCTGACCACCTGAAGCGTAACCCTTGACTCCCATCATACGGAAGAGCCAGGCGTAGTTACGAGACTTGTGCTTGTCGATTACAGTCTCGCCAGCTTCCAGCAGTGCTGGGATCCTGTCGCCGCCTCCGAAGCCCCCTAGTCGACCACCTGCCGCCATCATAGCAATGTTCGGAAGGTTGAAACGCTTCAGCCCGATAGCGCCCATGACGTCGTTCCATAGGCGCCTGATGCCGTTATCGTAAACGGTACCGATAACGAAGTTGACTGGCTTCCTGAAGATGTCTTCGATCCCGTGCCAGATGGTACTCAGACCATTTACAGTCGCTCTGGCACCTGACTTCGTGTTATCCCAGACCCTGTTCAGGAAGCTGAGGATGCTGTGCCAGACAGACTGTGTGGTGTCGTATATCGAATGCCAGACACCTACGACAATAGCCTTCAAGGCGTTGAAGACTGGACCTGCTGCGCCCTTGATAGCGTTCCACGATGCGATCAGGAACCCCTTGATGTTGTTCCAGATCTGCTTGCCCAGGTTCTGTATGTCGACTAGGGCTGTGTGCCAGTGACCTGTTATGATGTCGAGGAAGACGCTGAAGATGGCGACGATGATATCCCAAGCGATCTTCACGGTCGCTGTGATACCTGCCCAGCCAATCTTCGCAGCAGCTACTAGTTCAGCCCAACCAATCTTGAACACGTTCGACAAGATAGTCCAAGCGATACGGAAGATGCCCTCGATGACAGCCCAAGCGACTCTGAAGATCAGCGTCAAGGCTGCCATACCCGTCTTGGCCATAAAGCTGAACAGGGCCCAAAAGACCCTAGTGTAACCCGAGATGATATCCCAAGCATCCTTAGCGAGCTGGGTGATACCTCCCCAGATCTGCTTCATGATATCCGAGGAGACGTGGAAGATCGAGACGATCATATTCCAGAACGACTTGGTCTGGTCAACGATCCCGCCCCACATGTGCTGCCAGACCAACTTGACAGCGTCACCGTGAGTCTTCCACCAGCCGTCGAAGTTGGATGAGATCCAACTCGTGATGCCACTAAAGATGCCTGTGATCTTATCCCATACACCCTTGATCGCACCATAGACCTTATTCCAGGCAACCTCAGTGACGCCTGCTACGGAGTCCCACGCATTCGATAGGGACTTGCGAATGACACCAAGGATGTGGTCGATCCAGTGCCACATGTCGAACCACATGTCGTGGAACCACTTGCTGATTGGATCCCAGTACTTGTAGACTAGGTACGCAGCAACAGCCAGTGCTGCTACAGCTGCAATTACGAGACCAATCGTAACCGCTATCGGGAGCAACGCAATCTCGGTCGCTGCCAAGATAGCAGTGAAGACCAACCATGCACCTACCGCTGTCAGTACAATACCTGTCAGTAGCAACATGACAGACGTCACTGCTATGACGATAGCCATGATCTTGATGAACGGCTTCGGAACCGTACCCAGGAACTTGAAGAAGGTACTCAATACGGCTGCGACACGTCCTACGATCGGAAGGAACTGTTGTCCTAGTACGATCATGAATGCCTGGAAGTTGTTCTTGAGCAGTTGTATCTTAGCCGCAGGGGTGTTAGACATAATGTCATAAGCGGCCTTGAGTGCACCCTTACTCTTAGACATGTTACCAACCATGGTGTTCAACTGGCCGAAGTTGTGAATAGCGATGTCGAAGAACCTCATCGCCTGAATCGTTCCGCCAGTGCCCTTGAACATTGCAGTCAAGACGTCGTTGAGCTGCGTAGGGTTCAGGCCCTTAAGAGCCATTCCTAGGTTGGTCATGATCCGGTTAATAGGAAGCATGCGACCAGCAGCGTCTGTGACCTTGATCATCTGGTCGTGAGTGAAGCCTAGCTTGTGTGCGGTCTTGTCGCCTAGCGCATCTTCGACCGTAGCACCTAGACCTTGAATCTTACGACGTGACTTGCCTAGAGCGTCTAGAGCACGACCAACTGTAGAGGCTGCCTGGCTAGCAGACAGACCGTTCCTAGTGACGAAAGCCATCAGGGCAGCAGTCTGTTCGAAGGTCTGGTTCTGCCTAACAGCTGGACCTGTTACACGTCCAATCGCGTTGGCGAAGTCGCCATAAGTACCGACTCCATACTTGACCAGGTTGAACATGATGTCTTGCACCTTTGTGACATCCTGAACCTTCATCCGGTAGGCATTCATAATGCCGATAGTGGCACGTTCAGCTACCGAGAGGTCTACCTGGCCTGCTACAGCTTCCTTCGAGAAGTTGTTGAGGAGGAACTTAGCCTGGTTTAGATTAACATCCATCGACGAGAAGATGTCATACAGGCCGCTCTGGATCTGATCCAGAGGTACCGCGATCGACCTAGCAGTGGCAAGACCAGCTTCGGACACCTGATCGAAGGTGGCCTTGACACCGAACATCTGGGTCTTGGTCAAGGCGACTTGCTTGTTGTACTCTACTGCGGCAGAAGTCGCCTTGCCCAAGAAGACAAGGCCCGCCGCTCCGACGGCGCCGATAGCTACACCGACGGCCATGAGCGACGAGCCTGTCTGCATTTGCTGCTGAGCGGCCTTCTTGGCTGCCCCGTTCAGGTTGTTGAAGTCGCCAGCCAGATTCCGTAGTACGCCAGAACCCATGTTCTGTGCCCGTACGACGAGGAGTACTTCCCTGACACCTAGCGGCACTTCTCACCTCCCAGGAACTTGACCACGCTTGAGCTCTGCCTGGTGCTGGTCCATCTGTTCCTTGGCCTTCATGGCAGCCATTGTCAGGTCCATTCCGTGAGCGATGAATGAATCCTGATCAAGCCACCCTCCAGCTTCAGGCAAGCAATGGAACTCTGTGCACAAGACGGTAAGCCCAAACAACTGCTCGGCTAGCTGTTCTTCTTCCGAAGCCCAACCGACTGCGTCTAGCTCTTCGCGGGACTTACCAGCTCCGAAGACACGACGTCGGATTTCACGATCGAGTTTGGGAGGTCGGTCTCCCAGTCGTGCATCGTGTCGATCAGCTCGGAAATCTCCTCGCCGATTCGGCCGTCGAGCTGCTCGACGTCCTGTGGGTTGCTGAAGTTGAGCTTACGTCCCTGCTCGTCCTCGAGGTTATGGTCGACGACGCAGGTCTTGAACTCGTACTGAGCGACCCTGGTCTGCGTCGGTGTAACGCCCATCGTCGCCGTCTTGTGCTTGGTGTCAGCAGTCATAGACATCGACATAGCAATGTCCTGACGATGAAGTCGCTGACCATGCGTCATCCGCTTGATGTCGACCCAACCGCCAGGACATGAACTGAGGTCGAAGTGCTGAGACTCGGTTGAAACTGTTGCCTTGGGCATTGCAGATCCTCCCTCTGGATCTTGTGTACTACGGTGTGATGACTTCCTGCGTCTTGTAGATGATGTCGTACTCCGCGCCTGCACCATCCAGCACGGTCTGGTAGGTGATGGATGCACGAATCAGATCGCCGACGCCTGATAGCGGAACCTGGTATACGTCCTTGATCGCGTTGAACAGGTCGAACTGGATGGAGTTGTTAGCGCCGTTCGACGCGATGATGGTGGCCTTCTGACCAGTCACGGCCTTGAACGCTGTGTAGTCGGTCGCGTCGAGGAAGTCCCTCGACGCGGTCATCTGGCACGTCCGCTCACCGAAGCTGGCGAACTGGGCACCACGCTGGTTCTTGAGGCGGAAGTTCTCCTGTCCCGCGTCGTCGATCTCGAACGAGAAGGTGTCCATGTCGAAGACGGCCGTCGGGTTGGGGATCTGAACTGACCATGAACCCGGACCGTACGGAACCGAGGTCGGCCAGACAGGCGTCAGAGCAGGCGACGGGCTAGCGTCTGTCAGACCGAAGATGTCGAACGTGTTCTCCATGATGTTGTTGTTCACGGTGAACGTCGACTTGCCAACCACGCAACCTGTGTAGCCGAAGATGACGCCGTTCCTGACCACCGTGATCGACATGGTCTTCGGTGGCACAGCGACGGACGTTGGAGTGAAGGTGTAGACGAAGTTCGTCGCACCGGTCTTGATCCCCGAGGCGCGACTGCAGTCCGTAAAGTACAGGGCGCAGTCCTCGAGGGCCTCCAGCGTGATCGAGCCCTCGACGGAGAAGTCACCAGGCACGACACCGATCCGAGCTGCCGACTGCCGAATCGGCGTACGGTAGATGTTCTGGATCTTGAGCTCTAGTGACTCGTTGAGGATCGGAATGAACTTCGTCGGTGCCGTGTAGGTTCCGGAGACGGTTTCGAAGGCGACTCCAACTAGGCCACCTGCGCCCATACCATACGTCACTTGGTACCCTCCTCTCCAGTCTTAGGAGCAGGAGTCGTCGGCGTCTTGGCCGATGGCTTCTCCTCCTTCTTGGTAACCGTGACGCCGTGGATGTCAAGCTCGTGCGGCTCACGTCCATGTATGAACCGAACCTCGGACCTGCCATCCTCATCGTGAGGAGCAACGACTTCGCCTTCGTCGTTGAAGATCCCCTGCACTTGCGTACCGGTCATGATGCAGAAGCGCATCACCTGATCGTCGTCGACTGTGGTCTCCGTCCCGTTACGGAACGTTCCCAGACCGTGGATGTAGACGTCCTGGTCTCCCGCGCTGGGGTGGTCGACTTTCACTATGTACGGCAACTTACCTCCTTACGGGAGCCTCGTCTTGCTGAAGGACTCGAACGTCATCCTGTTACCCATCAGCAATGAGCCCATCTTGTTGATGACGCCAGGTTCATTCTGCGTGCAGAGCGTACCGATAACAAGTCCGCCTAGTGTAACGTCTGCATGCACTACAGGCTCGATGGCGTCGGCCAAAGCCTGCGCTGCGTGCAAGTTCACTTGCACATCTTGGATCTTGCCATAGTACACGTACACGTACGTTTCAAACACGTTCTTCGTGGCGAAGGATGCACCTTCGTAGTCGCGCGTCTTGTTTCCAGGTGAGACACAAACCGCTGGTGTACGAGGTAGCTGCGTCTGGTCGCCGTAGAACGTATCAGCAATACCAAGTGGAATCTTCTGTGCAGTGATGATGTTGAAGATAGTACTGGCGACAATCTCTGCACTGGCAGTGGGAGGCATAACTTAGCTCTCACCGTCCCATGTACGACCTTGTAGCCTGCCAGTCGTGCATCAACGCGCTCTTGCAACCAGTCGGCAAAGACTTCCTGCACCTTGTCAATGTCGCGTGTCTGAAACATTGCGAATGGTCTTGCTGGGATCTGCACCTTAGCCCTGGCACCCATGTCATGTAGTTCCTGAGGCGACAAGAACATGCTGCCTTCCTTGGCAGGCTTCACGTCAGAAGCGCGTACGCCAAAGCCTCCCTGATGAAGTGCACCATACCAGACCTTGCTTGGCAAGTCCAGAATCGCTGCCTGTGTTCGCGTCACGGTCCAAATGTTGTACTGCTGCATCGTCTTCCACAGGAGCCCTGACCTGCGCAACATGTTCTCAGGACCGAACTTGTTCTTGGGGTCGCTCATCTTCATAGTGACTGTATCGTCAGCGTAAGGAACCCAACCGTCAGGGCGCCCGTTGGAGACGAAGTTCTGGCCTATCGACGGAGCGATGACACGTTGAATCGACCGCTTGAGTGGCTCCCGGAAGGAACGAATGTCAACGTCGAGCTTGTTGAACTGCTTAGCAGACATAGCCAGCGAGGGAGTGAACGAGTAGCCCAGGTTGACCATGTTGTCGAACCTGATGCCGCCCTTCATGGATGCTGGCATCAGAACACCTTACTCATTCCGAACTTAGCAGGCCCTAGTGACAAGTCGTTACAGTCAGTGTTGACACGAACTGCATCTCTTGTCGAGCTTGCGTCGGTCGGGTAGAACTTGACACCCGCACTAGGCACAGCTGCTACATCCGCGAGTTCGACAGATCCGCGAATCACGTCTTCCAGTAGCGTAGATGCCCACTGCCTAAGAGTTGCACCGTAGGATGTTTGGCTCTCGTCGGTGACCACTTCCGAGAACTGACGATCGTAGTACCAGCCTGCGTAATACATGGCGATGATCTGCTGTACGATCGCCGGAGTAGTAGTAGTATCAACCCAAGTCCCTACTACTGCTTGTGAGAAGGTCTGTGCTAGCCTGCCCAGGATCTCAGCAGCGAGCTGACCTTCTAGGACTGCGTCGATCGAGGAGATGGTAGCCTTCGTGGTCTCGAGCCATGTTTGTACCATGCTGGCAGTGATGCGTGCAGCCACGAAGGCTACCTCCTCCCGCTACTTGTCGGCCGACTTGGGCTCGGGTACCTTCGGTCCGGACCTCTTCCTGTCCTCCTCGGCCTGAGCCGCGTTCTCGGCGTCGGCGAGATCGCTGAGGTGCGTCGCAGGTGCAGGCGTCTGACCGCGGCCGGTGTACAGCTCCAGCGCCTCACGGAGACGCCTGATCTCGGTGTCGCGCGGGTCCTCGTCGGCCTCGTTGTACTCCTCAGGCTCGTTGGCCGCGGCGAGCACCTCGGGATCGTTTGGCCCGCCCTTGCGGACGATGTTGCCGTGGGTGATGTGGTAGTCCCAGTCGTCAGGCTCGAACATGCCCTTGTTGACTTCGGCGCCCACTTCGAAGGGGTCGTAGCCTTCCGGATCAGCGTCCTTGGCGTGGAGGCCCTGAGCGTACGTTACGTACTGAGTTGCCATGATTCCTCCTCCCTACGCGAAGCCGCTGGACACGGCAGTGGTGAACAGGAAGCCGCAGATGGACTTGTTGTTCGAGTCGAGCCCGATCAGCTCGAGATCGTACCGCTGACGAAGACGGACGATGTCGGAAGCCCGACGCTCTTCCCGCCACCTGTCGACGATGCTCCCTGTGAGGTTGCTGGACCTGGAAGTGTCGCCGCTGGTCGGGTTGAGATTCCCGTGAGGGCCGTTGTCGATCCCCTCGCCGGAGAACGCGCCAGAGCCAAAGCCGAGGCCACCTCCGCCACCACCGCTGTAGCCCTGTGTGAACTGGTACCCGTAGGCAGGTACCTTGAGGCCGGGCCGCGGCGGGTTGTACGCCAGCAGCACTTCCTTGTTCCAGAGGTACGACAGCGCCAGCGTCTGACCGGGGTTGTTGGTCGCGATACCGAAGCCCGGCACGACAACGTTGCTCAGCGACAGAAGCGACGCGACCAGGTCGGGCGTCAGGATGGCACGCTCGACGTACTGGATGCGGTTGATGAAGTCCGTCGCATCCTCGAGCGCCGACATCACCAGGTAGGGAATGATAGCGAGGTTGGCGTTCAGGAACGAGGTCCTGTGGAGCGCGCGCATCGCCTGTCGAATGTCCCTCACGGGCGTTGGCGGCGTCGCCGTCGCAGCTCCCGCGTTGGTCAGACCGTCCCAGTGAGGCCCGTAGCTCGCCGTTGCAGCGTCACCCAAGGCCACGGTAAGCGCGGAGGGGTAGTTCGACGCTGTCGTGACCAGGTTGTAGATCCGGTACTCCTTGCCGAGAGCCACCCTGCTGGCCAGCATCTCAGCGCCGTCGACATCGGGCGACAGCGGACTGTCCGCGTTCTCCCGTTCCTCGTCAGTTACTGCGATCTGGAGCGCGTGCTCCTGGCAGTAGTAGCTTCCGGTCGAAACCGTAAGGCCGGGAAGCTCGTTGGCCTCGGTACCGGGAGCACGGGCGTCGTCGAGTGCTGGGTACCAGCCCTCGCGACCCTGGAAGATGTAGTACTTGTTGGACTGCTTGTTGACCGGGACCGACGGGAAGAGGACCTGTCCAACCAGTCCTTCGTTCGGCCACGCAACGCTGATCTGCGTGAGTACAACGTCGATGTGGACGTTGCCTGATCCTGATGGTGCGTAGACGGGCATTGACTTCCTCCTCCCTTACGCTCGGGCGCCGAACGTTAGTGCGACGTCGAATAGGTCACCTGCGGCAGCGTTCGCCCCGAAGGTCGGAAGCGGTGAGCCAGGCAGGCTGAGCAGCGTCCCGAGGATCTGCCATCCCAGGAACGGCGCCGTCGACGCCGGCAGGAACTTGACCCTGCCCGCGACGGTGGCTGAAGGCACGACGAGCGCGCCGATCACCGGAGCGACACCGACAGTGGCCCACGGAGTGGTACCACCGGTCGTGCCGTCCCAGATGCACCTGGTGTCGGCCGCGA
>Ga0179589_10000062_pt1 | contig 12477 bp, 15 predicted proteins | sample CZOMad2_1_08_16f_FD_182923 | JGI IMG/M metagenome (GOLD analysis project Ga0179589, IMG submission 182923) | Vadose zone soil fungal communities from Angelo Coast Range Reserve, California, USA - CZOMad2_1_08_16fungal | ecosystem: Environmental > Terrestrial > Soil > Vadose zone | place: USA... | reverse complement strand
GCCACGGCTTGCGGTCCTCCCTTAGCTGCCGCTCGCCTTTACCTCTATGGACCCTCTCGTACGCGATAGACCCTTTGATGGACAATTCCAGTATCTGACCGTTGGCCCTCTCGCATCGTCTATGCAGTCATCTGAACTCCTTCCTTCCTTCCCCTCCGTCGTCGGCTCCCCCCTAACCGATACCACCCACGCCGTCGCAGCCTTCATGGATTCGATCAACCCACTAACCGTTCCCGCAGACGTCACGCTCCCTTCCGATCCTCGTCATATGGACATTTCTCCTACCGAAGTCCATCAAGCTACGATGCATCACGACACCGTGTCGGCCCCTGCATCTATCACCACGTTTCAGCCCCAGTTACGTGAATCCTTCCCAGCCGAGCAACCTTTTGATATCCCGAGACCCGCGCAATCCTCCCCGGCAGCAACGTCCGTCTCCAGCTTCGCATCGCACAGCTCGTCGCCGGCTATTCCCGGCCTGAACCCAAGCTATGCGACGATCCCTCCAGCGTCCATCGCATCGGCCATGGACAGCATGGGTCTCACAGGCCGCAGCCGGTCCGGTTCAGCTGCGTCCCCCGGTCGTTTCGTCGGCGGCTCGGACCTTGCCTTCCCCTCGGTCACCAGCGCGGGCACCCCGACATCCAATCACGGATCCGGTTATCGCCTCCCACCATCTGAATACGATGTCAGTCCCCCAACTGAAGAAGACGTGGGCTCGGATTTGGCCGCCCCTCATATGATGGTTGTCGATGACGTGCTAAAAACGTACGTCTTGGGATCTTTTGCCGTCTTTTCCCCCCTTTTGAAAACCAGGCGTGCGCAGCATCATGCATACAGCGAATCAAGCACGCGTTGATTGCAGTGCAGGCCAAACGGCTCATGCGGGCGTCAGAATCGATCAGCTAAAGAAGGCGATTACACTCGTCTCGGAACTCATCGCCGCCACGAGGTTGGCTGATGGTCCCAGCCCACCGAGTGATAAACGTTCACCTCCGCTCGTTTCGGGTGCTCGTGCTTCACCACCAAGCCTGTCGAGATCTGGAGCTGGGCCAGCTTTCTCCAGTAGTGATTCCAATTCTCAAGACAGCGCTAGCTCCCACGATCATGAGTCGAGGAAGCGGTGTGCATCTTCGATGAATGAGGACGATAGGGCAGTCAAGGCCATGAAGATGGAACCAATAGACGACATTCCACAACCTCTCGCTTCCTTTCCCTTTACGCCTCCCGCTATTGCCCCTGGTACTGCTGGTATTGTTAATTCCCATCACGTCTCATTTTCGAATCCTCCTTCCAGTCCCCCTTCGCGCCCCGCAAGCTCAGCTGGCCTGCCGTTACACCCACAATTGAACTTGTATTCAAGACCACTGTCTTCCTCTGTTTTCTCTTCTTCACACAACGTAGCAGCTGCTAATGGACGTGCTCCGTCTGACTTTACGCCTCTAACATCCGCCACGCATCCATCTGTCTCCAATCATGTGACATCATTTAATCACCCTCCAGAACAATGGCTCGAACATCCCGGCCCTTTTGCGCCTTCCCATCGGCCCTCCATGTCTGGAAGTCGTCTTAACGGGGATGTCGAGATGAAAAATATTGTTATCGGCAACCCTCCTGCGTTCGCATCGCCTGCCGCGGGATTCCCTTCGTTACCAGTTGCCGCTCCGCTTGCCACACCACCGGCAACCACCGTCGCACCTTCTTTACTGCAAAACGTTTCCCGTACCTCCCGCTCAAACTCACTGTCTAATCCTCCCCCTGGCGACCCATTTGCGTTTGGTGTGCCTGTATCTGAGTCGACGATCGATGAACGCGCAGAGTACCATGTTAGTGCATCTCGTCCCGACACGGGATTTTCGCGGTCTCACAGCCCTGTCTCGTCTCCCGACGACGACGACGACGACGACCAAGATTCGGATACAGGCTCACCCAGCCATTCACGTTATCGTGCGCGGAATGGCAGCGTTGGGGAAGCCTTCTCGCGTTCGGTTCCTCGCCGGCCGCTTGTTACTCGGACATCGTCGGACAACTTTGGCACCAGCGCAGGCACTAACGGCAGCGGGAGCAGCAGTCACAGCAATGAGGTCCCGCAAGAGTACCGTGCGGAAGTAGATCGGATCTTCTTCGAGTTTCTGAACAAAATATGTTCCAACCGTCTGTTTATAACCCCTATTCAAATGGTGCGTGGACTAACCGCCTGTGGTTTCACGAACAGTGGATGCTACCGACGCCAAGGGAGAGCCAATACATCAAACTCTTATGGCCAAGAAGATGCAGCGCTTAGACGAGTCACCGGACTTCCGACCTTTCAAATTCCGCATACAGGCGTTTACAAACGCCTTCCTGGAGGAGGTGCGTCGCCTTGTGCGCTCCGCGGGCGGTGATCTTCAATTTGCGTACCCACTTTACTTTTTTTAGCTGGCCCGGCAAGGATATCCTGAGGATAAGATACCCATGAAAAAGGTTCGCAAATTGCCGTGCATGATCCGGCAACGACGAAACGATAATCTGATGGAACACATGATGTTCGTTATCCAGATTCGGAACTACCTTTGGAATTCCCCGTACATCTCCCGCTTCAACGAAGATGGGAAGAAGGCAAAGTCAAAGGGGAATCACATCTGGAATATTGAAGCAAAAAAAACTGGCGACGGCGGGTGGATATTCCGTCCTTTCCAGCGCCGTCTAGCTGGCGTCCCGCCTGGCGTGGCCTACGTTGGTCTCCGTTGGACATGGACGCCTCGTATTTGGGACCCGCAGGCATCCCGAAACAATTTGCACGTCACTTATACCTCACCATCGCTGCCACATTGGCTTTCGTGGCATGAAGACCAATACCTGATGGGTATACCCACGCCGGATGCACAGAGCTGCGATGTCACCGTTGAGGCTCGGGTATGTTCAAGTTGGATATTTGCGTCGACTTATCGCTTGACATTTTGTTAGTTCATGCAAGACGGGAAGGAAGAATACCTTTCTCAAACTGTGCACATCACCATCGCACCAGTCGCTAATGTAGACACTTCGTTCCCCAGCATGTCACGACGCGCATCGCTTGTCGGTGAAGGTCCTCGCAGGTTAACGAATGACTCTACTGTTCCGCAGACGTCCCCATCACGGTGAGTTGATTCTGTGGTCTAGGTCTCGTCTCCCTAAAACGCACAGCAGGCCTCCACTGATACGGCAACCGACGGCCACGCTCCCTCCCCCTCCACCGCAACCGGTGCCATCACAAGATGCGCAGGTGATCCAGGTGCTGACAACTGCTGCACAACGTGTGGCACAGGAAGCACAATCACAGGTCGTCGCTGCTGGCGCTCCCAGCGAACCGGGGCATGAGTTGCAGGCGCTTGCGAAGCAGCAGCACGTGCTCACGGTGACGGCACAAGCCGTAGATGATACCGTCGCCGCACAGGGCAATGCTATAACACAACCGTCGAGTGTGCTAGCGGCCGCCGCTCAACAAGTCGTCTTGCAGGCTGCTCGCCAGGTTGCTGCGGACCGGTCTGCTATTGCCGCCGCACAGATGTCCGCGGGGCTTGCACCGCCTCCCGCAGCCGCTGCGGGTCAGGTGACCGTCAACGAGGTGTCTGTGGCCACACAGTCTGCAGTGGCGCAAGCCGTTGAGCTTACTGGACCTTTGTCGAGCGAAGTCGACGTGCTCATGACCGCTAGCTCACTGCTTCAGGCCCAACATGTACAAGCGCAGGCCCAAGTGCAGGCTCAGGTGCAGGTTCCCGTACAACTGCGTCCTGCACCCCCACCTCCCGTTCCCGCCGTTCCTGTTGCCCTGCGTCACCACGCATCATTCAGTGGAATCCCTGTCCCCGCTCCCTTGCCAATACCTCAATCGCATCCTCCGGAAGGAAACCCCATCCCATCATTGTCAAATGTGGACCCCACTGTGTATCCCCAGCGCTCATAGACTCTGCCTAACCCAACCGTTCTTTTGTTGTATGGTTTATTCCCATTTTTTCCCCCTTGGTCCCATTTTTTTTCTCGTTTCCTTTCCTATCTTTTTGTGTGATCTGTTGTACACCAATATAGGAGGGTTGTAAAGTTGCCGCAGTCTTTTTTTTCAGCTCGCTGTGCATCTCGTGCTGCCATTTATGCAAATACAAATAATAGAGTCAACGAAACAGATGGTTGCCGTCGCTAGTGTAGAAGAATGAAACATTGTAAAACGATGATGGAGCTGCCCACAAACGTATATATAGACTCGATCGCGATCAATGCCAGTGCTAGAGTTAGAGTACACAGTAGTGTGTAGAAAGGACAGCCCCTGCGGCAAGTTGCAACAGGTGACCCAAGCAACTAACTAGGCTAGGTTTGAGAGAAGGGAAGGCGGAAGCAGATAAGTATATTCGGGTATGAGGATCGGTGATTGGGAAAATGATAATTTTTTTTTTCTGTTCTGATGAAATGAAACTTGTTGAATGTGCATGTATTACGCGAGGACGAAGACGTTGCGCGGGCCGTGGGCATGGCCCGGTTTTTGCTTGATCGAGGAGGTGAGGTAAGTTTGGACCGGACCGTAGTGTTGCCCGTTTGCCGGAGAGTTGAGTGGTGCCTCAGCCAAACATTGACTGCACCTCACTGGCAACCACAATGTCACGGTGATTGTGATGGTTGCCTACCCTTCTATCTGGCCTTATGCAGCTCTTAACTCTATTGTCACGTTTAGTTGCATTTTTATATTAGCGATGAAGATTGGTGCTTTTTCGTTTAAGTGATGTATGAACTCATATAAGTTAGTTATGAGTTACTAGGCTCTCACCAAAGTCTGGTCTCAATGCCCACAACTTGAAGAGCTGAAGAGCATAACACCCCACCAGGAAATTGTTTATTTGACACCATATATGTACAGCATTTGAATATGATATGGGAAAGAGGAACAGGGAGGTCAGGCGATATAAAAGCAATACATCCCACATCTAACAAAGTAAATTACAAGGGAAGGGAGAACGGGGGTATGCTCTCGTTTACCGATCACAAAGGTGTCTCACATATCTCGCAGGCAGTTGCCGATGACGCGTTCTCGAAGGTGCACATTGGACAAGGTTTGGTCGTGTCCATCGGTGCTGGGGACGATGTCGCGGTGCGCTCGCTCATCGTGTCGTCTGGCCATGACTCGGATGTCCACCCGCGGGCAAGCAGTGTCCCGCCAAACCCACCACCGTCCATCTCGCGCTGCGGTACTTCCGTATCCGTCTCCAGAAGCTCTTCATTCTCCTGCTCCTCGCGCAAGTCCAGAACATCATTAGCTAGAATGCTCAGGGACTCCACGCTCGCGCTGCTATCCGCCAACTCGTGGCCTTGGTAGAACAGCCGCTGGCAGATGGTTGGAATATCTAGCTCCTCCTGTAGCTACCAAACCGAGCATAAGGGGATAAGTCAGGCCTCGGCTATGCTAACCCGTGTGACGTACCAGAAGTTTGATGTCTTTAACAGACATCTGTTTCGAAATTCCTATCCGTCGCACTCTCCGTTTCACAGTGCGTATCCGTTTTGACTGTCGTTGAGGCTCCGCGTTCCGGGATCGATATGTGAGAATGCTTGTCTGGCGACTGTCTATCATAATCGGTCCTGGATTCTTGGTGTAAGTGCCTGGTGTTGGGTCGGGATCTTCGCTACCCAAGACGCGAATCGTGATCTCCGTTAAATCGTAGTCCGTTTTCCTACGAAACTGTCAATTCCGTGCATGCGGCTGATGGGAGAGAGTACGCACCGCTTAATTCGACATTCTTCGCATAGTGGTGGGTCATGAATAAATTTAGAATTGAATATACCTTCGTGGGCGACATGTTGATTTTCTACCGTTATAAGAGGAGACGCGTCGTAACTGTTTTTGCACGGATGAGCATCGGCCCTGGATCGCGCATACTATTACTTACAGTTCCTTCAAGGTATCCCAGTCCGAGCGACGGACCAGGCATACCGACCGGTCCAGATCTCCCCCATTGAGATCAAGTGCCAAGAGGCCGTGATCGCACAAGAACGGGGAATTGTCCAGGCTGGCTGGACGGGGGTGGTGTCCGGGCCGGAGTATCCAAAGCTTCCATTCGCGCACGAAGGTTGCGGGGACGAGAGCGCAAGGAACGTTTTCGAGAAGCGCTGTGTTTCCAGTTAGCGCATTATCTTGCATATGTTTGAGTTTCGCCTGCCCGAGGGGTCAGCCGGCGACATTAAGAAAATACAAGCAGTTCACCTTCTCATCTTCCGCCTTTTTCCGCAGCTCTCTTTTGTCCTCACGGGAGTTCTCTGCGAGGGTATCACACACAGCACATGGGCCAACAGCATCGGACAACGTGACCCATGAGGGAAAGAGTGTTTTGAGCAGCGCAAAAGCCTAGGTATCATAAAAATACCATCCACGCTTAGGACGCAATGATCGTTGGCTCACCTTCTGAGAAATGCGCGTCCGGGCGGAAATGTTAAGTGCCAAGCCATCATGTTCACACATGACATGATCCCGGAAGATTTGGGCGTCGGGAGCAGAGTCATTTTGACATGGCACGTGCATCTTTGGCCTCATCTGTCTCCAATCTACATTGGAGGTAACATAAAAACTACGAGCTCCAGAAATATAATATTCACCTTTCAACCAATGCCTAGAGATCCAATAGCAAATGGAATCCGGCTCGTTGGCAACGGCATCGAACTGAGCAACATGCTTCGGATGTTCATATTGATATAATTTCTCTAGACGGTACGTTCCCGTTACTTCGATCGAGGGATCGCTTTATTAAACCCACCAAGAAAGGTGTCTTCGACGCATTTGCGGCAGACATCCGTTGGCTCTAGTGTCGGATTGAAGGACGCACCAGATGCCAGTATGAGCGTTTCATACGTAGCCTGTATTATTTTGAACATCAATAAGACTAGTAGTTTTGTAGATAGGACGAACACGGTCAATTCGCTTCATATTTGCGGCTTTCCCAGGATCAAGCCTACCATGCGGGCACAGTATTTCCTCAATGGAGATTTCCCCTTCCGTGAGATAAGTCGGTCGTCGCATAGACTCTTCGTCACCAGAGCTTTTCAGACCGTTCAAACTCGTGTGGTCATCGCTATGTCCGGTCTGATCGGCGTGATCGGTTGAACCGCTCGAATGTCTATCGAACGGTCGGAAAAGAAATGTGTTCAAGGCCTGCTGGCTAACTACAAGCGATGGCTGCCATTGACGTGAAAAAAAAATACATGAGGACCATAAAATCTTCAACCTACCTGGTCACAGGATGTGACGCTCCAAGACCGATAGATGTCCTGCATCTTTGACCTAAGTTCGAGGGATTCAGTTCTAAGTTCTTCTCGTCTGAGGTGTCCCGTTAGCACCCCCAGCAAGTGAGACTCAAGCTACTGACCTTGCAGCGAAGGTAGCGCAGGCATTGGCGTGACTTTGATTCATTTGGAGCACGACATCAAGGGCACGCTGTGGGGGTTGGTGAATATTCGCCGCTTCCCCAGGTGCAGCCCCACGACGCATATATACAAGCATATAAGCATCCCTTGACGTCATTCGCCTAGAGACCAACAGTGAATCACTGAACCTCACTAGAAGCTGGGAAGGCGCACCCTGCTGATGTCGGGGATTGTATCCTAATACAGCTGTGAGCATCATAATCAGACAGTCTGTTAAGCTTGGGACAAACTCTGCTATTTCATCCTCGCTACTATCTTCGACCCGTCGGCGCTTCTTGGGAGGTTTAGGCCGCCTGATCATCGGTAATGAGCTATACGTAGTCGGGGCGGAATGTAGACGCACGCTTTGCCCTTATCATTTGTGGGAGGCTCGGAACCCGGAGGCTTCATTTTTGAGACGACCTCATCATTGAATGTGAACCAGTGGTCATGCCTATGAGAGCTCAGCGTGCTGCTTCTTTGATTTGGTCAGCAAACCTACGTAACATCAAACACCATGGCTTCGTAGTGACCATGGTACGCACTGGAACCTTTATGGATGAGAACACCTTTAAGTTCATATGTGTTTTCTTGGTTGGTTGAGTCTTGCTCCGGAAGGAATTTGTTCATATCGAGCACCACTGGAAATGAGACATTATGCTTTCTCTTCTTCCGTTCCAGGGTCATAACATCGAAAACAAAACGGAGTAACGAGAAGTGGAGAACAGGAGGGAGCTTTTGGAGAATGAGCTGTCGAGTAGCGTCTTCAAGCGACTGGCATCTGGAACACCGGTATCTGATGAAGGGTTCAGCGAAGTCAATGCAAGGAGTCGCAGAACACATTACTTATTATCCCCAGATAATGTCTCAGGTTGAAGAAGTACTTCGATGCAGCTTTCGAGTGAGGCATTATCCTATCATGCGGGGTCGACCCATAATTTAACATTAATGCGACCACTATGTAACGTACCTCAAGATTAACCTCTATTTCAAGAAAGTCTGAGTTATTCTCAGAACGAGCTCCACACCGCAAGCAGGTTGTGGCGTATATCTGTGTTCCTTCGAACTGCATGACATTGCTTAGAAGGATGAAAGTAGGCAATCAGGACCGAGACTTACTTACTTGATTCGAAACAAGATGCTTCAGAGCAGCATTGGGCTGCTTCTTGAACTCATCATCCAGGTGGGTGATAAACAACTTAGAAAATCTATGCGGGTAATGAGTAGCCCATCACCATCAACATGAAAGTCGCTTACTCCTGGGCATCTTGCTGCTCATTTGTTCGAAGCTGTAAGCTCCCCACAAGTTTCTCTGGATTGAAAACCTTCATACGACTTTCTTGGAGTGCGGCAAATGTCGTCTGAAGTTGGAAAATAGGAGAATCCTACAAATAGGGGTCAACTTCCGCGATAGGAAAGATAAAGGGATGCATACGTCGAAAGAGTGGTCTCTCTCATCGACTGGGAAACATTGATATACTCCGTTGCGGAAACAGATATCTTGGAACCAGACCTGCACTAAATGAGTGTCATAAATCTACCAAATGATCAAGGGTTACCTGAATATATGCATTTGCATAACATGTAGCCCCGAGATTCTGAACCGAAACTGAGTCAGACTCGAATGTACATTCAGTTGAGGTTGACGTACCTTGAGGCCTACAGGTAAACCAGGCTTCCTAGTCTGGTAACTAGGGTCTGGACCAAGATCTGTTGCAGATAAATACGCTTTCAATGTGGCCTCTGAGAAACTGTTAGCATCCAGCCGTGTGACGTGAGAGTCCGCTGACCTGCATCCTCCCAGCGATTCTGAGCAAGGTAATTCAGACAATTTGGGTTCTTGGAACAATACTTTTTGCTGCATGTGGAGCTTTCGTCGTCTGAGATGATGACGACATCACCTGCAGGCTCCTTCCCTGATACAACGACTTCCGGAGAGTCAACAATCTTCGCTGGGCGCTTTCGATGCTTGTTGGCACAAAATGAGTGACGCGACTTGCGAGAGAAGCCGCACGTAGCGAGAAGATGCTCCTCAGTAATTCCCGACGCGTCCGTAACACTCGTCCCGACCCATCCCCAGGGGGAATCCCACTCGCCTCCCAGATCTGAATCAAGCTTGTGTCTCTTGAATCTCTCCCCGGCGGCAAGACCCTCGTACTGCTGATTTTGGCGTCTTTTTCGCTTTGTATTCATGACGGCCGCGTGAATCGAAAGCTAGGTAAGGCCAGTCACAGATGGGGCAGTGATGGATTTCGTTCGATGTTCGATGCTGGCGCGCCGCGCCGATTCGCGCTCAACGGGCTCGGGCCGAAACCGGGCCGGCCGGTTTGTCCATTGCGTGACTGACCAAGCCGAGAGTGACTTAGTTCTATAATGTCCTCCAGTGCATCGCCGTCCCGACAGCCACTGGCTCCGCCAAATGGCTTGAGAGATCGTATCAAGAAGTTACTCAAGCCCGGAGATAATGGCGCACGAATACGGAAACGGAAAACGATGATCGCTGTGGTCTGGCGCTATCTGAATGTGCTCAGGTGCGGGATACGTTTCTCACCTCTCCACATTGCTTCATCAAAGTACAGATTGTGTCTTCTGGCAATAGGATATCTTTGGCTACTCGCACTTCCCTTGTCCGAACTTGGAGTAGACACTTATGTTGATGAAAACGCACTTCAACCGAGTCAGGTGCCGTCTCCCGCTTCTCTTTGCTCCATGCGTACCGATTGTGTTCACTTGTAGGTTAACACGTATTGGAATTGGGTCGACGTGCATCGTGCGGACAGACTCTTGGAGGGTGTGACCTCACTGCGGGACCGTAACTCGTCAAGCACAGAGTCAGTCAACCCACGCTTCCTGAACTGAACAACTCACCCACGCAGTTACGCAGGCGCGCGACTTTCTTTGCAACGGAATTCGCAAAATACGGCTTACCATCAGCTACACAAAACTATTCTATCCAAACGCCACGCGGAGTAAGTTTGATCTTTTATCAAATACTCTGGGTCTGATAATACTCTTGAGACCGTGAAGGGTACCAATGCCTACGCTGTTTTTTCTGCACCTAGAACATCTGGATCTGAAGCAATGGTCGTCAGCGCCTCATGGAAAAGCATGACTGGTGGAGAGAACTTGAGGGGGGTGTCCATTGTGCTCTCCTTAGCTGCGTTCTTGAAACGTTTGTAAATGTCATCCCGCATCCGCATATTCTGATATGAATTCATCCCCAGAATACTCGCACTGGTCCAAAGACATCATCTTTGTCATCAGCGACAACCACCTTGACGGCATGCACGTGTGGTTGGGTGCATACCATAAGCCTTCTGATACCAGTATGTTCTCCGACGTATTCGAGGATAACTTTCTAAATGGCCACGTAGCTTGGGATGTTGAGCCATTGTCTCTCACATCCGGCGTGATATGGACGGCTCTCAACATCGATTATCCTGGTCACTCATTCTCTCATCTGGGTGTTTTTCGAGGTGCGACTTGCCGTTTCACTGAAGACTTGCCTCTGAGCGCAATATCTAACATAGAAGGACTCAATGGGCGATTACCAAACCAGGACCTTATCAACTCATTTAAGGCTATTTCTCAGTATACCGGCAGCGTACCTGTGCTTCTCTATGATCACTACGAACCTTCCGAGTTCCCAGGACGTGAAGAAATTCGGAATTTTTATCCATCTTGGCTCCCAAACTGGCTTTGGGGGCACGGAATTGTCCTAGAGTACGGTTATCGGGCCAAAAATATTCTGCGACACTTTGCATATCAGGCTAGAGGCAGAGCAAGTGGCCCGCACGGGTCATTTCATCAGTGAGTTCTTCTGTGGGTTTGGACGCCTCTCTGAGACGTCGATTTAGGTATCGCGTTGATGCGATCACGCTCTTTGCCGTTCCATCTAATGGGCCCCACGGATTTCACGCCCTTGGCCGGTGTGTGTCATAGACCATAAGAATCTCCGTTCTCTGATTCAGATTCTACAGCACCGTCGAATCTACGCTCCGTACTATGAGCAACTTACTCGAGCGACTACACGCATCATTCTTCCTCTACATAATGACTACTCCTTCAACTTTCCTCAAGATCGGGAGTTATCTCCCTAGTGCAGTGCTCGTGGCCGCGACCCTGATGTTTGGTGGTCTCCGGGAATGGATAAGGGCAGGTTGGGTGGAATTGGAAGATGGACCTGGGAAGGGCAACGTTGTTGTATCAAAGAAGTGGGTCACTCGAAGGAGAGATCTCCTGGATGCCTTCGTGGTGATGGCTGCCTCGCATTTGATTGGTTTGATACTCTTTGTCACCATTTCTCGAGCGTGGCTCGATATCAGCAAACTGGTATGTTCTGTGGTCTTCGTCTCATTCAATTCTTTCATGCTCATGATTACGTCAGAGCTTCACAACCCCGCTGGTGTGTTGGACAACCCTGGTGCTTGCTCCGTGGAAATTCCCTTCGCGTGGTGATTCTGTGTCGACTGCACCCCTTCACATCCTCTTGAAGGCTATCAACATGTGCCTTGCGAGCACTCTCATCTCTGTTTCGTCGGTTCTTAATTTCTCCCTCGCTGCTCTCCTTGCGGTCACTCTCGGCATTCCCTTGTCTTTAGCTTCTCCCTCGGAATCTTTACCAGCACGTGGCATAAAATGTGCCCTCTACACAGCGCTTGCTTTCGGCTGGCTTGCCTCCAACGCAGAAGTCAAGCAGGGGATATGGGACTGGCAGGTGTTGGGTGTTTGGTTTTCGCCACTGGTTTGCCTCGTTTACGTTCCATTTGTACTCCAAGCCGCCTTTATTTCCTCGCTCTCGCCGTAATAGCAAAACCCTTACCTCATCGTTGTCCATCTATTGTGGGCAGATCATGACAGACCTTAGTATGGGCCATAATTTAGACTCCGAAAAGGTGCGAAGATGATCGATACTTCGTGTGTGATGCGTATACGAGGATAGCAAGGGAGGATTCAAGTTGTCATCAACAGAAATGTATGACACTGGCCCTGTGACCAAGTGCGCATCTGTGGCTATGTGCCTTATGCCACTGCAGTCTCAATACCATCCTAATCTCGCTCCCGTCCTGCTCTAGC
>Ga0179589_10000060_pt1 | contig 12553 bp, 28 predicted proteins | sample CZOMad2_1_08_16f_FD_182923 | JGI IMG/M metagenome (GOLD analysis project Ga0179589, IMG submission 182923) | Vadose zone soil fungal communities from Angelo Coast Range Reserve, California, USA - CZOMad2_1_08_16fungal | ecosystem: Environmental > Terrestrial > Soil > Vadose zone | place: USA... | reverse complement strand
GCTTCTGAAATGGCAATACCTAAAAGGTTCACGACAGGATCGTTATCCGCTGATGTTATTTTAGGTGGAGGGTTGCCCGGTAATCAGTGGTGTGAGGTGAGGGGGAAGGAGTCTTCAGGTAAGACTTCTTTCGTTTTCAAGGCTATCGCGGCTAATCAGAGGCTTGATTCTGATTTTACGGTTTTGTGGGTTGCTGCCGAAACATACGACATTGATCAGTCTACCGCTCTTGGTGTGGACAATTCCCGTGTGACTGTTATCCCGACGCAGGCTATGGAGTTCGCGTTTCAGGTGATGGTGGATGCAGCGGCGTCTAGAGAATATGACATGATCGTGCTGGATTCTTACCCTGCTCTTGTCCCTGATGAAGAGGATGAGAAAGCAATGGACGAGTTTACTACAGCTATGGGTGCTCGTAACATGAACAAGTTCATCCGTAAGGCTGGTAAGGCTACGAGACGTGCGCCTGACGGTTCTGAGAGGGCAATGGTTGGTATTATCATCAACCAGTACAGGGATAAGATAGGTGGGTTTGCCAGGTTCGGTGTTCCGCAGACCACTCCGGGGGGTCATGGTAAGGATTACTTCTATTACACGATCCTGAAACTGGCCAAAGATGAGTGGATTGAAGAGAAAAGACCTGGTGTGAAAGATGCGGTGAAGGTCGGTCAGTCTATTAAGATCACCACTGAGAAGAATAAGTCTAACGCACCACAGCAGGTTGTTTCCCTCGATTTCTACTTCAGGGAGGCACCGCTTCTGGGTTTCCGTCGCGGGGATTACGACACGGCTAAAGATTTCTTCACCATGGCCGTAATGTTCGGTGTTGTTAATAAAAGGGGTGGTTGGTATTACTACAATGACGACAAGTGGCAGGGTAAGTCTGCTGTCCTAGCCGCATTGTATGAGGATAAAGGTTTGCAAGATGAGATTTCTGAACTGGTGCTGTCCGCTGCTAAGAACCCGCAGTTGATTGACCAGCTAATCAATAATGATGAGGAATAACAATGGATTTGACTGTTTTAGGACTCCCGCTACAGTGGGAAGAACCACCGAATTATACGGTGTCGCCGATTTCCGCTCTGGTTATCATGAAAGGTATTGACGATGACGGTGATGAGGTTTACGCCGTTATGGTCACTGAGGGTATGACTTCTGTGGAGGCTGGAGGTTTGGCTAATTACGCTGACGTTTACTGCGGTGAGATGATGAAAGGCCAGATTTATGCTTCGGCCGACAAATCACAGACGCAGTAAGTTACAGGAAGCCAGGACGGCTAAAGATTTCGGCGGCAGGACAACTCCTGGTAGTGGTAACCAGTGGCATAGTAAAGCCGATGTTAGAACTGACACTGAACTTATCGAATGTAAAACCACTATTCATGCCAGTTATTCTCTTAAGTCTGACGATCTAAGGAAGTTGTGGGGTCAGGCATTGCTTGAGGATCGAATCCCGGTGTTTCAGATAGACTTTGAGCAGGGCGGGGTTACTTGCGTGGTCTTGGACTATGACGACTATCTTTCAATGAGACTTAATGGTTCTTAGGCTCAGGGATGTTGCTCCCGACTACTGGGATGACGCTAAATGTCTCTCCGTGGAGGTTAACAGAGAATATGACCCTTTCTTCAGTGAGGATGAAACTGACATTGAGGAAGCTGTCAATTTCTGCAACGGTGAGGCTGATGGTGTTGTGTGTCCTATTCGGGAGCAATGTTTATTGTTTGCCTTGACCAATAATGAAAGGTTCGGCGTGTGGGGTGGATGTAATGAGATTACCAGGAAAGCGATACGAAGAAAGCTCCCTTCTAAGGGCGGAAAGAGAAACACCGAATGGCAGTGGATGTCAGAAAAAGACGCATTAGCGGGCCTGTCAAAAGAAAGGCTACTGAAGGAGAAGGAAGAAGACGGGTAGTGAAAAAGGACGGTAGGATTTTTGATTATTCCTCGCTGCGTGCTTCTACTGGAATAGTTGTTCCTGAAGTGAAGAAGGTGATGCTGGATAGGACCAGGAAAGATAAGGAACGCTCAGCTCACAGGACTAGTGTCATTTATCCTTCGGAAATGTCTAGGGGTGACTGGTGCCTGCGGGCAACCTATTACCGGATGACCGGCAGACCTTTACCAGAGTCTAAATCTTCTTTTACTATGGAGAACGTGTTCGCTCAAGGTAATGCTATTCATGACAAGTGGCAAGGCTGGTTGTCTGAGACTGGTAAGCTTTGGGGTGACTGGCGTTGTACTCGTTGTGCTGAATATGTGAAGAATAGTTTAAGACCGGGTGATTTCTTTTCAGGGTCTTGTGTTGGTACCGGCTGGGTTAAGATGGAAGGTACGTCAGGACATTTTACTAGGGATGTAGTCAGTTCAGTGCAGGACGCTTTCCCTCACGACTGGAAGTACAAGGAAGTAACATTGAAGTCTCCGTACCTTCCGGTGTCGGGCCATGCTGATGGTGCCCTGGTCGGTCATGATTGTCTCATTGAACTGAAATCTTTAGGAGTTGGCAGTCTCAGGTTTGAGGCTCCTAGAATACTGGAGCAGAACACTCACCTTGTAGGTAGTCGTAAAATAGTAGACATTGACAGTTTGTGGAGGGATTTCCACCGGCCGTTAACGTCCCACCTGAAGCAGGGTAATATTTATTTGTGGATGGCCCATGAAATGGGCCTTCCTTTCAAGAGCATCAGTTTCGTTTACGAGTTTAAGGCAAACCAGCAGGTTAAAGAGTTTGTTGTTCCTTACTCCCCTGATATTATCTCGCCTATCATCAAGGACGTCAAAAACATTAAGGCTGCTATTGATGCTGGTATTCCACCTGTTTGTCCCTTCGGGGGTTGTGGTCAGTGCGGAGCATATGAGAAGGAGGATTAATGTTCACTGTTATAGTGACGGGTTCCAGAGATTACGAGGATAGTAAAAAGGTTTACGGCACTCTTGACACTATTTTGCGTGTTCACGAGAATATTCTCGTGAAGGTTGGTGATTGCCCGACTGGGGTGGATCTTTACACCACCAACTGGCATAATGAGACGTTCGGGTTTGATCCTATTATTTATCATGCTGACTGGGATACGCACGGTAAGGCTGCTGGTCCGATCAGAAATCATACGATGGTTGATTCTGGCGCTGATCTTTGCATAGCGCTCCCTCTTGCTAGTTCTAGGGGAACTAAGGATTGTGCTAAGTACGCGAGTAAGAAACTGATGCATGTCTGGTTTCCTGATCTGCCCGACTGGGCTTTGTGGGCGTCGGATATCGCATCATTTCACTATCATAAAGGGAGTAAGAATGGGTAAGAAAATTGTAGGGCTGCTGTTAGTTGATCATAGTGGTAGCATGATGTCATGTCAGGCTACTGCAACTAAGGCAGTTAATGACTTCTTCAAGGAGAGGTCTAACGCGGCTACTTCCAAGGAAGAATGGGCCATGGATGAATTTGACACGGCATACAGTGAGGTGTTCGGGTTCACTGATGTTGCTGCTGTCCCTGTTTATAACCTGAAGCCTGGTGGTATGACAGCACTTCATGATTCTATTGCTACTTCAGTTAATAAGCTTGCTGCTTATAAGTCAGGTAAGGACAAGCTTCGTATCCTGGTTATCGTGACTGATGGTTTTGAGAACGCTTCTCAGGAGCATACTGCTGAGACGGTTAAGAAAATCATTGAGGCTAAGAAGGCTGAAGGGTGGCAAGTTATCTACCTTGGTGCGAACCAGGACGCTATCACGGAGGCTTCTAAGTTCGGTGTTAACGTTGACTCTTCACTGACTTATGATACTGCCAGTTCAGGTGTGGCTATGGCCTCTGTAGGCTCATATATTGCGCGTGGTAATTCAAGTGGTAGCTGGGGTTTCACTACTACTGAGAGAACCAGCGCTGTTCAGCCTCAGAAAATGGCAGACTTCGATGATGTGGGTCATGAAGACGGAACATACATATAACTACAGAGATTACGACAAGTATCCCGATCGGCTACCTGGCGCTAAGCGTGGCTGTGATTGCAACGTAATATCAATCAACTACCTGATGGGGGTTGAGACGGGGGTAACCTGGTGTACTAAATGTAACGTGCTGTATGAGAAGCAGCCCGGTCCTGATCAGGTGATCACCATGTTCAAGGATGTTAAACGCGGTCAGTCTCCTGACAGGTCTAAGGCCCTGGTAGTGTGGAACAGCGCTAAGTCTGTCGGACATTCTAACATGTATGTCACTGACAACATTGTTGAAGTTATTCCTGCTGTTGCTCAAGTATTGCGTGATCCTGCAATATTTATAACACCTGAAACGAAAACTAACCGTCAGTCGTATGAAGAAGCGTATTGGAAGTTTGTCAATTCCACAACATACGATGATGCTGTCAAATATAAGAAGATGATGGAAGAGTACGTTGATCTTTCTCTTGAACCTGACGGCGAGAACTGGTCTAGCTGGGTTAAGGACCCTGAGATTAGTGCTGAGTTGAAGGAACATCATGGTAAGCTTGCGGGGTTCGGGCATTTCATGTTTACCATGACGATGCTGGGACTTATACTCGTGTGGATTCTTTTCGTAGTTGAGGTTGTTATAGGGTTGGTTCAGTGAGTAAAAGCAAAGCAAAGGGTACGGCGGCAGAGACAGCTATAGTCAGCTATCTGAATGAGAAAGGCATCAGGGCGACTAGGATGCCTCTGCACGGCACTAAAGATGAGGGTGATGTTGACATTTACCCGATTCCTATCGCCATAGAGGTCAAGAATCATGTTACGGCTAAATTAGCTGAATGGGTTGATGAGATTGAGGTTGAGAAGGTCAACAAGTCTTCAATATGGGGCGTGGTGTGGCACAAAAGACTTCGAAAAGGTTCCCCGTCTGACTGGTATGTGACTATGAACGGCGAAACATTCGTCAGCCTGTTAACTTACCTGGACTATCCTCACTAGATCATGTTTCCTGATAGAATGTTAATGTAATATTTTTATGACTTTTATCAGGAGCATGACATGGATAAAGAAGAGACAATTCTTCGCGTGAAGGGGTCGTCTTCAGCAATTTCACTAGCTAGTGTTGTTGCATACGGAGTATATGATGGTAAGAACGTAGTCTTGAGGGCGATCGGGGCTGCTGCTGTGAACCAGGCTATGAAAGCTGTGGCTATAGCACAGTCCTACGTGGGTGCTAAAGGTATGAGAATAATGGTCATACCAGGTTTTACTGACGTGGCTATGGAAGATCGCACTGTTACGGCTTTGGTGTTCAAGATCAGGGTGGAGTAACAACCATCAACGATATGACTCTTAATCTTTAATGAGGAAAAATGGCAAGTAAAACAACAACATCGTTCCCTACTGTTGGTGACTCAGTGTTGTCATACGTGGGTACTGGTGGCGCTGCTAAGAGAAGCGGTTACACTATTGAAATGCCTGTTCATACGATGGGCAGGGGTAAGTCTCCTACTGGTACTACCGGCAAGCGCGGCAGTTCAATGATCAGTGAGGCTGACGGTCCTAAGTGTACGATTGTGTCTACCCTTTATAAGGCTAACGCCGCTGAGGCTAGTGCTACTGCGCGCAACGTGACTATCATGCCTTCAAGGGCTGGTATTTCTGATTTCTGGAGAGCACGTGTTAAGACAGGTCAGCGTTACTAATGACAACACCTAGAACAATACAGATGGGCTCAGTTGATCCTGCGTCTATCGGTACAGCTCAGACCATGGCTTCTACTATGCAGAGTAGTATGAGTTCGTACAGGAGAAGTTCAGCGATGGCTAACCATCCTGCTGCTGGTAATAGGTCTGCGGAGTTTCATCAGCAGGCACAAATGCATCTGGGTATTGCCCAGTCTAACGCTTCAAGGCTTCAGTCTATGGTTACACCGGATGCTTCTTTCACCCATCCTGGTAGTACCGGTAAGTCAGTAGCTCAGTATAATTAGGTAAATCATGGCGAACACAACAAACTGGTATGTTCCCGTCTCACCTTATAACGGTCAGCCGGGCAGCCCTACTTATGGTGGTGGTGGTTCATACAACGCTGGGGTTATTGAGTACCGTTCAACGCTTGATGCTAAGAGGGCTGCTAAAGGCCAGTTGCCTTACGCCCAGTACCCTGACGGTTATCTTGGTTCTCTATCTCAGGATAGACGACAGGATAAGCTTATGGGTGCCGTTCAGGATCAACTGAATAAGCGGTCTTACCAACGTGGTGTACATAAGGGTGAGAAGATTGCAAACACTGACTATTACTGGCCTGATGACGCCAGCCCAGAGAGAGGCATCGAAAGACAAGCTAGAACTGCTGTCAGAGAGGGAAATACTATTGATGTACGTAGATATTCTCCACGCGGAAATCCTATCGAGCGTTTAGCTCATCTGGGTAAGACGGCGGGAATGTCAGCACCGGAGCAAGTCTCTTTGTACAAGCAGTACGGTGTTAGTATTGCTAAGAATCCGGTAGTGATCCAGTCTCCTGATGATAAGGCCAGGATGATGAAGATGCTGCCACAATATGCTAGAACAATGTAAGGAATTTATTATGGCAGCATCAGGCGCAACTAGACGTGCGGTTGCTAAAAGCGCTAAGAGTGGTGGTTCGCTTCTTGGCGATATTGGTAGGCAGGCTAGGGCATCAGTGGCTAACAGGAAGGCTAAGCAGACCAGGAATGGCCCTAAAGCTTCCGAAACTGATCATCTTCAGGATGATCAGTTTACTGGTAGGCACCATGCCCCGTCTTCTATGGGTAGTTCTAAGAAGAACGCTTCAGGATCTATGAGTGCGGCTTCTACAGGCAGGCATTCACTGTCCAACGGTAAGGTTGGCCGTCGTGGTAGTTACAGCCGTGAGGCAGACGTAGCTGGCGGGTATAAGGATAGTGTGGGATCGGGCTATAAAGGAAAGCACCGCAAGACCGGAGCATAGTAATGGCTGAGTCAGATGTGTTGCAAAAGGCTCAGTATATAAGGGCAGGCGGCCATCCTGGCAGGGTTGATCCTAGAGGTAGTTCTGTTTCTCGTAAGAGACGTAAGACGAAGCTTCTGAATGATCCGGCTCATGGCGGTACCGGTACGACTGTTCCTTGTGCTCATTGTGGTGTTAAACTAGATGAGAAGACGGTTCAGCAGGATCGTAAGAAACCTGGAGGTTCTTACGCTTATCATAATATTCAGCCTGCTTGCGCTACTTGCAATAAGAGAAGATCAAATAACGAGAATTGGCGGTACGGGGCTGATGACAAGTCCTCTGAGTCCGATAGCTAACAGTATGATGAATCACATCATGGACGAACATAAGCACAGGACTACTCAGGCTACTGCTGGTCCTACTGGTAATGAGAAGTTACATCCGGCACAGTTCAGCGGTAAGCATCGTGCTTCGTCTGGTAAACATTCTGCCCCACAACCACCGAATACCCCATCGAAGGGGACTCGGGGTAAAGAGTATGAAGGTAAGCATCAAGCTCATTACAGTGTAGGTAAGGACATTGGTGGTTCTGTTGGTGCTTCTAAGAAGCCTGAATATAAGGGTAAGCATCAGCAGCATCCAGTCCCGCCTCATCATGTGGGTAAGCAGAATATGGGTGGTGGTGTAGGTAAGAATATTCCGCCGCCCCCTGAGAGTACTTCAAAACCTCTGGGTGGTACTGACAACGCTAAAGCTAATGCTAAAGCTAAGAAGAGTAAAGAGCTGAAGAGGCCAGATTTTAAGAAGCTTAGGTTCCGTCCTTCTAGGCATTCTGGTAAGAACCAGGAACATCTAAAAGCTTTGGTGAAGTAATGAATCCTAAGAATCAGGCTGACACACGGTACGGGTTTAACCTGTATCCGTGGTGGAATAACCTTAATGACCGTGTGGCGTACATGCGTGAGTTTGCTGTCCCTGACCCTGAAAGGCAGAGGATAGCTCAGGCTATGATCTCACAGGACCCTTTAACACCTGATGATGAGATCAGGGCTAATATGACTGTGCGTGGTGTTCCTTCAAAGACTGGTTATGATACTACACCTCCTACGATTACGACTATACTTAATCATGAGTTTGGTCTTGCTGACACTCATGTTAACGATTCCGCCTGGAATGATTTCTCTGGCGGCAATGATGAGACTAACGCGACACAGAGACCGTATAACGCGGTCTGGTAAGGATTTACCATGGCTTATCCAGCTAGCAGAAGTTGTAACAACTCCCTTAAAGAAGGCATGACAGACGGGGCACATAAGAAGGCAGTAATGAACAGGGGTGGAGTGGTAGAGCCTTGTACTACTGACGCAAGACGACACATGAGCGGTGTGTGGCACGGATTCAACGAAACAGCATCAATGGTTCTGCCTGATACTCGCACGTTCGCAAATCCTTTTTATCAGGACATCGCACCTATTGACAGAGAGAATGTATAATGGCACCAAAGAGGAAGACGGAGGGTTCTACTGTTGACACAGTGGTAGATACTGCTCCTAAAGAGGAATCTTCGATTCTATCAGATATAGACAAGCTGGTTAAGAGGCTGGAAGGTAAGGGTGCTGCTGAACTTGAGAATCTGAGATCACAAGCCCTTATCGCTGAGACTGATCTTAAGCGTGAAATTACTATTCTACGTCAGCGTGCGGCTAACATGGCTTCAACAGCGGAAACAAAAATCGAAGAAGAAATTATTCAGGTCAAGAAAGAACTGGCGAATGCTCTCAACTGGCTTAGGGCCATTGAGCAGAAGCTAACAGGTAATTAGGAGTATTAAATGAGAGATGTAACAGTAAAGAGAACACCTGATCGTAAGGTGGCACAGGGCGTAACAGTTGGTACTATCGTTGCGACTATCACAGCAGTTTTCGTGACTGTTTTCCACAAGTCACTACCAGCAGTTGACGTTGCGGCTTTGCCCGCTGCTGTCGGTCTTCTAGGTCATTTCTTCGGATCATACTTGGCACCTTATGAGCCTCGTATTCAGGAGATTATTGCTTACGCGAAGGCTTTGATCGCTGATGTCCCAGCGGCTAACCTGCCACCAGAGGTTTAAAGATTTAGTGTTTAAATAGGGCCGCTAATACTGCGGCCCTATGGCATTTTAAGGAGAATAATGGATAGATTCGAGTTACGCAACAGATTCAGGTATCACGCGCCGAGTGCTTCAAGGGCAATTCAGCATGAGAATATCAGGGACCTTCTGTTTCAAGTCGCTGGTTATCTTAACGATAATCTCCCTGAAGGCAGGGAGAAGGCTTTAGTGATGACTAAGCTTGAAGAGGTAATGTTCTGGGCTAATGCGGCAATCGCCAGGCAATAGTGGCTAGTAAGAAAGAGTTACTTTACATGCTGGAAATGGCGTGGGGCGTTATAGCTAATGCGGGCTGGGATGATCAGCCTAAGACTACAGGATGGCAGGAAGCTGCTGTCAGATGGCGCGACGACTATTTCAGGAAATGCCTGTGAATAGGTTAAAATATGCCTGGTGGGATAGAAAGTATCTGATTCGTAAAAAGTCAGAAAATCTCTTGACCCGTATCGTATGGATGCTTCCTAAGCGTCTAGTCATGTGGGCTGCGGTAAGAGTAATAGCTAACGCCACTACTGGTGTGTATGCTAACCAGGTAGTACCAGAGTTAACAGCAATGGAGGCGTTGAAAAGATGGCCGGTAAAATGAGATTACTGGAGGGTTGATGATAACACGAGAGCAGTTTGTCGAGAACTATAAGGATTCTCTTGAATCTCATGACAAGAGAGTAGGAGAAGTCGTAGAAGCTAAGAGAATCGCACAAGCTTACATGTTGCTGCTCGGCGGGAATTTCGAATGCCATTCCCAGAATATAAACGTCATGTCCCTACCGAACGACAGAAACAGGTATTTCACTGACGACGAACTTATTGAGATAACAACGCGGGACAGCTAGATGGAGAGAAATTGCTCCAGCGTGTGCCCTGAATGCAGTCATAATTGTATGCACACAGAGCATGAGCACGAAAAGTATAAAGTGAGGCATATGTGTGACAACGGACATCAGTGGTAACAACATGACTGATAAAATAAGGTTACTGATCTGCGAGCATTGCGGAACGGTTGAAGAAATGCCGATGTATGAGGGTCCTTGGCAGCATGACGAGTGGCTTAATTCTATGCTTAAACGTCATCTACTGCCATCTGGTGAGAGTACTCACGGTCCTGTGCATGTGGGTTTCATTGAGAATGACAAGTGGATGAGTCACATGGAGTCAATTGTAGCTGAGGTTGCTAAAGAGTTTACCCTCCCAGGTCAGGGTGCTGGTTTGGGACAAACGTATTACGATACTAAGTCTAATTTCCTTGCTGACGCTTTCAAATGCTGGAAGGTTGACCATAACAGGACACTTAACTGTGAAGATTACAGATCAGACAAGAAAAGACTTTACCCTGACACTAAGGGTGACAGGAAAGACCTAGGGCTTGACCCTGGTTCCAGGCCAAACACTTTCCTTTGCGACTTCTGCCCTTACAATTCAGTTGTGATGCAGAGGCAGCGTAAGGATAAATTCGGATACGATTACACGACATAGGAGAATTAAATGAGTTTCGGAATAACAACAGCAGGTGCGGCAGATGAGGTGGCGGAACACGTCAGAAGTGTTAAATCTTATCCGGACCAGTCCCCGCAGCTTGACAGGATTAAGGAACTTCTCACAGCCGAGTTACAGGACGTAGCACCAGGTAGGGGAGTTATCGTGGAGGCAAATGGTCATGCAGATGGCAGTAACAGGAACTTTACGATAAATTTCAGGACCTTTTGGAAGCCTGAAAAGACTGAGGAAACAGGGGTACAGGTCTAATGCCAGCAGCATTAGTAGGTCAGACACAGCCAGAAGCTAAGGAAGACCTTAAGGTAAAGACAGCTTTCATGATCTTGATCACCGAGAATGGTGATTTTGTTCTTGAAACTAACATTAACGCGCCTGTTATTCCTGACAGGCCAGCAACACCGCTCGACATTGAGCAGGCAGTTAAAGCAATGGCTGATGAGTTTAAGGCTCAGAGGATCGCTGCTGCTGTCGTGAACATGCAGATGCAGTTTGCGCGTCAGGCTCAGGAAGCAGCACAAAATCAGGCGGTTCTTCAGCAAATGGGAAAGATGCCCAGGTAAATGCCTAGCAGTTACTTCAGTATGCCGTCTGATACTCTTGACCCGGCCTTGTTCCAGTTGTGGGATAATCAGCTTAAGCAAGAGGTCAGGCGGCCTTTAATTCAGGCTGTTGAATCTTCATTAAACGACGCTGGCCTGAAGGCTCCTATCTACTGGTTGCATTTGTGGGTAACAGGTTCAGCTATCTCTTACCAGTGGGATGCTGATCGCGGTAATGGTGACCTTGACGTTCAGATAGGCATTAACCGTGAAAGATTTCTTGAATCCAATCCTGTATTCCGTGGTGTTGACATTTACTCTGTGTCGAACAGCATTGACAATTATCTTAAGGAAACATTGTGGCCTAAAATGTCTCAGGCTGTGTTTAACGGTAAGACATTCGAGGTGACGTTCTTCTGGGATCATTACGTTAGTGATGATATCAGGGACATTCACCCTTACGCGGCTTATGATCTTCTTAAAGATGAGTGGGTTGTTAAACCACCATCATTGCCGGTAGACCCTGAGAAGTTGTACCCTAAAGAGTGGTTTGATTCAGTTAAGGAAGATGAGTATTCTGCTGGGAGGATATTAAGCGTTCATAACGATGCTAGTAAAGAGCTGGCAGCTTACACTCCTGGCTCAGCGAATTACATCAATGCTCGGACCAGGGTTAACCTGATGAACGCTCAGGCGAAGAGTCTTTATGACGATATTCATGTGGGCAGGCGTCAGGCTTTCACAGGCCACGGTAAAGGTTACGGGGATTATAATAATTTCAGGTGGCAGGCAGCTAAAAGGGCTGGCATTATCAGCAACCTGTTAGATGTGATTCATTCGGTGCCTAAGTCTGACATTAAGTCTGCTGATGAGGTTTTGGAGGAAGCCATGTTTCACAGGATGGGCACCAGGTATGGCCGCTAGCAGTGTTGTTATCTGCATGGAGGGCGTTCTTCAGAAACATGTCACTAATGCTCCTATACAGGTGGGTATAGCGTTGTATCACGGTTTGGCATCTACGTTCAATGTGCTGCTTGTCACGGAGTTAGATAAGCGGGCTGCTGATCACTGGCTGGCTATTGAGGCTTTGAACCAGCATGCGGCTATTGAATACAATGAGAATGTCCGCACGTTCATGAGTGAGGAACAGCGCAAATTTCATCAGGTCAATTCTTTGCGGGTGAGGCATTTTAATATTGACCTGGTTATTGATCCTAACCCTGATTCTGCTATTCACCTGCTCAGTAACGGTTTCAACGTGATGACGTTCACCCATTCTGCCTATGCGCTGCCACAATGGCGGCCTGATTATCCCGGTCAGACAAGATCGTGGGATGAGATTATAGGTTATGAGGATCAGATGGCCCGTCTTAGGGCTGTTGATAAGCGTCTCAACGAGAAGGATGAAGATTCAAGGTGAAGCTTTACTATGGCGGGGCTGAGATTGACAACTGGCGTAAACTGCTAATCTCACAGGGTGTTACCACAGTTT
>Ga0179589_10000058_pt1 | contig 12567 bp, 5 predicted proteins | sample CZOMad2_1_08_16f_FD_182923 | JGI IMG/M metagenome (GOLD analysis project Ga0179589, IMG submission 182923) | Vadose zone soil fungal communities from Angelo Coast Range Reserve, California, USA - CZOMad2_1_08_16fungal | ecosystem: Environmental > Terrestrial > Soil > Vadose zone | place: USA... | reverse complement strand
GGGTTTGATTGGCAGCGCATCTTGGACTTCGCGCAAGTGGGCATTGTCTTCCTGCTGCTGTTCTTTTTCTTCCTGAACCTTTCCCCTCATGGAACATCGGTCAGCTCTTTCCGGCTAAGCGCCGTTACCGACGGATTGGTAACGATCGGTTTCCTGGTACGCGCTGCTTCTTCGCGAAATGAACCGGCGGGGAAATTATTCCAGGGCCTTGCTTATTTCCGGATGGCGGCTTTCCTGACGGATTTGTATTTTGTGTCGGGTTTGCGGGAATTGCCGAACGGCACTTGGTTTGATTTGGTGTGGAGTGCGCCGTGGCTGATTCCCTTGGCCACGACGGTGGTGTGGGACGGGGACCAGGACAAGAACAACGTTTCCGGCACTCCGTTCCGAGAACGCCGTCTGCTGTTGACGCAATTGTTGCCGCTTATTTTCCCTCTGCTGGTTTTGCTCATGGCGGCCGAAGTCGCGCAGGGACAACTGGTCGTGGCGGCGGTCGCGGTTCTCGTTTCGCTTAGTATTTCCTATTCGCGGTTGATCTTGACGTCACGCGAACAGCGGCGCAGCGCCAATGCGTTGCGACAACAGCATGGACTGCTGCAGTCCATCATCGAAGGGACCACCGAATCAATTTTTGTGAAGGATCTCGAAGGCCGATACATCATGATGAATTCGGCCGGGGCCAGATTTCTGAATTCAACGACCAAGGACGTGGTTGGAAAAGATATCAGGGCGTTTGCGACGCCGGAAACGGCGCAAGCCGTCATGGCGGCCGACCGCCAGGTGATTGAATCCGGCAAGACGGAGACGTACAAGGAAGTCGGACACTACGGGAATGAGAAGCGAATTTTTCTTTCCACAAAAGGGCCGTATAGGGATGGCCTGGGAAACATCGTCGGACTAGTAGGCAGTTCGGTGGACATCACAGAGCGAGAGCGGGACGCGCAAACCCTTGCCGAAAGCGAAGAACGCTTCCGCACCATTTTCGATGGATCGCCGATTGGAATTGCCATTGTGCGGATGGATGGTGTGGTGGTGGCCATGAATGCGGCTTACCGGAAGATTCTGGATATCGGGGCCCATGTTTCCGTGCAACATCAGATTTTTGATAATTTGACGCATCCTGAAGATCAAGAGCGGGACGCAATGCGCTATCAGGAATTGGTTACCAGCGTCCGCGATCATGACCGTTTCGAAAAGCGCTATTTGCTGCCAAACAAGAAGATCGTATGGGCGGAATTGAATCTGTTTCTGCTGCGCGATCGCCAGGGGCAACCTCGGTATGTGATCGGGATGGCAAATGACATTTCCGAGCGGAGAATGCTGGAGGAGCAGCTCCGGCAAGCGCAACGGATGGAGATGATCGGGACCTTGGCCGGAGGCGTGGCGCATGACTTCAACAACCTGCTGACTGTAATCAAGGGATACTGCAATCTGATGATGAATGGACTGGAGGGGCAGGAAGTGTTGCGCGCCCAGATGGGACATATCGACCGCGCGGCAGAGCAGGCGGCTTCCCTGACGCGGCAATTGCTGGCATTCAGCAGGCGGCAGGTGCTGCAGCCAAAAGTGTTTAATGTAAATGAGCTGGTGAAGAACGCCGACAAGATGTTGCGTCGCTTGATCGGTGAAACCATTGAAATTGTAACGGTGACCTCTCCGGATTTGGGCGCGGTAAAGGCGGATCCGGGGCAAATTGAATCCGTGATCATGAATTTGGCTGTCAACGCGCGGGATGCCATGCCGAACGGCGGAACGCTGACGCTGGAGACGGCCAATGTGGAGCTCGATGCTATTTATGCGCAACAGCATTTTGGATCGAAGCCGGGACGTTACGTCATGCTTGCCGTGAGCGACACGGGAACGGGGATGGACAAGTCAACGTTGTTGCATATCTTTGAGCCATTCTTTACCACCAAAGAAGTCGGCAAAGGTACCGGACTGGGACTTTCCACTGTTTATGGAATCGTGAAACAAAGCGAAGGCTATATCTGGGCGTATAGCGAACCCGGGAAAGGCGCGACGTTTAAAACGTATCTGCCGCGAGTAGATGAGCCGGTCGAGGCCATGGAAGTTGCGCCGAACGACGGGGCCACAACGCTCGGAACAGAAACGATACTGCTGGCAGAAGACGACCCGCAGGTGAGGGAGCTGGCGAAAGAAGTGCTGGAGTCGAGCGGCTATCATGTGTTGATGACCGATAAATCTCTGGATGTACCGGCATTGTGCAGAGCGCATGACGGGGCGATCGACCTCTTGTTAACGGATGTAGTGATGCCCGGATTGAGCGGGAGCGAACTGGCCACCGAGATCGTGGCGCAACGGCCGGGGATAAAGGTTCTTTTCATGTCCGGATACACAGACAACGCAGTTTTGCATCACGGCGTTCCCGGAGAAGAGGCGTTTTTTCTGCAGAAGCCGTTTACCCCCTCGAAGTTGACGAGTCTGGTGCGCGCAATCTTGGATAACCAGGCCGGCTGAGCGAGACCGGTCTTTTTAAAAGCTCGTCTGCTTACCATTCCTGACCAGGGAAAACGTGATGGGCCACGGCTTCGACGGGCGAGCGGGAAAGAATCGTTTTTGCTGCAAACAAATTACGCAGGAGGCCGTTTTGTTGAAGAAATTGCTGATGCTGACGCTGGCGATGATTGCCGGCGCATTGCCTGGAATGGCGCAGAGGAAACCGGTGCTTCCGCAAATTGAGCTGCCGCATCCTTATTACTATCGCGAGATGTATTTGCCACAGCTGACGAGCGGGCCAAGTAGCGCGGCATGGGCGCCGGATTCAGAGGAAGTGGTGTATTCGATGGGCGGCTCGCTGTGGCGGCAGAGGCTGGATTCCCGGGAGGCCAAGCAGATTACGGGTGGGGCTGGATACGACTATCAGCCGGATTGGTCGCCGGACGGGAAAAGCATCGTTTATGTCTCGTATCAGAAAAATGCGATGGAATTGTGGTTGCTGGACGTGGCAACCGGACGGACCTCGCAATTGACGAATGCCGGAGCCGTGAATGTTGAGGCGCGGTGGTCGCCAGAGGGGAAGCGGATTGTTTTTGTTTCGACTACCTACAACAAGAGATTTCACATTTATGTGGGAGACGTCCGCGCTGGCCGGCTTGAGAATATCGCGCGGTTGACAGGCGAAACGAAGAGTTCCCTGCCCCGGTATTACTACAGCGCTTTTGATACCGAGATTAGTCCGGTATGGTCCCGCGATGGGAAGGACATTGTTTTTATTTCAAACCGCGGGCACATTCACGGGTCAGGCGGATTCTGGCGAATGCCGGCCCGGCCGGGAGCAGCAGCGCGCGAAATTCACTATGAAGAAACGAACTGGAAAGCGCGGCCGGACTTCTCTCCGGATGGATCGAAGCTGGTTTACAGCTCTTATTTGGGAAGGAATTGGCATCAATTGTGGGTAATGCCCGCGAACGGTGGAGATCTGCTGCCAATTTCCTATGGCGAGTGGGATGAAACAAGTGTGCGATGGTCGCCGGATGGACGGAAGCTGGTATTCATATCGAATCGCAATGGGGAAACCGAATTGTGGTTACAAGATTACCCGGGCGGCGGGCAGACGCGCCTGGAGGCCCGGGAAAGGCATTACTTGCAGGCTATGGGGAAATTGCGAATTCATTTGCAGGACGCGGCAGCCAAGCTCTTTCCCGCGCGAATTTCCGTGACGGATCAAGCCGGACGATTCTATGCGCCGCAACACGCCTGGATTCACGGGGATGATGGATTTGATAGTGCAAAGACGCCGTTTGAAGCGCACTACTTTCATACGGGCGGTGAGGAAGTGCTGGACGTGCCCCCGGGTGAAATCAATGTTGAGATTCTGCATGGATTTGAGAGTTTACTCGAACAACATACGGTTCATGTGAATCAAGGCGCAACGGCGCGGCTCGGAAGGACGCTCGATCGGGGCGTGTGGGAGAGCCAGGGCGATGAACGCTGGGTGAGTGCCGATTTGCATGTTCATATGAATTATGGAGGCACGTACAGGAACGTGCCGGCGCGTCTGGCGGAACAGGCAAAAGCGGAAAACCTGAACATTGTGAATGATTTGGTTGTGAATAAGGAGCAGCGCTTCCCGGACATCGCTTACGCCGGCAAAGAGCTGGACCCGGCCGCCACGGGAGAGGCCCTGGTGATGCATGGGCAGGAATTTCATACCAGCTATTGGGGCCATCGGGGAATCCTTGGCATAAAAGGGCATATTCTTTTGCCTGGATATGCGGGTTATCCAAACACCGCGGCGGCGAGTCTCCATCCGATGAATGCGGACGTATATGACATGGCGCATGCGCAAGGAGCGCTGGTGGGCGCGGTGCACCCGTTTGATGATTTGCCCAATCCATTTGCCAACCCTGCAGAAAAGATCACCGATGAATTGCCGGTGGATGTGGCTCTGGGGAAACTGGATTACATGGAGATTGTGGGATTCTCGGATCCACGGGTAACAGCTACGGTCTGGTACAAGCTGCTGAATCTGGGGTTTCGCATACCGGCAGGGGCGGGGACCGACGCGATGATGAATTATGCTTCGCTGAGAGGACCTGTGGGCATGAATCGAGTGTATGTGAGAGTGCCGGTTGGGCCGATTAACATGGATGCTTTTTTTTCTGCGATCAAAAATGGGCGGACGTTTGCAACCAATGGTCCCCTGCTGGACTTTTCCGTCGGCGGGCAACCGATTGGAGCTGAACTAAAGATGGAGAGGGCCGAGAGCGTTCCCTTTACTGCGAAAATGCGGTCGATTGTGCCGCTGGACCATCTGGAAGTGTTGTGCAATGGAAAAGTGCTCGAGACAATTTCCATGAACAATACGCGAGACGAAGCCGATGTAAGCGGCACTCTAGCGCTAAAGGAAAGCGGATGGTGCGTATTGCGGGCATCGAGCGACGCGGCGGAGTATCCCGTTCTGGATAACTATGTTTACGCGACTACCAGTCCGGTTTATGTGACGGTTGGCGGAAAAGCGGCGCATGCCAGCGAGGATGCAAAGTATTTCGCCGCCTGGATCGGACGAATGATTGAGGTGACTTCGCATTATCCGGATTGGAATTCGGCGGCGGAGAAAGAAGCCGTCTTGAAAAGATTGGCGGAAGGCAAGGCGGTTTTTGAGAAATTGCAATAGGGCAGAGAATCATAATCTTCTCGAGATATAAATCAGGCTTAGCTGGGAGGCAGTCGACTGCCTCCCAGCTAAGCCGGTACGTTCTGCAACTCAAGTTTTCTGATTAGGCGAACACCCTGTTTACGGGCGTGCCTGGATCGCTTCTGTGATGTAGTTGTGTGCGCGGTCGATATGCAGGAGTGCGCGCTTCTGCAGACCCTGCGCAAAGCGATTGTCTTCTTCTTCGGAGACATCGCGGTGCGCCTTGTCGACAAGTTCCATAGCGCGGTGGAGACGGGCGGCGCGGTCCAACTTGGAGTCAACGGGTGGGTGATCGTTTAAATCCTTGCCATCATCGATCGAAGCCCTCTTGATTTCGTTGATGGCCTCATCGATTTCGCGAATCGCTTTCTCTTCATGTTCGAGGCGCGATCCACTGCCGGGAACTTGTAGATGAGCGCGGGCGTGGCGCAGGTCAGACAAGGCGTGCAAATAGGCGGGATGGTCCGCCGGAGGCGCCGGCCGGGCAGAAAGGATGGCCGGGATTGCCAGTAAAAGTGCAAAAAGCGAAAGTATCCATCGGGACGTACTTCTCATAGCCTGGTTCTCTCCTTGTTGGTTGGTGTTTCGTTCAGAAATAGCTCGTTGCAATCCCCTGCCTGGTGTCAGGTCACCATCTTCGTTAACGGCGATTACGAAGACACCACAATCAGACTAGAATCGTTGGCTGTGCGAACCTGGCCTGCGATTCGAATCCGATGGACGGCAACTCTTTTGCTGGTAACGGCCGCAATACCCCCCTTGGCAGGACCAAACACGCGTAGCAATGAAAAGTTGCAAGCGGCGACAGAGCGCGCACTGTCCGGGCGCAGCGGGGCTCTGGTTGTCGTGGACGTACAGAGCAGCGAAATTCTGGCGGCACATGACTTGCGCCTGGCGGCAACCGCACTAGCCCGGCCCGGATCTACTGTAAAACCGTTTGTGCTTAGGGCATTGCTTGAGACTGGAAAAGTAGACGCCGAGGAAAGACTGATTTGCCGACGCGTTCTGCGGATTGGCGGAGTGCAGATGGACTGCAGCCATCCGGCGGCGGTCGTAAGCGTGAATGCGAAAGAGGCACTGGCTTATTCCTGCAATTCCTATTTCGCAGAAGTGGCGACGCGATTGACGGCCGAAGAGCTGGTTGCGGAACTGAAGCGAGCGGGGCTCGATGCGCCGAGCGGGCTGGTCAAGCAGGAAGCGACGGGAAAGATTCGAAAACCGGGGACGCGAGAGGCTTTGCAACTCGAGGGACTGGGAGATCGCGGGATTGAGGTTACGCCGCTCGAGCTGCTGGGGGCTTACAGACGGCTGGCGCTGGAAAAGCGCAGCGGAAATCCGGGAAAAGATAAGGCGGTATTTGAGGGGCTCGAGGAATCCGTCGTATATGGCATGGCGCATGCAGTGAATTTGAATGAAATGAAGATCGCGGGAAAAACGGGAACCGCGGCTTCGCGGGAAAGCAGCGGGACGCACGGATTCTTTGTTGGATACGCGCCGGCGGAGGCGCCAGAGATCGCCATCGTTGTGTATCTGGCCGAAGGACGGGGAAGCGATGCTGCGGCCGCGGCGCGGAGTGTACTGGCTGAGTTTGCGGCGGGTAGACCAACGCCATGAAGGCATGGGTACTTTTGTGTTGCGGCTGGAGCGCTTTAACGGCGAACGGGTTGCTGGCGCAGGATGTGCGCGTGCGGCTGTATACCAACCGCGCGCCGAGCGAGATTACCGTGACGGCGGTTGCCGAGGAGTTGCATTGGCGGGCCTGCGCGAGTTGCGCTGAGAGAACTGGTTCGAGCTTGAAGATTGCCGGGAATAACTCCGGGAACGGAGAAGTTTACGCGATTCAGGGAAGTTACAAGCTGCGGCCATTGCGCGGCCCGCTTTTTAGCGGAAACTATCCACTTGCGATAGAAAAGCGGAACGAGCGACTGCTGGTGACAGTGACCATGCCGCTGGAAGAATATGTTGCGGCGGTGTTGGCGGCGGAGAGCGGCGATTTCCAGAACGATGAATCGATGAAGACGATGGCGGTGGCGGTGCGTACGTACGCGACACGATTTCGAGGTCAGCACGAAAAGGATGGATTTGATTTTTGCGATACGACGCATTGCCAAGCCCTCGGATGGAAGGGCGGCAATGAACGCATCGAGAGGGCGGTCGGCGCAACGCGCGGGGAGATTTTGCGATTGGGGGAAACGGCGGCTGAGACCTATTACCATGCAAATTGTGGGGGGGTGACCGCGGCGGCCAAAGAAGCGTGGCCCTCGGTCAGGGCCAGCTATTTGCGTGCGCACAATGATCCTTACTGCACGACAGCCGGCGCTGCGCAGTGGGAGAGCACGATTGCTGTAAGCGAGATTGATCGTGTGCTTCGCGATGCGGGTCTGCATGTTCCGAAGGAATGGAAAGCAATTGAAATTACTTCGCGGACAGAGAGCGGGCGCGTACAGCGGTTGCAGTTGCGCGGCGGAACGACGGACGACGCGGGAATTTCCGGGTCCACATTTCGCTTTGCGGTGGATCGGGCGCTGGGCTGGAACAAGATTCGGAGTGATCTCTATAATGTTCGGAATAACGGGACGGAGATTGTGTTTTCCGGGCATGGTTCGGGGCATGGAGTAGGGCTCTGCCAGGCGGGCGCAGAAGAGATGGCGCGCCAGGGGCGAGATTATCGGGAGATTCTGGCGTTTTATTATCCGGGAACGCAAATCGGGCGAGCTCAGGATGAATTTTCAGGAAAGACTCAGTGGCAAAAGCGGAGCAGTGAACGTTTGGAATTGTTGAGTACGCAACCGGAAAAGGATGCGGAGGTATTGAGCGTCGCGGAAAAAATCTTAAAAGAGGACGAAGCGGCGGTGGGATGGCCGCTGGGATTTCGGCCGAGACTGCAGATTTTTTCCACGATGGACGGTTATCGCGATATTACCGGACAACCGGGCTGGGTGGCAGCATCGACCCGCGGGCGAGTGATTCGGATGCAGCCGCTTGAGGAGTTGCGGCGCAGATCGCTTGTGGAATCAACCTTGCGGCATGAGTTGCTGCATTTGTTGATTGAAGCGCGGGCGAAGGCGGGGACACCGTTGTGGTTTCGGGAAGGGCTGGTGTTATTTCTTTCAACTTCGAGCAGCAGTGCGGCAGCGCCTGTGATGACAGATTCGCAGATGGAAACTATCTTGCGGCAATCGCAGAAATGCGAAGAGGTGGAAAGGGCTTATCGATCTTCCGAGAGCCGCGTTTCCACTTTGATTCAGCAAAATGGAAAAGAAGCGGTGCTTGGGTGGCTAAGCAGCGGAATTCCGCGAGAGGCTGGCGGCCTTGGCGCTGCGGGCCACAACTGAGCAGACCAGGAGCCATGCGCAAATTGCGAAGAGATAGGCGCAGAAGAAGCGTGCCGCGAAGCTGAAAAACTCTCGATTGAACGTTGAGGATTTGAAATCGGGCGTCAAGCCCATTAATTTTTCTGGTGCGACAACTCCTACGATTGCAGCGACTGCCAGCAGAAACCAGTACGCGACGCTAGTGATCGACTTTCTCCACAGGGAAATGCCGGTGAATCCGAAGGCGCGGAATCCTTTGTTAGCGGACTCGAGCAGCAGGGGCAGAACAAGCGCCGGCACGAGAATCCAGCGGGCTGCAAAGAGTATTGCCGCGAAAAGATAATCGAGAGCGGGCAAAGTGATGTGACGGCGAAGTGCAACCGGAAGAGTGGAGCGGAGATAGGCAGGCAAGGTGTCGCTGTAGGTTTCGCATTTGTCGACAAGTAGCCACAGCAAACAGAAAACAACCAGGCAGGCTGCTATGGCTGCGAGGTGACGGGCGGCGCGGCGAAGCGAGGGGAACAGTGAAGAGACAGGGTCGCTCAGGCGATCTGCGAAATAGTTCAGAGTGCCTGCGTGAAGAATCAGAATCGCAATGAGCAGCAAAATGCCGAGAGCAGCATTCAGAAGGAGATAGAACGTACTGGCGACCGGGATCAGAAACCAGGCTGAAACCAGAGCGAAGAGAATGGCATTGGCGAAAAAGTGCAGGAGCCAGAGACGCGGGGCAGTGAAGGTGTCCGCGAAGGAATCGCGGATGAGCGAGAGACGGGACATTACTGCACCTCCAGGACTGCAGAATCGGTGGTCGCCATGATGGACGGCTGATACATGGGTTGAACCATCGCTGGGCTTACCTGGAATTTTCCCGGGTTCACGATCTTGAGCAGGTAGACATATTCCTTGCGGCCATCGAAATAGGTTTGGAACATGGCGGCGCGGTCGTCGTGGAATTCGCGGCGCGTATACCAGTAGGTCCACCAGTCGGGTTTCTGTTTTAGTTCGTAGAGACCATCGCGCGTGATGAATTCGGCGCCGGCGGGGATGGGATCTTCTACCAGGAGATATCGCCACTCACCGCCAGCAACGGTGACGCGGACGGCGACTACGTCGCCGATGTGAAGTTCGCCTTGCAGCGGATTCAAGTTGTAGACGATTTTTCCGTTGCTCCGCTCAGGGGTGAGACGAAAATAGTCGCGCGTCACGTTGAGAGAAAGTTTGCCCTTTTGCACTAGGCGCTTGTCACTGGAATAGTAGGTGCCGCTGGCGGACCAGTAGAGACGTCCCGTGCCCGACTTATGGATGCGGATTTCATTTCGTCCGACCTGCAGCGCGGATGAATCCACGCGAATTGACGGTGGAGCGGGATTCCATGCGTCGGCGCGGGTGAATTGGCGTGAGGTGATTTGCTTGCCGTTGAGGAAGACTTCGGCGCGGAAGTTCGCGTCGAGTTCGTGGCTGGATTTGACGTAGTCGGTCAGGCCAAAGATGACCATGGCAGTTTGCTTGGTGCTGTACCAGTAGTAGCCGCCCTGGCGATGATTCACGAGCCAGAGAGCAGCTTTCGGAAGCAGCGGGCTGCCAGGTTTTGTGAGGCTGAGCAAACGCACCGCGAATGCGGTGGTTTCAGCTGCGTCGTCAATTTCAAATTCCATCAGATAGTCGTAGGTGGACGGCCAGGAAGCTTCTGGGTCGGCGACGGTGGCCTGCGATTCGATGGTTGCGGCGATTTCTTGGGCCTTGGCCTGGTCACCGGATGTGGCGAAGGCGATGCCGAGCATGGCCAGTCCTTGCGTTTTCACATTGCTGCGTTCGGTCCAGGCTGTCTGCAATTCTTCGGGAGAGGCTACATGGTTGAGCGCCAGGGCGTAGACAACATAGGCGCGGAGGTCGGGGCGCATGTTGGGATGTTGCGTGATGGACGAGTGCAGGAAAGCGAATGCGCGATTGCCAGAGTCGGCGCCGGGATCGTAACCTGCAGCGCGGGCCTGGCCGAAGCCGCTCGCTACGTAGGCGGTCATAAAGATTTGGCTTTCATCTTCTTTCCACCAGCCCCAGCCGCCATCCGCGTGCTGGAAATCTTTCAGCCGTGCCATGCCGGCTTCGATTTTCCTTTGCAGCTCGGGCGTATTGACTGTGGCTTCCAGCTTGAGATCTTTCATGGCTCGGGCGACGACGATGTTGGGAAGGAAGCTGGACATGGTTTGTTCGGTGCAGCCGTAGGGATAGGTGGTGAGGTAGTCGAGGGCGGAAAAAATGCTTCCCGCCAGTGACGGGCTTAGGGTGATGTCCAGCGCTGGCGCGGATTGATCGGGATTGCCGGGAAGCGTGACGCTGGTTTCCTGTTCCTCGTCGAGTGCGGCGATGGAGCCGGATTTTGCGTCTGCTAGCTTTACGCCGACGGGGATAACGGGGAGCGTGATTTCCAGAGCGTCGGACTCTTCGTTGCTTAAGGCTTGCGCGAGCAATCTGGCTTCGGAAACGGATTTTGCACGGACGCGCCAATCGAGTTTGGCTTCTCCCTTGCTGGGCACTGCGATTTGTGAGGTGGCACCGCTCAGAACGTCCAGGCCATGGAGATCAAGCGAGACTTGAACTGTCTTGGTGGCGGCGAGGTAGTTGTGAACGATGGCGGAGACGGTAACCTCGTCACCTTGACGGAAAAAACGCGGAACGGCCAGGCGGACCATTAGATTTTTGCGTACGATGACGTTGTTGGTGGATGCGCCGAGTTTTGTATCTGTGGTAACGCCGCGGACGGTGGCACGCCAGGATGTGAGCGTATCGGGAAAAGAGAACTGGGCCTGGGCGCGTCCATTGGCATCGGTGCGAATATCCGGAAGCCAGAGCGCAGTATCCGGAAACAATTTGCGGACCTTGGGCTGGACCATGGCTTCGGCGGGTTTCAGCTGCGCGAGAGCGCGAGGACTGGAGAAGTGGCCCGCGGCAAGGAACATCTGCTTCTTCCCTGCTTCTCCGCTGAAATAAAAATTCAAAGAAGAATCCGTGGAGACGCGGTTGTAGGCTGTGCCATAGAAGAAGCCATGCGGGTCACCGCTCGTATCGGGACGAACGGCATAAATAGCTTCGTCGACAACACCGAGACTGAATTCACCGGAGACCGGGTGGCCACCGGAATCGCGAACCAATAAGGAATACGTGGCTTTCTGGCCGGGTTGATACTGCTTTTCAGAAGGCTCGATCTCAATTTGGAGTTTCTGCTGGACGGCCGGGACTCGCAGATTCTTGCTGGACGTGAAGAGTTTGTTGTCACGGAGAAATGCCGTCGAGATGTAGACATTCGGCTGCTGATCGCCGGTGACCGGGACATCGATGGTTACAGAAGATCCGGTCGCGTGGACGATACGTTTTGTTTGGATGGTGCGGGCTTCGGCGGTGACCAGCAGGTAGGATTCTTTGACTCCGGTGAGAATCAGGATGTGGGCCGTGTCACCTACCTTGTAGGATTTCTTGTCGGCGACCATGCGGATTTCGCGATTGTCAGTTCCCCACCAGCTGTCACTCGAACCGGTTACCCAAAGATAGCTGGTGGCCTGGACTTCACGATTTTCCGGCGTACGCGCTTTGATGCGAAGCAGGAGGCTGCCCGCTTGTTGTGCTTTCATGGAAACAGCGAAGGTCCCGTCGGGTCCGGTTTTTACATCCTGTGAATCGAGAATCGTTTCCTGGTCCTCATTTCGCGAGGACCACTGATTGCGGATCAGATCGATGTGCGCGGCGGTCGAAACAGGATTGCCATCGTAATCCTTCGCGATAGCCGTGGCCCGGATGGTGTCATTCACCTGATAGACATAGCTTTGGCCGGAAATGGCGACCTGGAAAGTGCCGTAGGTAGCGATGACGGAATTGTGGCCTGCGATTTCGCGGTTGGCGGCGTCGGTGACGCGGGCTTCGATGCGATAGCGCACATCGTTGTGATGATTGTTCAGAGTCGTGGGAATGTGGATGGTCAATTTTCCGTCAGCGTCGAGTTTGCCGGATTGTTCAGAGATCTGGTCGCCGGCGTAACCATCGTATTCGCCTTCAGAATCGTCGCCTGCAAAGCTTTCCCCAGGTGTTGCGTCATCTTCATCA
>Ga0179589_10000057_pt1 | contig 12568 bp, 19 predicted proteins | sample CZOMad2_1_08_16f_FD_182923 | JGI IMG/M metagenome (GOLD analysis project Ga0179589, IMG submission 182923) | Vadose zone soil fungal communities from Angelo Coast Range Reserve, California, USA - CZOMad2_1_08_16fungal | ecosystem: Environmental > Terrestrial > Soil > Vadose zone | place: USA... | reverse complement strand
GCCTGCTCTGCGGACGCATGTCCGATCTGCCGGCGACGAGGCGACCACGAGTGGGAAGAGCTGACGAGTGAACAGCGCCTAGCGCATGAGGCGGAGAGCGCATCCCAGGGAATCTAGTCGTGAACAAGGCAGCAACACGGAGGTACTTCAGCATGAAGATCGAGATCGAGATCCCAGACATCACGCAGGAGCAGGTCGTCGAGGCTATGGCTAGTCGACTACTCGAGACGCGGTTCGCTGACTTCGAAGACGATCGATCCGCCGACGGCTCTCGTCTCGGAGACCGCATCGCCATGGCCGTGGAGCGACGCATCGTGACGATTGCCGAGCGCCTCGTCCACGAGCACTTCGACGCCGACATCAAGGAACGGATCGGTGATGCTGTGACTGTCGTCATAGAGGAAGGCTGGTACAAGACGGACAGCTACGGTAACCGTCAGGGTGATCGCCTCGACCTCAAGGGTCGGATCAACGAAATTCTCACTGAAAAACGAAGCGACGCTTATAACGGACCAAAGCACACCATTGCAGAGAAACTGGTGCTCGAGCGTGTGAAGATGACGTTCGACAGTGCCTTCACGCAAGAGATCAACGGGGCCAAGGCAGCCCTGAGGCAGCAGCTCGACGCTCTCATAACAGGAAAGTTCACTGCAGCGATCAAGGAGGCCCTGGGGCTGCGCTGATCGAAACGCGTCACCGTCTGCCAACTAGCTGGCAGAGCATCAGGCCGTCGGCTCGCAGCGCGATTTCTCGAATTCCATCAGTGCCTCCGGACTTGATGCGGCGGCCGATCATCCGGGCGACAACGGCCTCACGGATCGCGTCGTCCGGGCGCGGACGGCCGAGCTGCTCTGATCGGGCGTGGGCGTCGAGGTCGTCGATCGCCTTGTCGAGGACGGCGTAGGCCGCCGCGCCGCCTGTCCTCCATCTCGGGCGCCCATGCTAGGGCACGTGAGCCACGCGCCATAGGAGCTGCGTGATCCTGCGAGCGCCGAGCTGATGCGGCGAGGAACTGATAGCTTTGCACGAGGCCCGCCTGGCCGCGATCCGCACTGCCAAGCGTCGTCAGTACGTCAAGCGCGCTGACACAGAATAATTGCCTCGTCGTCGAGCGAGAAGATCTTATCACGTCAATTCAGCTACTTAGTATCCGCTCCGGATCATGCGTCGATCCGCGGCGAATTGCCCTCCCGGACGAAGCGAGGAATAAGGTGTCGCGGCACCCGAGTACCACCTCGGATGCCGCCGCCCACCGCGGCGATCACTTCAGCGTGCTGGCGCATCCGTGACGGAAACATTCATACCACAAGGCGACCTTCGACGTCGAGAACGACTCCTCGAGATCCCAAGGCCCCAGTCGCCATCCGCCGGGTCCCTGATCCGCGCGCGCGCGCGCGCGCGGGGCGCACGTCAACGCCGCCTGCCCACTCGAGACGCCGGACCTCGCGCCCGCCGCGGACCGCGGACCTCCAGTACGCCCGTCCACGGCGACCCTCGTCGTCACCGACGCGCCCGCCGTCGCCGCGGCAGTCCTCGCCGGGCGCGCCCCTCGCCCGCCGACGTCGCCGGGCAGCGCCGCGACCTGGCCGCCTCGCGCGCGGAGGCCGCCCTCGCGCGCGACGACTTCCACCACCTGCGCGCCCTTCGCGCCGACCGCGCACCGAGAGCGACTGCGGCGATCGACGGTCGAGGTCGACACGATCGACGACGACCTGTCCGACGCCGTACCGATCTTGCCCGACGACGAGGAAGACGAAGAGGCACCCCCGCGCCAGGCCGCGACCCTCCGGATCCAGCGCCCGCGCCGCGGGCCACGGCCCGCCTCGGTCACGGGTGGCTGACGACGGGCGCGATCGTGGTTGTCGACCGACGCGCACGCTTTGTCCGCCGAGACCGCGGGCACGTCGTGATGGGCGCGCGTCCGCGCACGCTGTGGTCAGTTCGTGTCGCGTTCAGCCGGCTCGGTCTCAGTAGGGCAGCACGGCGTTGCGGTCGATGATGAAGTGGAACGTCGCCCCGCGGTCGTTGATCTCCGATCGCGACACCAGCTGCCGGTCCATGGCACCGATCAGGTCAGCTCTTGCAAGCAATAGGCGCCCCTGACGGTTCTGCTCGATCAGCCAGCGCTTGAACGTCGGGAGATCCACGCCGAGGCGCCCGCCGACCTTGTCCCAGATAGCGGCGACGTACACCTTGTCGAACCCGAACCTGCCGTGATCTCCCATGTCCTTCGCTGCCGTTACGACGACGTCGACGGGATCGAGGGGCGTGGGCGGGGCCGTCGATGCCCGGGGGCTCGAAGAACTTCGAGCAGGGCCCTTGGCGGGTCGCCCCTTGGGGGTGCTCCGACTGGAGCGATAGCCGTGATGCTCGAGGACCTGGTCGAGTTCGCGCTTCGCGCTGCGTTGTGCCATTCCTGGAGCATCGACCCTGGAGGACGTTCTGTCAAATAAAACGGTTAGATCTCAGTCAGATCGATGGTCTAGTCGGAGACCGTGCCATCGCTGGATCAGTTGAATCGTCCGTGATGGCACCGCGGTGGACGCGAGTGTGCTTTTTGAACCACACACGTGCGTGGCCGATCGTGTCTAGTGCCACGGTAGATCACACGGCTTCCCAGTAACTTCAAGCATGTCCAAGCACGGCACGCTGTTCGCAATGACCAGAGCCATGGCCATAGGCACGCGCCTCGAAATCGATTCAGCAGGGGACGTAACCTCCAGTGCTCTGCACGTCGCGTCACCCACGATCACCGCTCGGACTCCCCGACGTGATCGACGGTCACCGGTCCGACGTCGGGCGCGACGAGCAGCGTCGGAACAGCGCGACGACGTGGTGTCGACGTCGTTGACCGTTCCGGCGCTCGACAGCTACGCGACGGTCGTCGTTGCTTTCTCGGGTGGCAAGGACTCCCTTGCTTTCCTGCTTCACCTGATCGAGGCCGGTGTGCCGCGCGAGAGGATCGAGCTCTGGCACCACGACGTGGATGGTCGGGAAGGGTCCGACCTCATGGACTGGCCGTGCACCCGCGCGTACTGTCAGACGGTCGCCGATGCTCTCGGCGTCCGGCTGTACTTCAGCTGGAAGGTGGGCGGTTTCGAGCGCGAGATGCTCCGCGACGGAGTCCGCACCGCACCGACGCGCTTCGAGGTCCTCGGTGGAGCAGTCGTTGAGGTCGGTGGGGTCCGGGGTGGATCAGGCACGCGACGGCGCTTTCCGCAGGTCTCGGCAGACCTCAAGGTACGCTGGTGCTCGGCGTACCTGAAGATCGACGTCGGCAGCACCGCCATCCGTAACCAGGAGCGCTTCCGTCGCGCGCGAACGCTGATTGTCAGCGGCGAGCGGGCCCAAGAGTCGCCGGCTCGCGCGAAGTACCAGGTCTTCGAACCTGACCGGGCCGACGGGCGCACCACTCGGCACGAGCGGCACGTGGACCGCTGGCGTCCCGTGCACGGTTGGACGGAGAAGCAGGTCTGGGCGATCATCGAGCGGCACTGCATCAATCCCCACCCAGCGTATCGCCTGGGCTGGGGGCGCGTGAGCTGTGCGGCGTGCATCTTCGGCGGCTCCGCCCAGTGGGCATCGCTCGCGCGCCTTGCTCCGGCGAAGTTCGAGCGCGTCGCTACCTACGAGGAGCAGTTCGGCGTGACGATCCAGCGCAAGCGCTCAGTGCGCCAGCTCGCGGTGATCGGCAACCCATACGCCTGGGACGAGGCTGACGCGCGCGCGGCGCTGTCGATTGCGTTCGACGAGCCCGCGATCTTGACGCCATCGACGTGGCGGCTGCCCCGCGGGGCGTACGGAGAGTCATGCGGACCCTCGTGAGCCTCGTGCCTGCAGCAGTCTCCTGTTCTTGCAGCTACGTGGCGATCTCCTGCTCCTGGAGTGCGTCGTGACCTGGACCGGGCGCGGTGTCCCCTGCCAGCGCTGGCGCGACGGTGACGGCACATTCGTTCCGGGCACCCTGACGGCAGTCGAAGCTGTGTGCGACCTCCGCAGCTACGAGGTCGCTCTGATCCCTGGCGACATGTCGGCGCGCCAGTTCGTCGAGGCGCACCACTACTCGCGCTCCTACCCTGCGGCCCGGATCCGCGTCGGTCTTTATCACCAGGGCCTCTTGGTTGGCGTAGCGGTGTTCTCGCATCCTCCGAGCGAGAAGGTCCTGGCGCGACTGCCGTGCGAGCGGATGGCCGGGATCGAGCTCGGGCGACTCGTGCTGCTTGACGATGTCCCGGGGAACGCCGAGTCCTGGTTCCTCGCGAGGTGCTTCGTCCTGCTCCGTGCTGCCGGGATCGAGGTGCTGATCTCGCACTCCGATCCGGTGCCTCGACGAGCCCTGGACGGGCGGATCATCCTTCCGGGCCACGTGGGCGTGGTCTACCAGTCGACCAACGCAGTGTACTGCGGGCGGACCAAGAGCAGTCTCCTCGTGCTCCTGCCGGACGGGACCGTGTTCTCGGCACGCTCGATGAGCAAGATCCGCAGGCGGGAGCGGGGCTACCGCTACTGCATCGAGCAGCTCGTGGCAGCTGGGGCGACACCACCGGCCTCCGATCTGCTGCCTCAGGAAGAGCTCACGGCCTGGATGTGGGGAGCGATCCGCGGGATCTGTCGACGCGTCGACACCAGCGTGGAGCGGTCGTCAGAGAAGTTGGCCGCGTGACTCCACGCTCCATGCGCAGTGTACCGCCGTAGCTAATGCGCAGAGAGCGTGCTAGCTTGAGTCTCGTGCGGGCACAGCACGACCTGGTTGTCTATCTCGAGGGCCCTGGACGCATGCCCAGGATACGCGTGTGGCGGGAAGCGGTGAGGTGATGCGCAAGATCGAGGATTTCTTACCCTGGGAGGTGACCCTCCTTCCCATCAGACCCTTCGACGGGATGTGGTCCTTCAATCCGTCCATCCACTTCGACGGGGTGATCTGGCGCTGCGTCCTCCGGTGCGCTGACTACGCGATGCCTGACGGCGTCACGGTCAGGAGCTCGCGAGGGCGACTCGCTGGAACGCAGACCAGGAACGCGCTGGTGACCCTCGATCCGCACTCGTGGGAGCCCCTGGTCGTCCACGAGATGCGCGAGCTCGACGGGCTCACGAGGGTCCAGTGTGCGAACCGGGGCTACGAGGACGTGAGGCTGTTCCGAACCTCCCGTGGAGGGCTCCAGGGGATCGCCGCATCGTTGCACCTCGAGCGCGGCGTCGTGGCAGGTGCCCCGGCGTCTCAGGTGCCCGAGCAGGTCCTGCTGACCCTCCATGCGGACACCTACGACGTCGTCGACGCGCGACCCATCCGGGGGGCTGGGTGGAGCGGAACGCCCCAGAAGAACTGGGTGCCGTTCGATCACGCTGAGGAGGCGTGCTTCCTTCAGTCCATTCCGCGCGGGACCCTCTTTGGGGAACACGGGCCCCTCCGCTCTTCTGCAGTCGAGGGATCGACGGCAGCCCTCACCGCGGATGTTGCGGCACACGGCCGATCGGACCTGGCGCTCGCTCAAAAGACAGCGCAGGCGCCGGGACCTCGAGATCACCGTGTCACGCGCGTGAGCATCCCTAGGCACTTGACGCGTGGTCGCCGGCTCGCGCTCGACGCCTTGGCGTCGCGAGCGTCGGGTGTGCGGCGGGTCGAACGCTCCGGAGGAGCCGTTGTGGGACGGGCGCTGCCGCTGAGGTACGCCGGGCTCCGCGGTGGGTCGCAGCTCGAACCTGTCGGCGAGGATGCGTGGCTGGGCATCGGCCACGAGATGAAGTTCGTCGGTGGCCGGAAGTACTACTGGCACATCTGGTATCTCGTTGACTCGACGGGGAAGATGACGTCCTCGAGCCTTCCGATGAAGTTGGCCGACGGCGGCATCGAGTTCGCTGCCGGCATGGCGATCGACGGCGACCGAGTCGTGGTGTCGTACGGTGTGGACGACATGGAGTGTCGGCTCGGCGAGACGCGTCTGTCGGCGGTGTTGCGGATGCTCGCTTCGACTGAAGCAAGCTCGCAGGGAGACGATGTCTTAGGCTCGAGTCACGAGGAGCTCAGATGAGAACAGCAGCAGAGCGTCTCTTCATCGGCACGTTTCCGACGGGCATTGCCTATGCTGACAGGGAGCGCGAGTGGGACGGCGACTACATGCGAATCGCCTTCCTGCCGTTCTCGACGCTGAAGCTGGAGTGGTCGCCGGGGCGTCATCCAGCAGAGCTACGGAAACTCATCGAGTGCGATGCCGCGGTGATTGCGCGGCGACGCGGCCAGGAATTCCAAGTCTCCGAGGCTGGTCAGACGGCCACACTCGGAGGTCCTCGAGCGGAAAGGTAGAGCGCGTCTTGCTCAGCCCTCACGGGACAGTGACGGCATCCCGGCGGCGTCGATCGGGATCGGTCCGTTCGGTCCACGACGGACGCGCGTCCCACCAGCTTGGAACAAGGCTGGCGGGATCTCTCGCTCTCGCGCCACGAGCACCACCGAGGCCCATACCCACGCATCGCTGTGCATCCCACGCTCGAGCGCGTCGTTGATGAGATCTAGATCCACCCCCCAGCCAGGGCGAGAGTGGTTTGCGATCCATCGCTCGACGGCCTCGAGTTGTCGACGTGAAAGCTGCTGAGGCGCTGCCTCGCTCACCGGCAAACCGCGACGGTATAGCTCCAGTCGTTGCGACGCCACTGTCGCATTTTCGCACGGTCCTGTGTTCCACTCGTGACCGTCAGCGAAGTAGCCGACGCTGTAGATCATGTTCGCGATAACGACTTCCTGAACGTTCGGTCGATCCATACTAAGGCTCCTGGCCAATGCCGGTGTCAAGGGTCCGACGGGGACCATGTCCGCATCTTTCATGAGCTCTGTTGCACTACTCGTGCCGACACGCAAGTATTTGATATGCTGTGCTTCAAGAGCTGACAATGGCGTGTGTTTCACACGTGTGTGTGACGATCTGTATACGCTTGGCGGATGTGCATCAGGCATGGATCTTCGATCCGAACCTGACGTCGCTAAAGAAAAGGTCGCGCGCTGCTGTCATGAAGGCATCACGCTCCTCGATGCCCTCGCCGTCGATCACGGTCGTCTCGTAGGTGCAGTGCTCGGCATCGAGACGGCGCACTTCAATGAAGCCGACACCGACGTAAAAAAGCACGCTGACTAGTTCAGCGTCGTCCTCGAACGGACCACGCAGCATGATCTGTGGCGAAGCCGCGTGTCGCGTTGTCGGTCGTTCCGGTTTCAAGGCTGGTGCGGTGATCGCTTCCTCCCAGCTGGCATGGATGTGGTGGGTCTCCTGTGTGACGATGATCTTGGACGCCGCCTTGAAGAGGTCGTAGATCCTGGGGGTGTTGTGCATGACTCGGGCTATCTCCGCGCTCTGGGGAGAGTTGGATGGTTCGTGATGGTGTTTGAGGCGCGCAGGCGGAACTGGAGGTAGACGCCCGGGTGCGGCGTGGCTCGGAAAACAGCCTCGACCGCGCGCGCGTCGGCGTGCTGGCTGACGTGGCTCATCGTCTCAGCGGTGATGATCCCCAGCGGGGGTTCCAGCACGATCCAGGCGTCGTCACAGAACCAGCGCCAGGGACGGCTGAAGTGGCTCATGATCACCTGCACACGTTCCTCGACGTTCTTGTTGTGCTGACTGTCCATAGCAAGCCGTCAAATGCTTCAATCGTGCCAGGTAGTTTAGACTGGCAAGGGGCTGTTTGTCAGACGAACGACATCTCCAACGCGTGGTGTGATGGAAGCACAAGTGTGTCGATATTGCGACAGTGCGGTCTCCTCGCTATTCTGGCAAGGTCGCTGTATGATTTGGGGCATGCGCTGTGACGGGTCCTTGGGAAGCCTGCTGATTGGTCTGGGAGTTCTCGGCCTCCTGGGCATCGGTCTCGTCGTGGCGGACAGGCGTTTATCACCCTGGGTCGGTCTGCACGGTCTGCACGACCGCGCGATCGACGCCCAGGTGACCGCCGAGCGAGCTGCGGCGCGAGCGAGAGAGCTGACCGCCGCGTGGAGGGCCGCGGAGGACGTGCGGCGCGGGGCGCGAGGATCGGCGCGCCTGTCAGAGGTGTGATTCATGGACCCCGGCTCCTCGACGATCGCGATCGTCGCGGCAGCGTGTCTTCGAAGCATTCGTGCTGCTCGCTGACTGTCCGGACGTCGGCCCTGATTCGTACCAGGGCGACCGCCAGTCGAAGCCCCAAATTATTTGGTGGTGTCCGAATTTGAGCCCTTCCTGGACAGATCCCGCCCATGCGTGCCGACGTGGTCGGCATGTCGATCCTCGAGCAGAAGTTCACGTGGCGCCGGCCCGAGGCCGAGCGCCGCCACCGACCCGAAGTGCTCTCGCAGGACCAGCGCGAGCACGTCCGGATCGCGCTCCGCTACCTCCGCATGCGGCTCGGGCGCGGCGAGCTGGCGAAGCGCATGCGGCTCACCTACGACGGGCTACGCAAGACGCTCAAGCGCCCACCCACGATGCGGGTGGCTGGGCTGGTCGCGCTCGTGGCGGACGTCACGGTGGAGGCCGTGCTCTCGGGCAAGTGGCCCGGCGAGCGTTGCCGACGTGCGGCGGCACCGGTCGCTGTCGCTGAGCTTGCGTTCGCATATCAAGGCGCGTGTGATGGTCGCGTCGCCGCGGTCAGCCGTCATCGGCTCCGATATGGATCGGCCACGACGAACGGTGATTCAGCGCCGAACGCCCGGCGGTGGATCGCGTGCGCGATCCGCACGAGGTCGTGGTCACGATCGCCGCACAGCACGAGCGGCGTGCCGTGGATCGCCGCGCGCTCCATCAGGCGGATCGCGCGGTCTACCGGCCGCGGGTCGGCCCAGCCGAGCACGCGCTCGAGGAACTGCCGCACGTCGTCCGTCACGCGTCGGCCCAGTCCTCGTCCGGAACGTCGCTCCTCCGACCGAGGGCGTGTCCGGCACGATTGAGCTCGTCGAGCGCGCGGTGTGCGGCCTCCGCGGTCAGGTCGATCAGGAACGACGTGCGGCGATCGATGACGACCGGATCGGGCCCCTCGAAGTGACGCTGATCGAATGACCGCTTCAGGGAGTCGGCGAGAGCATCGAGGCGCCCGAGGGCGTCGCTGAGCTCGTCCAGGTGACCGTCGAACTCGGCGCTCGTCTGCGGTGGGCGCCTCTCGTGATCGCCCGCGTCCGGTCCACGGCGTCCTCCCATCGGCGACAGCGGTGATCAGGCTGAGGTTCTGAGCATTGCGTTTGCTGCTTCATCCATGCTCTCCAAGGTAGGAGCGCCCGACGAGAAAAGAGCACGCGCGCCAAATTAGGACACCACCAATTATTTCCGGGTCCGAGCTGGTTCTCGAGCCAGCCGACGCACGGGAGCTCCTCGCTGACGGGCGTCTCGTGACAAGCCATGATCCGGAGTCCCTCGGGTCGAGAGCGGAGGGCCCCAGGCTCGGCGATGGTGGAAGACAGCGCGTGGTGTTTTGTCGCGCTGTAGCCGTCGGGGATGGCGCGTGGATCCGTGCTCGTCTTCCACGGGCACTTCCTGCACTGCTTATGGATCTTGCTCATCTGGAAAAGCTTCTCATGAGGCTGAGCGATGACCGGAGAGCGGAGGCTGGATCTTGCCGGCACGCCGGATCCGACGGAGTCGTCGCTTCGTGCTGGAGGCACGCCGCCGTCTGGCGGCTCTTTGGGGCGATTCCGAGGGTCGATCGCGATGCTGCAGCAGCAGCCGCTCGCCGTCGTACGCGGCCACGAAGGAGCCGATCACCACGATCATCCAGCGGCGCTCCTGCACCCAGCTCCAGCACTCGGTCGAGACGCCGCTGCCGCGCCAGCGCAGAGCGATCTTCTTGGTCACGGCAGCGTTTCCGACGCAGGCGTCTGGTTGTCGGGGCCCGCTGGGTCCTGTGGGCCCGGTTCCGCGCGAGCGCCGCGCGTCTTCCACGGATGGATCATCCGGTTGATCTGCGTGGGAGCGAAGCGCGTACCGTTCCGAGACAGGAGCCCCTCCTCCTCGAGCTGGTGCGCGATCCCTCGCAGCGTCATCCCCCGAGCGCGGAGCTCTCGGGCTCGGGCCAGCGTCTGCTGCTCGCGCGCCGCTTCCCTGAGTGCGGCACCCTGGGCGTCACAGCGGCGGTCGACCTCGAAGCCGTACGGCGGGAGGCCGCCTGTGAACAAGCCTCGTGACCGGAGGTCCTCGAGCGCGAGGACGATGCAGTCGACGCGCCTGCGCAGCTCTTGATAGGCGGCGCGGAGCTCGGCGGGAGGCACCTCGTCGAGTTCCTGGTCGTCGAGGATCTTCAGCGCGCGTGGCACTAGAGCGTCTCGATCACGTCCGGCTGTCCGCCCCTCGTGAGCTTGAGGCGGTACGTCGAGACCACCACGACCCGGTCGACGCGACGGTACTCCTTCTCCCAGACGTCGCCCTGCTCCTCTCCCTCCCCCCGTAGGTCGATCTCGGTGAGTTCGGACGCCAGCATCGCGTCGCGGATGTCGGCATCGTGGGTGTACCAGGTCACGCTCTCGCTCCCGCTCAGATTGTTCTTGTTGATGTACCGCGGCGACGCCGCGAGGTAGGCGTCGAACGCGGAGCGGTCGGTGCCGACGGTCCGCGTAACTCTGAAGCGCGTTATGTATCCCATCTCAGGTCTCCTTGATGCTCAGCGTGGGCGTCTCGCCGCGAAGCGAACGGCCCAGCGTCGATCAGTGTCCGTCGCAGCGCTCGACGCAGGTGGGGCATGGCAGCGTCGGCTCTCACTCGACCATCAACGACGTCTCGAGCGCGATTCGCCAGGTTCCGAGACGCGTCGACCTCGCGCAGGGACGTCGCGCTTGAGATCGGGACTTCCAGTTCGTGCCACTGCTCGTCGTCGCGAAGTACCTGGAGCGGGGGGACCTGCCCGGCCCTCCACACGAGGCTGTACTTGCCGTCGGCCACGTCGACGCGGTGAGTCTCGCCGAGGCTGGCCAGCCACAGCTCGAGATCCTTCGACTGCAGGGAGGAGCGTCCCGTGAAGAGCGTCCACGCGTCGAGCGCCGCCTCTGGCCTGCAGAGGTCAAGGTCGATGCGACTCTGGAAGTAGAGGGCATCGGTGAGCCAGGCGACCTGGTGACCGGCGACCTCTTCCTCACGGAGGCCCCGCTGGACGGCGATGTCCCGGCGACCCCACTCCAGGAGAACTCGAGCCCCGCGCCAGCAGGTCTCCGCGGTCTCAGTGAGCACGCTAGACCAGTCGGCGGTCGGGACGAAGGAGCGCGGTGCCTGCGACGACAAGTGTTTTGCCTAACATGTTGATAGACGTTTCGCAAGGTCATCGGCGCGATGCCCCGCTGTTTGACGTCTGTCGATCGGTGTGTTAGACGTCGCGCTGTCCGATGTTCGAGCCCAAGCAAGCTAGCCGAGCGTCTCTCGTGAACTACATCGGTGCCAGGGTGACCGACGAGGAGGAGCGCTGGCTGCGGTCAGAGATGGCGCGGCGACGGCTCACGATGAGCGACTTGATTCGTCGAGCCCTCGGCGACCTGCGGGGTCGCGCAGGTGGCCGGCCGTGACGACGGCCTGCGAGGAGGGCTACCGCTGATCTGAGACAAATCCGCTCGCGAATCAGAACGGTGCCATGATCGAGGCGTGGGGCCGTTTTTGCGTCTCTTCGGGTGAAGATCGAGGCGAGCGTCGAGCTGGGAGCCTGTGCGGGGAGGAAGCCGGAGCAGGTGAACTGCGATGGGCAGTTACGATTCGTCGGACGCTTGTGCTTGCATTCGTCGGACAAATGGCTAGAGTGAGCGTATGAACACGAACCGAGCCGCGATGACTGCCGCGCTCACCATCGAGATGAACCGCAGCCGCACCACGTGCGATGTCTGCGGCACCAGGATCCAGGGATCCAGCGGATACTGTCGCACCCACAAGTTCGCCGTGCGTCGGGCCGGCAAGCGCCTCGCTGCTCAAGGGCTGATCGTGGACTTCGTCGGACAGGCGTGGTGGATCTGGGACACCAAAGGCGAGGTTCTCGTGATCGGACAGGACAGCAAAGGCAAGGCGCTCGCGATACTCGACCTCGGGATTCCCCATCATGAGGACAAAAGCGAAGGTGAGGACGAGTAAATGCCGGATCCCCGCCTGGTTCTAGCCGCCGAGTTGCGTGCCGCCGGTCTCGTCGAGAAGGCCAACGCGATCCTGAACAAGATCGTGCACGAGCAGACCGGAAGCTGTCCGGTCGATGATCTTCGGTCCGGTCTCGACGACAGCCTTGCCAGACAGCGCTCGGCACTCGGGATGCCGACCAAACGGCGGCGTTCCAAGAATCCACGCCCGACCGTGCAATCGCGCCTGACCGCGCTGCTGGCTGATGCCGGGGTGGATGGCTGCGATGCCTGGAAGATCTCCAGAGGGTACTGGCTCCGCGATCAAGTTGACGTGATGCGTTGGGAGTGCCTCGCGCGGTGGTGGAACGGTCGCACGGCTCCGGGACAGGGATTCCACGTTGGATCCTGGTCGAGCATGTCGGATTGCGTGAAGCACGGCATCACGGTCGTGGACGGAGAGAAGCACGGTGGCGGGTACTGCACGATCTCCGTCGAAGTCAAGTACCCACCGAAGCGTGACGCCCGCGGAGCTACGCC
>Ga0179589_10000055_pt1 | contig 12753 bp, 16 predicted proteins | sample CZOMad2_1_08_16f_FD_182923 | JGI IMG/M metagenome (GOLD analysis project Ga0179589, IMG submission 182923) | Vadose zone soil fungal communities from Angelo Coast Range Reserve, California, USA - CZOMad2_1_08_16fungal | ecosystem: Environmental > Terrestrial > Soil > Vadose zone | place: USA... | reverse complement strand
CTGTAGGTCCAGTTGATCCACTCGATGGACCCGGCGGCCCTGTCGGTCCCGTCGGCCCACGTTCCCCTCGTTCTCCACGCTCTCCACGCTCCCCACGATCAGGCTTGTGCCCGTCATCATGGGCGTCGTGACGATCGTGGTTGTGGACACTGCACGGTGTCGGCGTCAAGATCTGAGCATCTGCCATGAGAAGATGCTAGGCTAGAACCTAAAAGAGAGCGATTTTTTTGGTCTGGTGCCTCGCGCGCCTTGATGTTCCTGACCACGGCGGCTGTGTGGCAGGTCGCCTCTTCAGGCTTCTCGGCGCCTCAGGAGCGAGAGGTACCGCGGAGGATCGAGGTCGAGGCCGAGTCCTCGCGCCTCGTGCCTCGTGCCTCGTGGTGACGCCACGGACCGACGACGTCGAACTGGCTGTTGTCACAACTATCTTTCACGGCTGTCTAGCCCATGACACGACGATACGTCGCTTGATTTCGATCGTGCACCTTGAGCACCTCGCACTCGAACATCTTGCGCTCCGGCATCGACAACTTGTCCCACGCCCCTGGGGCCAGGCGGGAGCGCGCGTACGCGAGGACCTCGTCTTCTGTCTTCTGAGGCTCCCACGTGGACCCGGTCAACGATCATCCGGATCATCGAGTGATCCTTGAACTTCCCGGGCGAGCATCACCGGGTGCGCGGAGCCGGCGGCCTCGGCACCTTCGTTGGCTTCGGCCGCATCTTCTTGCCAGCCGCGAGGAGCTTCGACGTGAACTTCGAGAGGTCTCGGTCGTACGACTGGCTCATCGAAGCAATCCCGACCCAGCCGTCCGGGCTGATCCCGAGCGTGTCGTAGCCCTTCTTCCCCGTGATCGTGAGCGACGCTCCCTCGCGTTCGTCACGTGGAGGACGCAGCTCGAAGGAGAATCCGTGCGACGCGGCCTCCGCGATCGCGTGGTCGATGAAGCGTTGCTGCGCGGGCGTCATGGTTGCTCCTAGTCTCTTCAGGCTTCTCGGCGCCTCAGGAGCGAGAGGTACCGCTCGGTTGGTGCATCGCCCGCCCTGATGTCTCTGACCACGCCGGAGAGCGCGGCGATCGCGGCGACGCCGACCGCCGCGACGACGACGTACTTGAGGTAGTCGCCGACTCCCTCGGCCTTCTTCGCGAGCTTCTTCCCGAGGTCCTCGACGTCCTCGATCAACGTCGTCGGGAGTGCCGCGGGGTCGCTTGACTTGAGCTTGATCCCGAGACCCTCGGCCTCCCGCCGCAGGTCGACGAGCCGATCGCCCCACGCCTTGTAGGCGTCCCAGTCGGTCTCGAATTGCTTGCCGAACGCGCTGTAGGCTCCGAAGTGGCTCCAGTTCGCCGGGCTCCGCTCGGCAGTCCAGTCCCGAAAGTCGTTGAAGAACGGGCTGCCGCGGGACTTCCACCACGCGAACCAGTCGGGGCGGATCGTCGTGTCGCTCGCCAGCCCGTAGGTGTGCTCGGGCGTCGAGTGCAGGATCTGCCGCGTCAGCTCCTGGTAGAGAACGTTGACGTCGCGCTTGAGCGCCGCTAGGGCCTCCTCGCGATCGCCGATCGTGTGGTAGAGCGTCCCCTCCACGACTGGAGCACCGTGACGCGACCGAGGGGGACGCCCGTACACGCCGCGTTCCGTCACGAGCGACCTCCGCTCCTCGGGGTGAGGGTCGCGCTGGACCCTCGTCGGAGGAAGCGCCAGAGATCCCTCATGAAGATCCGGTACGACCGACGCGCGGGTTCAGCGAGGTCCTCGATCTCATGCTCCCGACGACGGAGCGCCTCTTCCAGCCGACGTCGTTGGTCACCGGTCATCGACATGGGGGCTCTTCTCCCGCGTGTGGGAGTCGACGACGGTCGTGCACGCCGGGGTCTTTCCATGCGGGAGGAGGGTCGCGAACTTCCATCCGAACATCATCGCGAGGGTGTCCCCGGTGACGTTCATCCACGTGTCCTGTGTCGGGTTGGGCCAGATGCTCGGCCAGGCGTCCTTGAGCTTGCGCTCCACCACCAGGTCGAAGAAGAGGCCGCTCGCGAGCGTCACCCACCAGGGGAGGCGTCCGAGGCCGGCGAGCACGCCGAATGCCGCGTGCCCCGCCGTGTAGCGGTCGACGAAGCCGTAGTTGTCCTCGCCGGGAAGGGCCCGGCGCTGTCCGCCGACGAGCGTGGTGGGGGTCGTGATCATCGAGGAGCTCCGCGGGCACATAGGCCACGTACTGAACACAGTTGGGCCGCAGGAAATGCGTTCAGTAACTGGGCCTGAAGGCTACATGCTGCGGTCGGTCGGTGATCGGCTGGATCGTCGGGGATTGCCCAAGCGGCCCGGGCGATGCCTCGCCGACGACCTCGTCGAACGGATCTGGGAAATGGGCGTCGCTCTTGTCGAAGAGTGCCGCGTAGGAGAACGTCCCGGGACGCGCCGTCTCGCTCGAGAAGCGCTCGATGGCGCTCTCATTGGTCGAGAAGCCACCGTAGCGCCAGTTACCCTGCGCGTCGCGCACGACGATCACCAGGTGTCCCGGGACCTCCCGAGCGAGCACGACGGCTGCCCGGCGAAGTCCCTCCGTGGCTGCACCGACGATCGTGTACCACGGCACGTCGCCGACGATGGACTGCCACGGGGAACTGCCGACGATGGACTGCCACGGGGAGCCGCCGACGATGGACTGCCACGGGGAGCCGCCGACGATGGACTGCCACGGCGTGCTGCCGACGGCGTGATCGGTCGCGCGGTCGAGGTGCTGAGCGACGACGCCCTCGAGCGCCGGGTCGTGACTCCGCGTCCAGCTCACCGGGTTGGGCCAGTGATGGCGGGCATGCCGATCGAAGACGGCGTGAGCAACGTGGTCGGTCGGCGACCGGCCCCGCACGTAGACGAGGGCCTCGTCGACGGACGCGAACGGCACGATCACGACCGCGCTCGAGGGCTCGAGGACCCAGACATAGGCCGCGGCTCCGCCGGATGGTCCTCGATCGGCGTCCAATACGTCGCGGATCGCCGAGTCGATCAGTGCCTGCCAACGCGGCCAGTCGGCCGGAGCCTGGCCGGCACCTGAGTCAGTCCCGACCAGGCTGCCCCACGGGGTGCCATCGCCGGAGATCGCGAGGTGCGGCATCCACTCTCCTGGGTGCTGATCTCGCCACCCACGGTAGTAGTATCCCGCCAGCGCTCCGGCCGGGACGCCGAGCGCCAGCGGCAGGAACCAGTATCCGACCTGATCTGCGTGCTGCATGGGATCACCTCGATCGTACGTGCCCAGGACCTCTCCTGCCGGCAGCCCCAGGTTCGGGACCACGAAGTATGCCGTGTAGTCAGCCAGGAGACCCAGCTGCCAAGATCCACCGGAGCTCTGCCCAGCGAACCACTTCCGGGCATCAGCCTCCGACGGGAACAGGTACACCCTCTGGTGCAGTCCCCGGCGCTCGTACCCGAACGCCGGAGCGGCGCGCTGACGATAGGCATCCGCGACGGCCGCCGCCGCGACCGTTCGGTAGTCGACCAGCGGATCGAATCCCACAGTGTGTGTCGGCGCGTGACCTTCGATGCTCGTCATGCCGTCGCTCCTGATGTGGTGCCGTGCTCGTGAGCCCCCAGTCGCCACCACTGCGGGACCCCGCAGCGCGCGCACGTGTGCGCCCGAGGATCTCCGAAGTTGAGAGCCCCTAGGTGCCGCCAGCGGTGGCCGCACTCATCGCACGCGTGGCCGTGGAGGTCGAGCGCGCGGAGCGCCAGGGCTCCAACGCCGACCGTGATCGCGAGTCCGGCAGCGAGCCGCCAGCCACTAGTCACGCTGGTGCTCCTCACCGCGATGGTGTCCCCGATGCCCACGGTGTTCGCGACTTTCCCGAGCATAGTGTCCCCGTTCTGGGCCAGGTGCCCCGAACGAGGGCGCTCCGAACGGGGGCGAGGCGTCATCTCCTGTGCTGGGCCGCCGCGCCAGGGCGACGATCCCGACGACGGCAGCTGCGGTACCGAACCCACTCAACCAGCTCCGAGTGGACTCCTTCAACGGAGACCTCCGGATGCCGTTGCCGACGACTGCCAGAGCGGAAACGACCTGAGCATGGAGGGTCCCGAGCCTACCACGCGGGAGCCATCGGGGGCCAATCTGACGCGTCTCAGGGCTTTCCGCGCCGCGCCGCGCCGACGCCCCGCGTGTCAGAAAGCGAGACGGAGCTGGATCGCGGGAGGTGTCGCAGCGAGAACGGATGACGCTTCGCTCTGGGGCCGCCGCGCACTGTTGATCGCGACCTCGAGCTCGGCGACGAGCGTGTCGTAGTCTCCCCGTCCCCTCAGCTGCTGGGCGACGGGACGATCCGCGAACTCGCGCAACAGCAGCTCCGCGAGGCTGCCCCGCGCCTCGAGCAGGCGAACGAGATCGGTCCCGGTCCGCTGCGTCAGCGCGAGCAGTCCGCGGCTCTTGGGCTCCCCGGCGTGCGACCCCGCGGGCACTGCCGCGACCAGTAGCCTGCCCTGCAGCAGGGTGTACCGCGCCGTGTGCATCGTGCCCCCGACGAGGTCCGTCTGCATGACGGCCGTCGCCGTGGACATCCCGCTCTGGATGCGGTTCCGCGCGACGAGGTGCCTGGGAAGAGCCGCCGTGCCAGGCGGCTGCTCGCTCAGCAGCGCTCCTCCGGCTGCCAAGATCCGCGCGGCGAGGGGCTCGTTCTGCCGGGGATGCACGCGATCGAGGCCGTTCGCCAGCACCGCGACCGTGTGCCCAGAGGCCGCCAGAGCCGCCTCGTGCGCGATCGTGTCCACCCCGAGGGCGAGACCACTGACGACGCTCCAGCCGCGCGCGGCCAGGAAGCCGGCAACGCCCCGCGCTGCAGCGCAGCCGAAGGACGACGGCACCCGCGTGCCGACACAGGCCACGCACCGGAGGCCGCGAGGCAGCCGCCCGCGGACATACACGACGGGCGGACGATCCGGGATCGTCCGCAGCCAGGGTGGGTAGTCGTCGTCGCCGACCTCCAAGCGGTGCATCGGGAAGCCCCTCGCCCACGAGCCCTCCGTCACTCCGGGCCCGGGAGGATCATCCATCCTGAGTGAGCTTCGGAATCACCCCAGACGAGGGCGGAGGGAAGTTGAACGCTGCCGCGGTGCCTCCGACAGTGTCGTGTATCGCTGCGAGGAACGCCTCGAGAGCCCGCTCCGTGAAGCGTGACAGCGGGATGCCGGCCCTCGCGGCAGCCTGCTTCGAGCGCTCAAACGTCGAGGCATTGAGAGAGACCGATCTCCTTGTCTGTTTCTTGGCCATGGTCCTTGTACCTTTCATGCTTGTCCGGTTGTCACCCACGACGCGCCTAGTCTTTGGTCCATGTGACGACGATGTACACCGCCGTGATTCGGTTTGCCAGATACCGACCATGGACACTCCTCGGAGGCGTTCCCTGCCTCTACCGAGACCGGATCAAACATTCGTGGGGCGACGTGATCGAAGGTGCCAAAGCAGTTGGAACAGTCGTTCGTATGATCCGTGCGCTCCTGCACGCGGGCATGGCAGGTACGACAGTAGGGCGTGTGTCGAAGTACGCCTTCTCCCGCGGCAAAATCCATCATGGGCTGGTCAGGCATCCTTTACTCCTTTGGACGGCAACCGAACCCATCAGCGCTTGCTGCCGCGCCGCGACGCCGGGAACCCGGGAGCGCCGAGCGCGGCGAGCGCCACCGCCGCCGTACCGGCGCGCAATTCGATCAGGTCAGCCACTTACGACCTCCCTGGGTGACAACCGGATAAGCATGGCACCTTTCATGCTTGTCCGGTTGTCACCCAACACCGTCCTTGACTTGTCGACGCGCGAAGTCGTGCTCACACGATCGTTTGGCGTCGATCAGGCTTCTGCACGCGTCCCAGAACTGACCGGCCCTAAGCACACGCCACTCGTCCTCCGGGCGGTCTCGCAGGATTTCGTAGCCGTTGCTACGCCAGCGACCTGGAGCGACTCTAGTCCAAGCGAATGATTCCTGGCGCGGTTCGGGCGTCAGTACCGCCGAAAGCTGTTGTTCGACGTCGATCAGTTGGTTGACGCACTGCCACACGGTGTCGCTCACGGCCGGAGTGACGTCGATAGTCTCGGCCAACAGCGCGCCCAACTCAGTCTGGGCGCGCTCGACCCAAGCGAGCCAGAACTCGTGATGCGCTTGTCGTCGCGCCGAGGGCATGGTGCTAAACTTCATGGACATAAGCCCTCTTTGGGTGAGAACCGGATACGCATGGTTCATTTCCCTCTGCATCGCGATTCGGCGAGGATCAGGCTTCCACCGGTCGGAAAGTCCTCTGCCACTTCAGCAGCTTCAAGTTCGGTGAGCCAACGATCTTGGTCCTCGCCGCTTCCACGCTCGATGGAAGGATTATCGCTCGTCATCATTCTCTCCTGGTAGCGTCACCAGTGGGTACCTCCGTGCCCGAAGTTGAGATCGCAGTGTCGATCGCGGCAGGCAGCTCCGAGGACACCACCGCCTTCATCAGCTTCAGTGAGCCAACCGATCGCGCGCAACCAAGCCTCCCCGAGTTCCTCGCGTGGTGCGTGCCCGGCGATTCCGCCATCGCCGTCGTCACCGAGGTTCCTGATGAACGTCGCGTGAGCGACGTCGCCACGGTCCTCGAGCCAGTCTGCGTAGACAGTGCGGGCCTGGCGATCCCTCGCGACGATCGCCTCCACGAGTCTCTCCTCCACGGAGTCCCACGGCAACCAGCCAAGCTGACGTGCCTCTCGGTCCATACTCGACTTATACATCAACCCCGTGATCGACGACAATTCGGCCATGATCAGACCAGACGTGACGAACGCCGGCAATCTGACGACGAGCGCCCGAACATCGTCGGGGGCGCGATCGTGGTCTGGTACGAAACTTATGGCGAACCCTAGAGGCTCGTCGACCAGCGAGGCTCGCGCACGTTTGCCGTCGAGGCCGTCGAGGCCGTCGAGGCCGTCGAGGCCGTCGAGGCCGTCGAGGCCGTCGAGGCCGTCGAGGCCGTCGAGGCGAAGAGTCATGGACAGATCGATCACGACAGCTGCCTCGGCGCGGCGACATCGGTCCTCTGCACTTTTCTTGTTCCTCAGCCCTCAGCCGAGGATAATCACGTCTGCTCGTTGTCGGCTTCTTTCGCGCCAACGCCAGCTCGATTCGAGCGTGCTTTGATGCCTGCGAGGAACATCTTGGACCGCGCGTACGTCTCTCGAGCCGTCTGGATCTCGGTCCTGATGGCGACGTTGTCGAGGTGAAGGTCGATCGACTCCAGGACGTCGCTCGGATGAACGCTCGTATATCTGCGGATCTTCTCGTGCAAGGCGAAACGGCGGGCCGCACCGAAGCTGCTCAGCTGGAACTGCTCGCGCTCGTTGAGCGACGCGACGATCTCGGACGCTTGCTCAGGATGCTTGTCAACGAACCCCGTCATCTTCTCGCGCCAGACGTGATCGGCGATCTTGCGGATCGTGTCTCCAACGGCACCATCGAGCCGGCCAGCTGCCTCCGCCCACACTTCCTCGGGGAAGTCCTCAGCGACCGGGAGGAAGCCGACGAAGTGCTTCAGGAGCTTGACGCGATCCGCCTGGTCCAGTTCTCCCACGATCGCGACCCTGGCGAAGCGACGGATCATCGGCATCGGGATCCGCTCCGGATGATTCGTTGCCGCCCACACGGCGATGTGCGGATACTGGAGGATGCCGTCCATGAGCTGCTGGAACTCGGTCGTCAGGTTGGTCGACCCGAATCCACCGCGGGCGTGGTCGTCGTTGAGGATGGTGTCGATCTCGTCGATCAGGACGAACACCTGCTTCTTGCTCTCCTTCTGGAGGCGAAGAGCTGCCTCGAACAGGCGCTTGGGATTCTTCTCTGCCTCGCCCTTCCAGCAAGTGAGGAAGTCACTGGGCTGCGCGTAGACGCCGATACTACTATTGTCGCCTCCGACGGCACGGAGCACCTCACTTTTACCGCACCCCTGAGGTCCAATCAGGAGTGCGTTCGCCTTGTCGGCGCTCCTGGACGGAGACATCGCCAAGAACAGGTCGTGCCACCTGGCGCTCTTGTGCACCTGGTCGATGAACACCTTGACCTGATCGAAGCCGGAGCCTACGACGTCGCGGATGTCGGCGACGGGCTTGACGCCCGGAACAACGGAGAGGCCCCCGGGTGCCTCTCCCGTGAACGGGTTGCCGTTTCCGATCTTGCAGACGTAGAAGCTGTTGACGTGCTGGTAGTAGACATGCAACTCGTGCTTGCGGCGCAGGATATGCTCGATCAGCGCCTGCGTCGTGCAATTCAGGTCGTGGAGACGCTCCACCACCTGACCGATCGTCTCGTTGCGGAACTCGATCTCGAATCGTTCGTCCGCCGTGAGCAGACCCGTCTTGTCTTTGTGCGTGATACCCTGCGGATTCAGGTCCTCCAGAGACATGAGGGCCTGCTGGAGCGCGCTGTCCTCCAGGAAGCGGGGCCTCTTGAAGCTTGAGCCGAGGAGCGACCGCGCCTTCTCGGCCGCGGGTCCCGCGAATGCAGCGAGCTGCTCGGCGTTTGCCCACAGATCACGGAGGTTCGTCGTCACGAACTCCAGGAGGCGCTCGGGCGTCCGGATGAAGGCGCCGACGAGGCCCCTCTTGATGGCGTCGGTCACGATCGTCGCCTTGCGTATGGAGTAGGCGCTCACCTCGTCGGGCTTCTTACCGTCGGCGATCTCGCCACTCGCATCGACGTTCTCATAGATCGAGATCGCGACGTCGGTGATGACGGGGTCGCGGTGGATCTTGACGCCGTCGACGGTGTGACGGTGGAGGAGCACCGCGTAGTAGTCGTCGAGCAGGTTGACGACTTGTCGGCCGATGTCGATCACGACGGCCTTGATCTTCTCTGCGCGGAGGACGCCGTCGATGAAGCGGTTGAGCGCCGCACGGTTCATCTCGACTTGCACGGAGAGTGCTTGAAGCTGCTCGACCGTCTCGGGGACCTCGGCGAGACGCTTGCCGAGCAGGAGGAACTCGCCCGGACGCAGCGCCTCGGCCGCGCTCCTGAGTTCGTGGCAGCCAGACTGAATGGCAGACGCCACGGCGAAGATGACGTGCATGAACGTCCTGCCGCTGACAGTGTGTCGAAGATCTGTGAAGTCGTTGTCATCGTCCGGGTCGATCTTGAACGGATTGTATCTCCGACGCGTCGTGCCCCGGACCTCGGAGAGGAGGCTGTTGTTGATCTGAACGAGTTCCTCGACCTCGAGATCTACCTTGTCGCACAGGTAGCCCATGGACTGGAAGATCACGGCGAGAGCCGCCAGATCAGTCTCGTTCCTCGCCGACTTGGCGAGGTCGATCAAGCTGTAGAACTTGACGGGATTGAATTCCACGAAGGTGGTGCTGAGCTGCGCGGAGCTCACGTCTCTAGTAGAGCGGTTTTTCACGGAGCGCGATCAGTAGCATGGCTGCTCGTGTATTGACAAGCGTAGAGCATCCAGGCAGGATCGATCTTCTGGCGTCCTCACGTTCGATCAACCTGAACATCCGCGTCCGCCCGCGTGACGTGCGCCGCTGGCGCTCCAGCGCGGCGCGCGCCGACGAGACCCTCTCGGAGTGGATGCGAGGCTGCTTGAACCGCGCGCACGCTCCCTCCTCATCACCCTCGAAGGTGACGCGGCGCCCGGGACGCCGATAGATTCAGGCGATCTCCCCGGTACCGATCGCCGACACCAGCCATCGAGGAGACAGCCACCGGCGCGCGCGGTAGAGGTGCACGTATCGCCACTCGGGCTTCGAGCGCCCCGGCCCGACCCACACGCGCTTCAGGTGTCCTCGGATCGATCGATTCTGAGCGACTGGTCCATCGAGCAGGGGCGCCGGAGGCGCGTCTGGACGCTTCTTCTTGCCTCGATCATCGTCGAAGAACACGTCGATGATCCGACGACGGCGCTCTCGCGTCTCGCGCTTGTCGAGTTCGATCCGCAACGGTCCGTCGGGGACCTCGGCGAGCAGCCCGAGCGTCAGGAGGTAGCTCGCGGCCTGCAAGCCGAAGTCGTAGTACGTCGATCGATCGCCCGGATCGACGAGGGCCGTCGGGTCCAGGGCGGGCAGCTGGGCATCGAGGTCTTCTCCCGTCCACCTCGGTCGCCACTTCACGATCGCGTGTCCATCTGGATACATGAGGCCGATCAGCCAGTAGGTTTCGTCGATCGAGTACCAACCGAGCGACGAGATGTCGCCCCACAGGCGCTCACCGGTCTCTGGTCGACGCGCCTCGATGATGCCGGCCCGCCGCAGCATCTTGGGAGGTTTGATCGGGATCGAGCGGACGTCTGTCTCCACCACCACCGCGGAGGCCGACGGCCTACAGAGCCAGGTCGGTGGCTGGGCGCCACTCAGGACGAGCATCGTCATCACGTTGGTGGCCGCGGAGTATTGCGTTCGGTCGCTCCTGACGTCCGACGGATAGCACCTGTCGACCAGCGCCTCGACGACCTGGCGAAGGCGCTGGTCCGGCACGCCTCCGTACTTTCGGAGCTCAGGCTCCACGAACTTGCGGAGGCGCGTCACTACCGCGTCGAGTCCGACCCAGCGTGCCATCAGTCCACGCACTCGGGGTTCTTCGAGCCATCACGCCAGACGAGTCCGAGTGCGGCCTGATACCACCAGAACACCTCGTAGTTCCAGCGACGCTTCGTCGGGAACCACTCCGCGGTGACGATGCTCTTCTCACCATCCTTGTCGTCGAATACGGATACGACGTGCATACGCGCGTCGACGCGCTTCAGACGTCCCACTCCACCATGCACCGTTGTGCGCCGGAGCTTGTCGCCCACCTTCGGTGGCCACCACGTGGGTACCTCATCCACTCCACGATCTGGAGACATTCCTGCATGAAATACACGCGCCGTGCCACACGTGACGATGGTGCAACGGCGCGTGATCACGTCACGCGCGGCATCTTTCTCAGCAACAGCCTGCTCACGGCAGGCACAGGACCGTGGCGGCGGGTATACGGTCGCCAGAGCGGTCCCGGCACCTCGTCACGCTTGCCGGGCATCGTGAGATCAGAACAGCCCGTTGGTCCGCTGGAACGCGTTGGAGGTGTGGGGGTACTTTCGTCGGTCACCCGGCCGCTCGAGCCACCCGGCTGCACCCTCGAGTCCGGCGCACTGGATCACGCCGAGCAGCCCGCTGAGCGTCAGCGGCGCAGCCTCATCCTGCCCGGGCAAGGCCACGGGTCTCCCCAGGTGGAAGAGCAGCTCGCCGTCGGATGCCCGGCGATGCGCGTCCGCCAGGTCGGCGTCGAGGGCCGCCCGCTGCCCCTCGGTCGTCTCGAGGAGACGCTCGTCGAGGCCGAGTTCCGCCAGCCGCTCGCGGCGCTGGCGGTAGCGACCCACGTGCCGCGACGAGACGAACGAAGGGTCCTCGCGCTCGATCCGAGCGACGAACACGATCCACGCCGCGTCCGAGACTCCCGCGAGCGGCGAGCCCGCCGCGGACATCGCTGGCACCACCGGCACCACCGGCACCACAGGACGCTGTGAGACCTCCACTGGGGCTTGGATCACTTCCGGAGGTACCGGTCGCGAGACAGCGGCGACGAACCGACGGGGGTCCGCATCGAGGAGAGCCTGGATCTCCTCGTCCGAGGAGGTGATCGACGGAACGGGATCCGGCGGCGGGAGGCTCATCAGCGCCGGTCGCTGAAGGAGCGGCGTCGTCACTGACGCGGGCAACTGCTGTGGCTGGACCGTCCGCGGCAGTTGCGCCGGAACAGGCATCGGCAGCTGTGTCGTGTAGTGCCAGGCGGGAGGTGCCGGAGACCACGCCTGGACGACCGGGACGACGAAGGCTTGGATGATGTCGTGGGCGAGGTCGGCCCGGCCGATCGCCTCGGCCTCGGCGATCGCGCAGAGGATCACCATCGGGGGAGGCGACTGTCCGAAGCGGACGAACTCGCCCAGCACGGAGATCGGTCCCGGAGGTCCAGACGGCAGCACGCCCTGTGGGCGTCGAGCCACGCGCTCTGAGCGACCAGAGGCGGCGACGAACACGGCCCCGACGACCACGAAGAGGGGGATCAGCCACACGGCTCAGCGACCCCGCCTTCGCGTCGCGAGAGCCGCGTCGACCTCGCTCCGCACCTGGGACGGATGGAGGCTCCGTCTGACCAGGTATCCGGTCAGCCCTTCGTCGAACTCGGCCTCGTCGCCGATGCCTCCCACCTCGTGGTCGGCAAAGGCGATGGCGCTCTGAGCCACCTCGTCGTACGCCTGCGGCGAGTCGTAGGCGATGCCGGGACCGAAGCCCGCGGGCGCCGGGTTCACTCGACCGCGCCAGAGGGGGGGTGCTGGAACTTCTCGTCCATGCCGAATGATGGTGTCCCCACGGCTCACCGGCGACGGGCTCCATTTCCTCGGCGAGATGCTCGCGTCGACGTCGCGCTCCACCTCGGCCGGGCTCTTGGGCCGTGCATGAGTGACGTCCCACTCGGCCTCAAATTCCCTGGCCAGCTCCTTCGCGACGAGGTCTCGCGTCGGGACGGCGAACATCCGGTTCCACGGAAGCGTCGACGGTGTCCCGAACTCCCGGACGTACTGCTTGGCCCCCGCCTCGACCAGGTACTTGAACGCCGCGACCGCCCGCTGGTGATCGTAGGTACCCTTCTCCTTGAAGGACGTCATTCTCCGCCAGATCGGAGCCTTGAGCCTCTCATAGAGGGAGCCGTCGTTGTTGATGAATAACCTAAGTTCCGTGGCTGCGTGCTCGTCGATCACTGGTGACCTCATTCGAGCAGG
>Ga0179589_10000054_pt1 | contig 12825 bp, 21 predicted proteins | sample CZOMad2_1_08_16f_FD_182923 | JGI IMG/M metagenome (GOLD analysis project Ga0179589, IMG submission 182923) | Vadose zone soil fungal communities from Angelo Coast Range Reserve, California, USA - CZOMad2_1_08_16fungal | ecosystem: Environmental > Terrestrial > Soil > Vadose zone | place: USA... | reverse complement strand
AATGGCCAGAGGCACAAGAGGAGAGATTGAACAAGAAGCAACGCAAGAAGCAGGCGGAGACGCACCTAATACCCGGTGTCTATGGAATGTGGGAGGCTCCTACTGGACGCATTTACGTGAACCAGTGGAATGGTAACTCTAAGCAGTTCCAAGTGGTTGAGTATCAGTCACAGGCCAGTTTTGATCGGGCGGCTAGATTTTCAAAGGAACCAAAAGATGTCAAGCTAGACCGAGACCTCCAAGACCGGCTCGACGATCCTAAGCAGTAGTTGTGCTTGATTACGCCCATACTCTATGATAAAAGAAAAGTGTGACAACAGCTTTAGAGAGCTTTGTTAAGTACCTGTTCGGTTCCGAACACATCCACACATTTGCATGCGAGGAGGCAGTGCTCGTCCACCAATCTTCGCATGACAGCAATTATCTGACCACGCCAGAAATTACCGTTGCACCCCCTTATCACGGAAAGACCCCCTTGTGCCGTCACACTTGGGGGTCTAACGCTAGCCACCGAGAAAGGAATAGCACTCTTTTCTGGTGGTGGCGTAGCGCACCTATTATAGCTCATATAGCTACGTTTGTCACGCTTGTAGTACGTGAGTATTACTATTATAGTGTTAGCAATAACAAAGGGTAGCACAGTGTCACGAAAAGACCTCGGCCCAGCGATCAACAAAGTGGATCACCCTAGACCTTATGGGCCAGCTTTCAGACTAGAGCGCAAAAAGGGCCACGCAGTAGCCACCAGTATCTTCTTCTTAATCCTACTCACCGGCTTGGCCGCGATGCTATTCGTAGGAGCTTTCAATGCCATCTGGTACTAGCAACCAACCAGGCCAGGAGGCAGATCATGAATAACTATTTTGTGGGTCTCGCCATCATAACGGCTGGTCTGATAATTGAGCTCGCTTTGAGTTCTGGGCTCAGTGCCATTGCTCAGGCAATCAGGGGCCTACACTGATGACATCCCCTGACCCCACCACCTGCTCAACGTGTGGCGGCGACGGGCTATACAAAACAGTTCACAGTGATGAAACGGTTTCTATGACGCCTGCGAGTCCATGTCCCGCCTGTCAATGCACAGGCACCAACCCTCGCGAAGCGGGCCTGGGTAGCTTGCCGGAGTCACCGCAAACGGAAGCCGTCACTGCGGGACGGCTTATTGGCAGTGGCAAGTCCAGGCCCGATACTTTGCCCACCGACAGCTTGGAGCAGGAACTGCACTATCTCATTTGCGCTTGTGAGGAACGTGGCGGGTGCGAGAATCCAGAGTATCAGGAGATAGTTGGGCCTGGTGTTTTGGCCCTAATCCGCCGCCGCGAGGGAACTTGTCCCGAATGTGAACACTGTAAAAGGAAGCTCAAGAGTGACGCGGTATAACATCGGATTTTGCAAGAGGGGGCATGAGCTTATAGGTGACAACAAGATTGTTACTAAGAGTGGCAATACACGTTGCAGAATTTGTGCTCGAAAGCTAAGAGCCGAGTATGGTAGCAAGGTTAACTTTGGGGGCATACGCGAACAGATAATCCAGCGTGACGGGGAGAAATGCGTTAAATGTGGGATGACCCGCGAAGAACACCGGGCAAAGTATGCTCACGACATCACGGTAGACCATATTGACGGGAACGGACTTAACAAGCCGATAGCCCAGAAAAACAACAATCCTGCTAACCTCATGACACTCTGCTACCCGTGCCATATGAAAAAAGAATCCGCCGCAGGCGTGGGAGTCCACAGCCAAGAATCCATAGCCCGACAGAGAACCATCGTACCTACACCGTGTGACTGGTGTGGAAAGTCAGTACTAAAACATAAGGGCAGGCGTTTTTGCGGTCTTGAGTGCGGCTACAAGGGTCGTGATACCAGCGGCCACAGGCGGAAACGTGAGGTAGCCAAATTAAGAGGGGAGATTTTCCACTCATGACAGACCCGAATAGTGAACTAGAAGCATATTGTAACTACTGTGGCGGCCCCAGGAGCAACCTGACGGGATGGCACGGCTGTGCACCTAGTCAGAGGGCTAAGAGGCGGCTTACAGCGGCCCTATGTGGCATATATGAACTAATGGCAGGTGGTAAAGAACTAAAGGAGACGGACCATGACATTCGACGAGCGTATCGTACGCAAAAGATCAAAGCTGAGTGAGTATTACGAGGTGGCCGAGGTATTCTACGATGATGATGGCAAACCTATGTTTGCTGCCTATGAGCAGGTGCCAATGGGTGAGACTGTCGAAGACCTGAAAGCAGACTTCGCACGGTATATGGAAGCGTTCGAGAGGCCGGTGATAGACGAGGGTGTACTGGGTAGCCCAAGCGATATACTGCCACCTGAACTAAAGGAGAAGTTTAGTGCTGATACAGATAGCTAGTATCAACAGTCGTAGTACGCCTACTGATTTGGGCTTGATCAAGACTACGTTTACCACCAAGAGCGGTGTCTCTACCTACATATTCACCAAGCCTGAGAACGTGCCCAACGTCGGCACCGAGCTGGATGGTGACATAGCACCAGACAAGTATGGCAAGCTCAAGTTCACCAAGACTAAGCAGCCGTATCCTGCTGTTACTGAGACTGTACAGAATAGTCAGAAGGTCTATAAAGCAGACCCAGACAAGATGGCGCAGGAGAAGAATCTAGAGATAGCTAAGAACAAAGCTATTATGCGACAGGTGGCTGTAAAAGCAGCGGTAGAACTCACTTTAGCTAAGTTTGAAGACTACGATAAGAACGTGTTTAGGTCTGTGTATGTAGACTGTATGGAGCTACTAAGTGAGCCAGATTGGACAGTATTTAAAGTAACAGACGTCTTGCCGACTGACGAAGAGGTTGAGGAGGGCCCAGACTGGGACAATGATGAGCCATTTACCAGCTAGACTAATGTGCGCCACGTGCGGGCGGCAGATAGTCAGTTCTCTACTCTCACACTGTAGACGCTGGCACCCAGAATACTTTGATGAGAGAGGGGATATAAGAAAGTGGCAGGTACGAAATCGGGCGGGAACAAGCTGAAGGCTAAGATGCTAGCCCTAAACCCAAACTATTATCAAGACTTAGGTAGGAGAGGAGGCGCAGCCAAACACAACAAACCAAGTGGCTTTGGGGCCATGGACAAGGACAAGCACCTAGAAGCGGCCAGGAAGGGTGGCCTGGCCGGTAGAAGAACCAATAAGCTGCAAGATTTACGGGGGTACAAGGAGGAGAACTCAAATGGAGATTCTAGATCAAGATCAGACTAGAGATGCTCTGAAGCACACGAGCGGCAGGATAAACGCTAGCCCAGCAGGAGAGATTGTAAAGGCGGTAGCCAAGTTACAACCGGGCCAGAGCCTAAGAGTAGCGCCGGAGGACTATAAGCCAAACTCGACGAGCAAGAAAAGGCCTGACCTAACGGGAGCTTTTAGCCCCTGGAAAAAGCCTGGGCACATCCTACACGGCTATAACATCACTACTAGGAAGCTGATAGAAGGTGGGTGGATAGTGATGAGGTTAGGCGACCTAACAGCTAGTAAGAAATAGGGTACACTAGCCATATAACGAGGCCACGCCTATGGCAACAGCAGCTAGTCCCCCCTTCGCCCCACCGCCAACGAGTCAGGTAGATGGTAAGTATTCAATCGGTGCCGGGCACCCAGCCGCCCCTATGGTAGTGCCGGTAACTCACGGCGGTCTGACTATCAATACGTCGTCTAGTGTCCACGGTCAGAGTACTAAGAACGGTAAGTAGTGAATATTACTATTCACAACCCGCACAACTTACCTCTGGTTGACTATCACCTGGTCAAGCCTCTCCAGGGAGGTCTCAAAGACCTAACTGATAAGAACTATAAGAAGCTAAAGAAAGTCTTAGAGCGTAGAGGTTTCACCACCCCACTATTCCTATGGCAGGACCAAGAGGACTACTGGCTACTTGATGGGCACCAACGGGTGCGAGTGATGCAAGCCGAAGATGCTATGCCCTATGAGGTACCGTATGTGTTGATAGCAGCCGATAACATTCAAGATGCCAAAGCACAGCTACTAGAGATCACTAGTCAGTACGGTACGATTACACAGGAAGGCTTTGACGAGTTTGTAGCGGACCTTCCTGAAACTGAAGTTATCGAGGCTGTACATTTTGATGCGCTACCATTCCTGGGCGAGAAGGGTGACCCGGACGTAGAGGAAGACGAGCCCCCGGCGCTAGAAGAAGAGGCGGTATCAAAGCGGGGCGAGTTATACCAATTGGGCCGCCACCGGGTACTGTGCGGGGACGCGCTAGATCACAAGGATGTGGAGCTAGTAATGAACGGTGTGTTGGCAGACCTAGTATTCACCGACCCGCCTTACAACGTTGATTACACTGGCAAAACTGAAGAGGCTCTGAAGCCAGTAAACGATAAGCAGACAGACGAGGAATTCTACAGCTTCCTGCTTACAAGCTTTATTAATATAGCTAATAATAGTAAGGGCGGAGCCAGTATCTATGTATGTCACTCAGACTCAGAAGGCTTGAACTTCAGACGGGCGTTCAAAGACGCGGGCTTCTACATGGCCCAGTGCGTGATATGGAATAAGAACGTGATGGTAATGGGCAGACAAGATTACCAGTGGAAGCACGAACCTATTCTGTACGGCTGGAAGGTAGGTGGCGGGCACCAGTACTATGGTGGGCGCAAACAGGTGACGGTGTGGGACATAGAGCGCCCAACCCAGTCTCGTGAACGCCCAACCATGAAGCCCATATCGCTGATAGCTAAAGCCATGAAAAATAACTCAAAGCAAGATGATATCGTGTTAGACACGTTTCTAGGCTCTGGCAGTACACTAGTAGCAGCAGAGCAGCTAGGCAGGACGTGCTATGGCCTAGAGTTAGACCCTCACTACGTCGATGTGATACGTAAGCGGTATGCTAAGTTCATAGGTAGGGAAAACGAGTGGGAAGAGGCCACGGAACCTGTTCAAACATCCGAGACCGTGTCATAGTAATAGTGTAACGGCGAGCATTCGGCGACATGGCAGGTAATAGAAACATCGATCCAGAAGTAGGTAAAGCTACTCAGTTTAAGCCTGGTAACCCCGGTGGGGGGAGGCCAAAGGGCACTAAGAACTGGTCCACTGTTATTCGTGAGTTGGTCGAGGATGAAGACTACGAGATCAAGTTCCAGAACGGTGAGGTACGCAAGTACCCAGCCAAGATAATCGCTGATGTAATGGCACGCAAGGCCAGTAGTGGTGATGTGGCGGCAGCAACTTGGTTAATCAAGAGCGGCTACGGTGACAAGGTGGATATCACCAGCATGGGTGAGAAGATTGAACTACCAGCGGTATACTTACCGACACGTAAAGATGAGGGTGGTGAGGTGAGTGCCAAAGAATGATTGGAGACCCTTCCCACACCAAGAGCTTGCCCTCTCCCAGCCCACGGATACGTTTGAGACGCTCTTTGGTGGTTCACGCGGACCAGGAAAGACCGATGCTGGAATTGTTTGGTTGCTTTATGACATTGGTCACCCTCTACTGCGTTGTCTCGTCATCCGTCGTAATGCTGATGATCTGTCTGACTGGGTGGACCGTGCTGGCCGCATGTACGCTCGTTACGGAGCGAAGATAGCCTATAAACCAGCAGTAATAACCTTCCCAAGCGGTGCCGTGATCCGGTGTGGTCACCTCAAGGACGAGCAAGCTTACACCAAGTACTTAGGCCACGAGTACCAAAGGATACTGATAGAGGAGCTGACGCAGATACCAAGTGAGAAAAGATACCTACAACTTATATCTAGTTGCAGAAGTACAATACCGGAGCTCAGGCCCCAGGTATTTGCCACTACCAATCCCGGTGGTCAGGGTCACAGCTGGGTTAAGAAACGATTCGTTGAGCCAGGGGTACCTGGAGTGGCGTTTCGTGATGAAGAGTCTGGCCGTAAGCGTGTATTCATACCGGCTACCGTGGATGATAATCCGGTACTTAAGACAACAGACCCGGACTACGTCCACTTCCTAGACGCGCTCAAGGACACTGATGAGCAGCTATGGAAGGCGTGGCGGCATGGTTCATGGGACGTGTGGGCGGGCCAGGCGTTTAGGGAGTTCATGGCCCATAAGCATGTGGTAAGTGAGGTCATGGACCGTAGTTCCACACGGAACATCATTAGCTTTGACTGGGGTTACAACCACTATGGGGCAGCGTACTGGCTACAGATACAGCCAGAGAATACGTTTGGTGTACGCAGGATAGTGGCCTACCGTGAGCTGTACATGAACGGGGTATCACCGGAGGTGTGGGCGAAGAAGATACTGGAACTGAGCAGAGAGGAGGCTGTTGAGTACATGGTGCTACCTCACGATGCCTACGCCCACAAGGATGGCAACCAGAGCGTAGCCGAGGTGTTTAGGTCACACTTCGCTAACAAAATCATAGTTAGAGAGGGTGAGACTATGTCTCCTGGTGCCAACATCAACCGCGTTGCTATAGCTCACCAGCTCCTGTCTGACGCGCCCGATGGCAAGCCCTACGCCCAAGTACACCAGAACTGTCAGGCGTTGGTTAGAACGCTTCCTAACCTCATCTATGACGAGCTACGTCCTGAGATCATAGACAAGTCTGGCAGCCATGATGATGACACCAACGATGACCCCTTCGATGCCTGGTCACTGGGGCTGCTCACCATCTGGAAGCAGGAGGGCGGGATAGCCTCACCTAAAGCACCACCAACCCAGACAGTGAGCGCATCTGCTAATACGATAGATTTGGGTGCTATAGTCAAGGCAGGATCAAGATCACAGAGGGGATGGCAATACAGATGAACTGCATTACCGGAGGGGCAATATAGATAATGGCTACTACTACATTCGTTTATTACTATGCTCAGAACATCCCTGAAGCTGCTGCTTGGCTACAGACTCAGCAACCTATTAGTTGGCAGATAGTCATAGACTCAGCCTGGGCTAACCCCCGGTGGGCGTCGGCATCCGGCAGTAACGTTCAAGCCGGGCCGCCGTTTGTAGTCATAGCAGAGGTCAAGTGACCAGGATTAGCTACACCACTGTCTACCTCTATGCCAATCTCATGCCCACTACTCAGGACACGAGCGACCCTAGCCCTAACCTGCGCTGTATCCGGTGTGGCAAGCTGCTAGGCAGAGCCCAGGGCAGAATACTGACTATAGCTAACACGGGCGCACCAGGCTTGAGTGAGATACCGGCCAATGTGCCAGCATTTGAGACCAAGTGTCCTCAGTGCAATATGGTGCTAATGATAGTTTGGCAGAGCTTGTAGCACTCCGCGCTATGATTTGCTACTATCATTGTAGCAATCTGATGCGTGAGGAGCTTCATGAAAGAGAATAGCGATATGACACAGAGGCAAGTGTTGGCCGGTGGCAAACGTGGTGGCTTCAGAATTAGTGGTGTACATTACGCGGAGCTAGCACTGCTAGCAGAACAAGATGGGCGTAGTCTTAATGGCCAGCTAGATTGGCTCATAAAGGTTGAGTACGCTAGACGCCACCCAGAGGATTTGGTGCGTGAGCAAAAGTTTTGGGACAATGGTAAGTAGTAGTATGATAGACACGGGTGTGGCCAAAGGTACCCCCTACCTAGGCTGCATCCACCATTTACATAGCGGGGTAGCAGACACGGTCGTCGTGTGCGCTGCCCCAAAAGGAATAATAAGGAGATCGTATGTTCGCATTCACGTACAAGATATATAACTTGGATGAGCCCGATGCCGATGGCTACCAGAAGCGCATGAAAGATGTAGAGATCACTGTCGTTGAGGAAGACGGAGTCGCTGCCGAGGCCAAGGTGCGGGCCATGGTGCCCGGACGAGGTAACTATATCCTCAGTGAGATTGCGGAGATGTCTGAGCTATACCCCTCTCGTATGAGCTTCTAGAACTAAACCTGCTATAGTTAAATTTAAGAGGGCCAGCAGCCGCACCTGTTGGCTCTTTTTGTGTTTTAAGCAGGAATAATTGCTGATGGCTGGTAACTGGGAGTCAATAGTTAAGCCTTACCTAGACAGTAAGGTGGACGATTTCACTGACGAGACTGGGGTCATAGACCAAGTACCTTCGCTAACACTGAACATCCCAGACAAACAGCTGGTCAGAAATATCGAGGCTAGGGTCAAGGATTCTGAGTCGTACTGGAATGACCCCAAAGGCTTCAATCTGCGTACTACCCGCACCAAGAACATGAAACTATACCTGGGCCGACTCGTAGACGAGGGGCAGCTCTACCGGTTCCAGATACCATACAACGAGAACGAGGTGTTCGTGGCGTCTGAGGCCATGGTCGCCTACCTTACTAGCCAAGACCCTCAACCAGAAGTGTACCCAGCGTCTGACCAGGACAGTTCCAAGATACTGGCGGCTGATCTAGAGAAAGGTATGCAGGGGCACGGGCAGAAGGTGTCTATTAAGAAGCTGCTAGAAACAGTTGTTCGTAACCTCCTTATTAACCAGGTAGCGTTTCTATACCTGTGGTTTGACCCTGATTACGGGGAGAACGGTGAGATCAGGGTCAGTGCACTCGACCCAGCGCATGTCATCGTAGATAAGAACGCTATCCGGGGTGAGAACCCAGCTTTCATCTGCATCACCCGCAAGGACACAGTTGAAGAGTTATGCTACCGCTTCCCCAAAAAGAAGAAGCAGATTCTAGAGGCTATGGGGATTAAGTACGAGACTGGCAAGCAAATGAGTCAACAGGTCTCGTGGCGGCAGGCATGGGTCACCCATTACCAGTCTGGTGAGCCGGAGGAGGGCTGTGTGAGCTACTTTGGTGATCTGATACTAGCCAAGTACCGTGACCCCAACTGGCTGTATGAGCAGAAGGACAAGAACTTCCTAGCCATGCCCCGTAAGCCTATTATCCCGTTCAACTACATCAACTCTGGTCAGCACTGGATCGACGATACTTCACCCATTGAGCAGGCTGGGTGGATACAAGAGGTGCTGAACAAGCGCGGTCGACAGATCATGGAGAATGCAGACACAGCTAACGGCTTCCTAGTATTGTCGTCTGGTGCTATGAGCATGGACGATGCTGAGAATCTCACAGGTGACCCCAACCAGAAGATCGTGATAAACGACACCGGGCGTCCCATCTCTGAAGACATCATGAATATCCAGGGTCGCCAGCTGCCCAACTACGTGGTTGAGGACAAGGTGGACCTACGCAATACTATCCACTCTATTATGGGCACTCCTAGCCAGTTTCGTGGTGACGACGATAACTTGAGTGATACCGCTACCACCAACATGATGGTGAAGAATCAAGCTTCTGGCAGGCAGGACTTGATCGTGCGGGCTATAGACAACGGCTTCGATGAGTACTTCAACTTCTTGGCCCAAATGATGGTTGTTCACTACACCGAGAAGCACTATGCCACGGTCAACTCTGGCGATGGTGACTTTGACTACATCACTATGCACCGTGACCTGATTGAGAAGGCCATGAATGTGACAGTGAAGAGTGGTAGTACGCTGCCATTCGATAAGTCCAGGCAGGAGAGCATTGCATTGAACCTAGCCAAGGCTGGCCTGATTGACCCGCTGAATCTGTACAAAGACCTGCATATGGACAACCCGCAGAAGCGCTACGATGCCTGGGCCAAGTGGAAGACAGACCCGATGGAGCTAGCCCGTGATGCTCTCGACCAGCTAGACGACACCACAGCTTACATCGACTTCATTGAGATACTAGGTGGCAAGAAAGTACCACCACGTGACGACGCATCTAAAGAGCACATACTTATCCACCGTAAGCAGATGGTGACTGACGTGTTCTTAAAGGCGAAGAAGAAGGTACAGGACAACTTCATAGTTCACGTTGGGGCCGAGGTGCAAAGCCTACAGTTACGTACAGACCTAGACCAGATGGCCCAAGCTGGTGTGGAGGCCCTAGCACCAGGCAACCCACCACAGCCAGTACAGCCACCGATGCAGCCAGGTGGTATGCCACAACCGGGGGGCATGGCCCCTCCTGGTCCCGGTATGGCCCCTCCAGGCGCTCCAATGCCACCAGGAGGTATGCCTCCCCCACCCATGGGAGGAGCGCCTATGCCCCCACCGCCAATGGGTGGCATGCCTAGCGTTGGTAGCGTGATGGGTGCGGCTCCTGCACCAGAGCTGACTAACCCCGGCGCACCGCCGCCTATGATGTAGACTAGTAACATAAAGGGAGCACCTATTTATGGCCGAAAGTGCAGCGGAACGTATTGAGAACCTAGATTTGGACAAGGTAGAAGATGGAGCAGGAGACAACGGTGGGAAGTCAGAGGCTAAAAGCTCTGACGATAGTAAGGGAGCAGATTCTGGAGATTCTAAAGACACCTCTGGACGACAAGACAAAGTTGGAGATGGAGCGCGACCTGAAGGCGACGGAGCAGGAGATACAGGCTCTGAGGGAGGTGATGCCGACGAATCAGATGATGATGAAGGGTATGCCGCCGACGAACTAGAAGGAGACGAGGATGACGAAGAAGAGCCTACGCCCCAGCAAAGCAGCGACTTATCGCCCGAACTCCAGTACATCGTCAACAACTTACCCAACTTACAAGTCCGTGGCCGTACCAAGCCCGAAGGGGATATCAGGACGTTTACGATCAAGGCTGCGGGCCAGCTACCTGATACTTTTGAGTTTGCTACTAAGCGCGAGGAGCTTATTTTCACCCAGCAATTGGCGGCGCAGGAACTAAAAGCGCAGCAGCTACAGGGTACTTACCAGCAAGATCAACAAAAGCAACAAGCTACCAAGTACTCTGAGCAAGAGAACACCGATATTCGCTCAGATATTGGCGATTTGCAGCGTGAAGGGCTGCTGCCTAAGTTCAAGTATGCCCCCAATGATAAGAAGTTCGACAACGATCCAGCCGTTGCAGCCGCCCAGGACGTTATGGACTACATGAACGAACGTAATAACGATTATGCTAAGCAGAATAAGCTCTATCGCATCAGCTTCAGGGACGCTTACGAGCAGGTGGCCAAGCGAGAGGCCGACAAACAGGCTGCCACGCGCCAGAGTCGGGAGGACCGTGAGCGTAAGACGGTATCTAGGCAATTGGCCGGAGCCGGTAGCGCACCCAGTAACAGCGTTCAACGAGCGCGGCCCGCTCGGAGTACTGAAGAGCTGATGGAACGTATTAACATGTTGGACTTCTAAAGATGGTTACTACTACAGCAAGTACTAGCTTCAATGGTTACGTAGATGTGTACCCTAGTGCGCCCACGTACACGTATATGTGGCCCAACCCAATACAAGGAGGTACCGTGAGTAAGTTCGAACAAGCGTTTAAGGTGGCCAGTGCCCTAGTGACAGACGGTACGGTCACGGTTAAAGATGTGCCTGCGTTCGTAGCTCTTGTTAAGTACATCGAAGAGGCGCTGTGAACTATCCAGTCTTACTAGCATTACTAGCTGAGTTGAAGGTATTGGATAAGGATAAGGCCGAGGCATTGGCCGATAGGCTCACCAAGAGCACCCAGCCAGCTCGATTTAAGGAAGCGTCACAGCTAGTTAAAGACGTGTTTGCTGAGGTTGACAAGCACAAGTAGCAGCGTTATAATGGCAGTGTTATCTAAGGAATAGCAGGTTGGTTTGTAAGACGGAAGGCCGCCAGCGAACAAGAGTCGTTGCCTCCTAAGCAATAACAATGCTATAATGCTACTACTAACAAAGGAGTAGCGCATGGATGATCTGTTACAGTCTGCTAGCAAAGAGGTTAAAGGGCTGTTGAAGGAGCCGCGTAACCAGCAAGTGCTGGCTATTGTGGGTGCGGTCTACCTGCTCAGCCGAGACAACAAAGAACGTAACGCCATCATTGCCGGGATCGCTGGTATCGCATTGCTGCCAGACGACAAGAAGAGCAAGTAATGGCGAGTAAGAAAGAGATCAACGAGGCGATCAAGACACTGGGGCCGCTGGCTACGGTGTTGCAGAAGAGCGCCGGTGAGCTGTGGAAGATATTTGTATGGCGATATCGGGCTATAGGGCTAGCAATGGTCACATCAGCCTTCCTGCTCATAGCCGGTACGGTGTGGTTGTGGGGCGCTCATAGCCCTGCGTTAGCGCCGGTGGGTATAGTTAGTATTGGGCTGGTAGGCTTTGCCATGTACTTCCTCATCAGTCCGCACTACCTAGCTATGAATGACGTAGTGGTGCGAGTGAGACAACTGAGTAAGCCACAAGCTGCCGAAGTACAGCTATCGCCGGGTAACAGGATGTACCCCTTCTAATGCGTATATTTGGCAGACCCTGGAACCCATTTGGATCAGCCGTAGCACTGGCTATCGGGTTAGGAGTAGTGGCCGTGATCTCGGCAGGGGTAATGTCATCTGGCCCCAACACCCATGTAGGGCATGTAGCGTTCTGGACTATGTGTGTAGCCGGTACAGTTGACCTGCTGCTCTGGATGTTCTTGGCTGGGTTCATCGACTAAATAGCTTGCGCTAGACAGCACCCTCTTCTATAGTTTGAAGCAATAGGCCGCCCCAGGCATGTGGGCGGTTCTTTTGTTTGCAGCACACTTACTTGACGAAAGGGATAAAGTCATCGCTGGCATGGTTTTTACCGATAGAGTAGTCGACATTACCTATCAGGAAATTTTACCTACTATTGTCGATCAGATTAACAACTCCAATATCTTCACCGCCCGTCTTTTGACGCAGCCGAAGAGCTGGGCCGGTGTTACCATGAACGTTCCAATTGAGACCGCCAACTCTACCACTGGTGGCTCATTCTCGGGCATGGACACCTTTTCCACAGCTGCCACGAACAACACTCGCTTGCTGACATTCTATGTGGCCGCAACTGAGTACAGAGTCAGAGTGCCTGGCCGC
>Ga0179589_10000053_pt1 | contig 12950 bp, 14 predicted proteins | sample CZOMad2_1_08_16f_FD_182923 | JGI IMG/M metagenome (GOLD analysis project Ga0179589, IMG submission 182923) | Vadose zone soil fungal communities from Angelo Coast Range Reserve, California, USA - CZOMad2_1_08_16fungal | ecosystem: Environmental > Terrestrial > Soil > Vadose zone | place: USA... | reverse complement strand
TCCACCGAGATCGTCAAGCAGGTCGACGGGGACACCACGTTCTACTTCGTCCCGACCACCGAGCTGCCGCTCTTGGATCCGCTGCAAAGTCTGGGCGTACCTGAATCCGTACTCAACATCTTCCAGCCGGCCCTGCAGGTGATCGTCGAAGCCGGCTACGACAGATCCATTCCGTTCGGAGACCCGACACCGGCCGAGCTGATTCCCACCATCGACCCGGTCACCTTCACCCTCGAATTCGACAACGCCGTGGTCCAAGGCGCCAACAACGCCTTCGAGCTGTTCGGCGCCCAGCTGCCGGACTACGCGCAGCTGGAAAGCTTCTTCGCGTCGGCCGAATCGTGGTCCGAGCAGGACGTCGGCGTGCCCTACGACCAAGTCGTGACAGAACTCAACAACGCCTTCGACCCATTCACCCTCTTCACCGAGGCGGAGGGACCGCTGGGTACGGACATCGAGAACCTGTTGGAGCAGACCGACATTCAGCAGGCGGTTATCGACCCCGTCCTCGGGCTCTTCGGAACCCTCGGCGGGATCTTCACCACCTGACTCCTGTGAGGAGTGTCTAGCTCAAGATCAGACCGGACGTCGGGACGCCGGTGCCGGCGGTGACCAGCACATGCTCGACGTCGGGTACCGGGTTCACCGAGGTGCCTCGCAGCTGGCGGACTCCCTCCGCGATGCCGTTCATGCCGTGGATGTAGGCCTCGCCAAGCTGCCCGCCGTGGGTGTTGATGGGTAGCCGCCCACCGATTTCGATGGCACCGTCGGCGATGAAGTCTTTGGCCTCTCCCCAGTCGCAGAATCCCAACTCTTCCAACTGGATCAGCGTGAACGGCGTGAAGTGGTCATAGAGGATGGCGGTCTGGATATCGGTCGGCCGCAGACCCGATTGCGCCCACAGCTGCTTGCCCACCAAGCCCATCTCCGGCAGACCGTCAAGCTCCGGCCGGTAGTAGCTGACCATCGAATACTGGTCCGGGCTCGCGCCCTGGGCCGCCGCGTTGATGATCGCCGGCCGGTTCTTCAGATCCTTTGCCCGCTCCGCCGAGGTGACGACGAGCGCCACCGCGCCGTCGGTCTCCTGGCAGCAGTCCAGCAGCCGCAACGGCTCGGCGATCCACCGTGAATTCTGGTGATCCTCAATCGTTATCGGCTTCTCGTAGAAGTAAGCCTTGGGATTGTTGGCGGCATGTTTGCGATCGGCCACCGAGATGGCACCGAAGTCCCGGCTGGTCGCACCGGACAGGTGCATGTAGCGCTTGGCGATCATGGCTACCTGCGCGGCGGGTGTGGACAGCCCGTGCGGATACGAGAACGAGTTGTCCACGCCTGTCGAATCGGCGTTCTCCACCAGCCGGGTCTGCACTTGGCCGAACCGCATGCCCGAGCGTTCGTTGAAAGCCCGGTATGCCACAACGCAATCCGCGACACCGGTCGCCACCGCGATGGCCGCCTGTTGGATAGTGGCGCACGCCGCGCCACCGCCATGGTGGATCTTGGAGAAGAACTTCAGCTCGCCGATGCCGGTGGCCCGGGCGATCGCAACTTCGGTGTTGGAGTCCATCGTGAAGGTGACCATGCCGTCCACGTCAGCCGGCGTGAGACCGGCATCGTCGAGCGCGTCGAGCACGGCCTCGGCGGCAAGCCGAAGCTCGCTGCGGCCGGAGTTCTTGGAGAAATCGGTGGCACCAATGCCGACGATCGCTGCCCTACCGGACAGTTCACCCGGCATCAGAACCTCCGATCGTCAATGTCGCGTTCGCGATGACGTGATCGCCAAGGCTGTTGCTGCCAACGATTTTCAGCGTGATCAGCCCGTCCGCGACCGCGGTCACTTCGCCTTTGAACGTCACCGTGTCGTAGGCGTACCAGGGCACACCCAGCCGTAGCCCGATCGATTTGACGATCGCCGATGGGCCGGCCCAGTCGGTGATGTAGCGCTGGACCAGGCCGGTGTCGGTGAGGATGTTCACGAAGATGTCCTTGGACCCCTTGGCCTGTGCCTTGTCCCGGTCGTGGTGGACGTCTTGGTAGTCGCGGGTGGCGATCGCCGTGGAGATGATGAACGTGGGGTCTCCGTGCAACGAAAGCTCGGGCAGCTTCGTCCCGACCTCCACCGTGGGGGCACTCATGCGTCCGGCTCCCACGCGTACAGCGTCCAGGCCGGGCCGATGTCGTTGGCGGGGAAGTCGATATACGTTGCCCGAACTGGCATTCCAATCTCCACCGTCGCGGGGTCGACGTTGCGGAGCTCACCGAGCATCCGCACCCCCTCCTCCAACTGCACGAGCGCGATGACGAACGGCAGTGTGCGGCCGGGCACCTTCGGCGCGTGATGCACCACAAAGCTGAACACCGTGCCCTCACCGCTGGCAACCACGTAGTCGATCGGCGCTTGTTTGTCCTGCCACACCGCGGGCACCGGCGGGTGCCGCAGGCTGCCGTCGGGGCGCTTTTGGATCCGCAACTCGTGCGCCTTGACGCCATCCCAGAAGAACTTTGTGTCCTTCGATTCTGATGGGCGCATCATGGCGTCGGCGTCCAGGTCCTCGGGCACCGAGCTCGTCGCGTCCTGCGACTCGGCCGGCTTGAATTTGAGTATGCGCCAGTTCATCTCGGCGACATCCTCATCGCCGACCCGCCAGACGATGTGCTGGTTGACGAACCAACCCTCGCCCAGGGCGGTCTGCTTGGGCCCGACTACGTCGCCCATCTCCGCGGCGATGCTGACGTCCTCGCCGGGCTGCAAGTACCGGTGGTAGGTCTGCTCGCAGTTCGTCGCGACCACACCGACGTAGCCGGCATCGTCGAACAGCTTCATGATGGGCCCCATAGGATCGTCCTTCGGACGTTCCCCGCCCAGGCCGAACATCGTCCAGACCTGAATCATCGCCGGTGGAGCGACAACTCCCGGGTGACCGACGGCGCGGGCCGCGACCTCATCCACATAGATGGGGTTGCCGTCCCCGATGGCCTCCACCCAGTTGTTGATCATCGGCTGATTCACCGGATCCCGGCCTGCGCGGGACTTGGCACCGCCGGCCGCCTTGATCTCGTCGAGCGCTTCGTGTATGTCCGTCATCTGGGCACCCTCGGCACTTTGAGGCCAGCCGCCGCGATCATCTCACGCATGACTTCGTTCACGCCTCCACCGAAGGTAATCACCAAATTGCGCTTGGTCTGCGAGTCCAGCCAGTCGAGCAGCTCGGCGGTCTCCGACTCGGCGGGGTTGCCGTACTTTCCGACGACCTCCTCGGCCAGCCGCCCGATGTACTGAATACGCTCGGTACCAAAGTCCTTCGTCGACGCGGCGTCGGCCACGTTGATGTCCTCGCCCGCGGCGGCAACCTGCCAGTTCAGCAACTCGTTGATCCGCCACATCGAATAGATCTCACCGAGCGCCCGCTTGACGTCGTCGTGATCGATCGGGGTGACGCCGTCGGCACCGGGCTTGGATGCCCAGTCGTGCACCCGGTCGTAGATGCCAGCGGTACGGCCGGCCGGTCCGAGCATCACCCGCTCGTTGTTGAGTTGGGTGGTGATCAGTCGCCATCCACCGTTCTCCTCACCGACCAGCATGTCGGCGGGTACCCGGACATCGTTGTAGTAGGTGGCATTGGTGTGGTGGGCGCCGTCGGACAGAATGATCGGTGTCCAGGAGTAACCGGGATCCTTGGTGTCGACGATCAGGATCGAGATCCCCTTGTGCTTGACCGCCTCCGGGTCGGTGCGGCACGCCAACCAGATGTAGTCAGCGTCGTGGGCGCCCGTAGTGAAGATCTTCTGCCCGTTGACGATGTACTCATCGCCGTGGCGAATTGCCGTGGTACGCAACGACGCCAGGTCGGTGCCCGCCTCGGGTTCGGTGTAGCCGATCGCGAAGTGCAGCTCGCCGGCCAAAATCGCCGGCAGAAACTTCTTCTTCTGCAGCTCGCTGCCGAACCGCTGCAGCGTTGGACCCACCGTCTGCAACGTCACGGCGGGTAACGGCACGTCGGCCCGGTGCGCCTCGTTGACAAAGATTTGCTGCTCGATCGGGCCGAAACCTAAGCCGCCGAACTCTTTTGGCCACCCGACGCCCAGCTTGCCGTCCTGGCCCATCCGCCGGATCACCGCGCGGTAAGCCGCGTTGTGGCGGTCTTGCTCCATCGCCTTCATCTCGTCGGACGAGATCAGATTCGAGAAGTATTGCCGTAGTTCGGCTTGCAGCTGCCGCTGCTCCGGAGTCAGGTCGATGAACATTGCGCTCCCACCAGGTCGAGACGATGAGACGGCCCGCCCAATAGCCGGGTCAGGTCCTTGATCGTCGAGTAGTACCGGTGCATCGGGTAGGTGATGTCCATCCCCATGCCGCCGTGCAGGTGGTGGCAGATTTGCATCACCGGCGGCGCTTGGGAGGTAATCCAGTAGCCGAGCACATCCAGATCGTCAGTTGCATCGCGTCCCTCGGCCAGCCGCCAGACCACCGATGTTGATGCCAAATCGATGGTCCGCGAAGCGATGTAGACCTCGGCGAGCTGCGCGGCGACGGTCTGGAAGGTGGACAGTGGCTTACCGAACTGGTGTCTGTTCGCCACGTAGTCGGCGGTCAACCGCAACGCGCCGGCGACCAGGCCGGCGGTGTAGGCACCGATCGCCGCCAGCGCCAACTGGTTCACCCGCTGCGCTGTCGCGCCGGTCAGCACGTCCTCTTCGGCCACCGCGACATCGGAGAACGTGACCACGTACTCGTCGGATCCGTTGGATGTCGGGGTTTTCGCCAGTTGCACACCGTCGGCCTCGGGTGACACGACGACGACGGCGCTGTCCGTGGTGACGATCATCCACTCCGCTTTTTCGGCATAACCGACACCGACTTTGGTTCCGGACAGCCGACTGTGCACAAAGGTCGTCGCCGGCCGCTCCGGTAACGCCGCGCCGGGCTCGTTGAGCGCCGCGGTGAGCAGCGATCCTTTGGCCAGCCCGCCGAAATAGCGGTCCTGCTGATCGTCGGAGGCCAAGTCCAGCAGCGGTAGCGCACCGAGCCCGAGGCTGGCCAGCGCCGGACCGATCAGGCCGTGTCGACCGATCTCGGTCAGCGCCGTCGCGACCTCGGGCAGGCCGACTCCGTCACCGCCCACACGTTCGGGCACCGGCAGCGCCGTCACACCACCGGCGACCAGTGCCTCCCATGAGTTGTCCCGGTCCAGCACCGAAGTGACCACATCGGCGACAGCTTGCTGCGCCGGGTCCGGCGTGAAATCCATCGTCGTATTCGAATCCATCAATGTGCCACCTGGTTGCCGGTGTAGTCGACTTGCCAGTGTTTGATGCCGTTGAGCCAACCCGACCGTAGCCGCTCCGGTTTCGAAATCGGCTTCAGGTCCGGCATGTGGTCGGCCACGGCATTGAAGATCAAGTTGATCGTCATCCGCGCCAGGTTGGCACCGATGCAATAGTGCGCGCCGGTGCCGCCGAATCCGACGTGCGGGTTCGGGTCGCGCAGGATGTTGAACGAATAGGGGTCATCGAAGACCTCTTCGTCGAAGTTGGCCGAGCGGTAGGACATCACCAGCCGCTGGCCCTTCTTCATCTGGACCCCGTTCAGCTCGGTGTCCTCGTTGGTGGTGCGCTGGAATGCCGTCACCGGCGTCGCCCAGCGGACGATCTCGTCGGCGGCAGTCGACGGGCGTTCCTTCTTGTAGAGCTCCCACTGATCCGGGTTGTTCGCGAAGGCGATCATTCCATGCGTGATCGAGTTGCGGGTGGTCTCGTTGCCAGCCACCGCCAGCATGATGACGAAGAAGCCGAACTCGTCGTCGGAGAGCTTCTCCCCGTCGATGTCGGCCTCGATCAATGTCGTGACGATGTCGTCGGTCGGGTTCTTGCCCCGCTCGTCGGCCATCGCCATCGCGTACATGATCAGTTCCATCGACGACTGCGCGGGATCGACGTCGGCGAATTCGGGATCTTCACCGCCAGTCATCTCGTTGGACCAGCGGAACAGTTTGTCGCGATCATCCTGCGGCACGCCCAGCAGGCCGGCGATGGCCTGCAGCGGCAGCTCGCACGAGACCTGCTCGACGAAGTCGCCCGAACCTGCGGCGGCCGCGTTCTTGGCGATGTTCTGGGCGCGCTGTGCCAGCTCGTCCTCCAGCCGCCCGATTGCGCGGGGGGTGAAGCCGCGGGAGATGATCTTGCGCAGCCGCGTGTGGTGTGGGGCGTCCATGTTGAGCATGACGTTGCGCTGCAGTTCGACGTTCTCGCGCGTCATCTCCTTGGGCCATGTCGGGATGGCGCCGTTCTGCCAGCTGGAGAAGACGTCGCTGCGGCGCGACACCTCCTTGACGTCGGCGTGCTTGGTGAGGAGCCAGTAGCCGTTGTCCTCGAAGCCTCCGCAGCCGTCGGGCACGTCAACCCAGTGGATCGGTTCGGACTCGCGGAGGTGGGCGAGTTCCGCCACGGGAAGTCCGACCAGGTTGACGTCGGGATCGAGAAAATCGAAGTCAGCTGAAATAATAGGGGGTGCCATTAGGGTGCTCTCCTGAATTGCAACGTGTTCTAGTGCCAGTAAAACATGCCGTCACCGCAGACAAAAGGCGCTCCGGCATCCTCGCTTGTCAGAGTAATGAAACGTGTTCTAGCCTGACCACATGGGTACCCCGGTAATTGTTGAAGCCACCCGCAGCCCCATCGGCAAACGTGCCGGATGGTTGTCGGGGCTGCACGCCACCGAGCTGCTGGGCGCGGTGCAGAAGGCCGTCGTGGATAAGGCCGGTATCGACGCCGGCGACGTCGAGCAGCTCATCGGCGGCTGCGTGACGCAGTACGCGGAGCAATCCAACAACATCACCCGGACGGCGTGGCTGACCCTGGGTCTGCCCGAGCAGGTCGGCGCCACCACCGTCGACTGCCAGTGCGGCAGCGGACAGCAGGCCAACCACCTGGTCGCCGGGCTGATCGCAGCCGGCGCCATCGACATCGGCATCGCCTGCGGAATCGAGGCGATGAGCCGCGTCGGCCTGGGCGCCAACGCCGGTCCCGACCGCAATTGGCGCGCGGAGTCCTGGGACATCGACCTGCCCAACCAGTTCGAGGCCGCCGAGCGCATCGCCAAGCGCCGCGGCATCACCCGTGCCGACATCGACGAGTTCGGGTTGGCCTCTCAGCAACACGCCAAGCGGGCCTGGGACGAGGGCCGCTTCGACCGCGAGATCTCGCCGATCCAGGCGCCGGTGCTTGACGAGCAGAAGCAACCCACCCGCGAGCGGCACGCGGTCAGCCGTGACCAGGGTCTGCGGGACACCACGCTGGAGGGCTTGAGCCAGCTCAAGCCGGTGCTCGACGGCGGTATTCACACCGCGGGCACGTCGTCGCAGATCTCCGACGGCGCGGCGGCGGTGTTGTGGATGGACGAGGACAAGGCCAAGGCGCTGGGCCTGCGCCCGCGGGCGCGCATCGTCAGCCAGGCGCTGGTCGGCGCCGAGCCCTACTACCACCTGGACGGTCCGGTGCAGTCCACCGCGAAGGTGCTCGAGAAGGCCGGCATGAAGATGGGCGACATCGACCTCGTCGAAATCAACGAGGCGTTCGCATCGGTGGTGCTGTCCTGGGCGCGGGTGCACGAGGCCGACATGACCCGAGTCAACGTCAACGGCGGCGCGATCGCGTTGGGGCATCCGGTGGGCTGCACCGGCAGCCGGCTGTTCACCACCGCGCTGCACGAGTTGGAGCGGTCAAATCAGAGCACGGCGCTGATCACCATGTGTGCCGGTGGCGCGCTGTCGACCGGCACCATCATCGAGCGGATCTAGTGGGCGTTTCCGACGACGACCGCATCGCCGCCGCCCAGTCCTATATCGACGGACTGGTCACCCACAACGGCGACGCGATCCCGTTCGCGCCGGGATGCATTCGGATCGAGCAGGGCATCAAGACCGGGTTAACCGGAAACCACTTGCGGCGCAGCCTGAATCGCGGACCGCAGTACCGGGTCATCGCGGCGACCACCAAGCCGGAGTACACGATCGCCGGCGATGAGGTGCGAGCGGTCTACAACGTGCTGACCAAGGCGTCACTTGGCGGAAGGCGGGTCGCTGCCCAGGTGGACGAGACGTTCGTGATCCCCGTCGACGACGGCAACATCCACCACATCAGGGTGCGGTTCCACCCGTTCATCCAGCGAACCTAGGATCGGTGGCATGCCCTCGAAATCAGCACCGCGGTTTCTGAATTCGCCGTTCACCGATTTCTTTTAAGTGGATGTCTCGCGTCAACACGTGGATCTACCGCCGTAGCGGCGGCGAGGGTCCTGGCAGCACGGTGCAGAACAATCCGGTCGCGCTGCTGACCACAACCGGCCGCAAGACCGGCGAACCTCGAGTGAGCCCGCTGCTGTACCTGCGCGATGGCGAGCGGGTCATCGTGGTTGCATCTCGGGGCGGTTCCGACAAGAACCCGATGTGGTACCTCAACCTCAAGGCCAACCCAGAAGTTTCAGTCCAGATCAAAAAAGAGGTGCCCGACCTGAACGCGCGGGACGCCAACGACGACGAACGCGCCAAATATTGGCCGCAACTGGTCAAGATGTATCCGTCATACGACGAGTACCAGTCCTGGACCGACCGGACCATCCCGATCATCATCTGCGACCCCGCGCTTTGACGTGCCGCAGCGGCGATGGATCCGCAATGCGCGGTCCCTCGCCGTATTGCTCAAATACTTCGACCGCGTGCATATCTGGGTGTACCGGCGCACCAACGGCCGACTTGGCGCCAGGCTGCTGTGGTTTCCGGCTGCCCTGCTCACCACGACCGGACGCAAATCGGGTGAGCCGAGGACCACGCCCACGCGCTACCTGCGCGACGGCGACCGGGTGATTCTGCCGGCATCTTTCGGCGGCCTCGCCGACAACCCGACCTGGTACCTCAACCTCAAGGCGAATCCTGCCGTCGAGGTGCAGATCCGCGCCGAGCGGCTACAGCTTTCCGCCCGCGACGCCACCGACGAAGAACGGGATCGCTACTGGCCGCCGCTGATCAGGATGTATCCGCCCTACCGGGGGTACCGGGAGGCCACCAACCGGGTCATCCCGCTGGTGGTGTGCGAACCGGCATAGAACGTCGCGCGAATTCTGGCAACCATCGAGGTCGGCTCCGGTAAATTGCCAATGCGCCCATGCCCCGCGGCAAATGGAGAAGTGATGAGCAATCCGCGCCAGCACCCGTTCGTTCGTCCATCGCGGAGAAATCGGCTCCGTTTCGTTGTCGTCGGGCTGCTGTCGACGGGCCTACTGTCCGTCGGATCGGCGCTGGCCTGGGCCGACGACGGGTCGATCGTGCTGGACTTCGTCCGGCATGGGCAGTCCGTAGACAACGCCGCGGGCATCATCGACACCGAGCCGCCCGGAACTGAGCTCACCACGACCGGCGAGGATCAGGCGGGTACCGTCGCCCAGGAAATCCAGTCGGAGTATGGGAAAGACATCGTCGGGCTCTTCGACTCGCAGGAGCTCAGGACGCAAGAGACCGCGGCGCCGTTGGTTGCAGAGCTGGTAGCTAGCGGAAATAACACCCCGCTCCAGACCTTGGCCGGGCTCAACGAGATCCCGGCAGGCAGTTTCGAAGGCGATCCGACCAACAGCCTCGAGGGCATCCTGTACTTGCTGGGCCCGCTGTCGTGGGCGTTCGGCTTGGACCTCGTGCCGGATCTGGGCGACCCCAGCGTTAACGGGGTCACCTTCGATGAAGGCTTTAGCAACGCCGTTCAAACGATCTACGACGGGACCGCCGGCAGCGGTGCCGGCACTCCGACCGACGTGGCATTTTCCAGCGAAGGGGCGATCGCCGTCTGGACGCTGATGAACGTCAACAACCCCGACTTCTCAGTCCTCCTGCAGGAGGTGGCCGACAATGGCGGGTTCCTTTCCACCACGGGCCAAGTCGTGGTCGAAGGAGATCCCACGGATGGCTGGACGCTGATCAGCTATGACGGGACAGCCGTGCCACAAGATCCGGGGTTGCCGACCGAGCTGTTCGTCGACTTCCGTAACCTGATGGAGGCGCCGCAATTCGCCGACTACAACATCTACGAGGCTCTGCTCACCGGCAATACGACGACAATCGACAGCGCAATTCAGACCGGTGTCAGCCAAGTCGACACGGCGCTCGCCCAATTCCCCGTCGCGGTGTTCGATGACATCGTCGGCGATTTGACCGGTGGGACCCCCGAGCTGAGCGCCGAACTCTCCACGGCGGCAACCGATGTGGCCGGACTCGTGCCGGGCGACTTGGGAACCCTGGTCGGCGAGGCCCTCGCCGCGTTCTAGGCGGGCCTAACCGCGACGACTACTGAGCCAATCCCGCTGATGCCGGACAAACTCCGCGTCGACAATGCTTCCGTGACCCGGTATGTAGATGGCGTCGGGTCCGCCAATCGCAAGTAGGCGATCAAGTGTGGCCGGCCATGCCGCCACATCGGAATCGGCGTCGATCGCCGGGTCGCCGGATTCCTCGATGAGATCACCGCTGAAAACCACCACGCCGCCGCCGTCAACGGCAGGCACCACCACGACGAGATCCGAGGTGGTGTGGCCGCGGCCCAGGTAAGCGATCGTCACACGGCGGTCACCGAGATCGAGGACGGCGTTGTCGATTCCGTGTTGGGGAGGCCGCAGGGCTGCGATCGCACGGTCGATCTCCTCGACGTCCGCACCGTTGTGCAGCGCATCGTCGCGGAGCTGATCAGTGGCCGACGCGAGGTATTCGATAACCGCAGGAGCACAGTACGTTTCAGCTTCGGCGAACACCGAGAAACCCAGCACGTGGTCGAAGTGCTTGTGGGTCAACACAACATGTGTGACACGGCGTCCGGTGATTCGGCGCACGTCGGAGTCGATCGCGGCCGCTTCGTTGAGTGTGGTCCCGGTGTCGACGAGCACGACTCCGGTACGGCCCTGCACCAGACCGACGGTGACATCGAGGAATGGCAGCCGACAACGATGCACACCGCCGGTCAACTGCTCCCAGTCGAAGTGCACACTCGGCCCAGGACGGGTGCGCTGCTAGGAGCCTGCCCCGTATACCGGGACCGGCGGCCGCGACTTGACCAACAGGTCGGCGACGACGGGTCCCAACTCGGCGGGATCCCAGCGCGCGCCCTTGTCGATCTGCGGGCCGTGCGCCCAGCCTTCGGCGACGCGGATCTTGCCGCCCTCGACCTCGAACACCTTGCCGGTGACGTCACGGGATTCCCTACTGCCCAGCCAGACCACCAACGGCGATATGTTCTCCGGCGCCATCGCGTCGAAGTCGTCGTCCTGAGTTGACATCATCTCGGCGAACACCGTCTCGGTCATGCGAGTGCGGGCCGACGGGGCGATCGCGTTGACCGTGACCCCGTATCGGCCCATTTCAGCGGCGCCAACCAGGGTCATCGCGGCGATGCCTGCTTTGGCGGTGCTGTAGTTGCCCTGGCCGACACTTCCCTGCAGCCCCGCACCGGAACTGGTGTTGATGATCCGCGCGTCAACCGTTTTGCCTTCTTTGCTCAACCCGCGCCAATACGAGGCGGCGTGCCGCATGGCGGCGAAGTGGCCCTTGAGGTGCACGGCGATGACGGCGTCGAACTCCTCTTCGCTGGTGTTGGCCATCATCCGGTCGCGTACGATGCCGGCGTTGTTCACCAGGACGTCCAGACCACCGAACGTATCGATCGCGGTCTGGATCAGGCCTGCGGCTTGATCCCAATCCGCGATGTTGGAGCCGTTGGCGACGGCTTCGCCTCCCACAGCAGTGATCTCGTCGACCACACCCTGCGCCGCGCTGCCGCCGCTTGCCCGTGACCCGTCCAGGCCGACACCGATGTCGTTGACCACAACGCGCCCGCCCTGTGCGGCGAAGGCCAAGGCGTGCGCACGCCCGATACCGCCGCCCGCTCCGGTGACGATGACGACCCGGCCGTCGACTACGCCCATACTCAATGTCTCCTCTACTTGATCGCGCTGGTGGTGGCCAGATAGTGCGGTGGCTCGCCGCCACCGTGCACCTCTAACGTGGCACCGCTGATGTACGACGCCGCCTCCGAGGCCAGAAATGCTGCGGCCCAACCGATATCGGCGGGTTTGGCCAGCCGACCGAGCGGCACATTCTTCGAGATCGCGGCGATCGACTCAGCGTCGCCGTAGAACAGCTCCGACTGTTCGGTTTCGACCATGCCAACAACGCATGCATTCACCCGGACCTTAGGTCCCCATTCCACTGCCAATGTCTCAGTCAGGCTTTCCAAGCCCGCCTTCGCAGCTCCATAGGCAGCGGTGCCCGGTGTCGGTCGCCGACCGCTGACACTGCAGATGTTGACGATCGCGCCGCCCTGCTGCTGGGTTTGCATCTTGTCATTGGCATGCTGGGAAACCGACAGCGCACCAATCAGATTGAGTTCGATGATTTTGCGGTTGAACTTTGCACTGGAATCCGCGGTCAGGACATAGGGCGAACCTCCGGCGTTGTTGACGACGACGTCGAGGCGCCCGTGCCGGTCGAAGATCGCATCGATCATCGCCCTGACTGCGTCGTCGTCGCGGATGTCGCAGGAGTGGAACTCGTAGGGCAGGCCCTCGACCGCGCGCCTGGCGCAGGTCACCACGGTGGCACCCTGCTCCGCGAAGACGGAGCTGATGCCGGAGCCGACCCCCCGAACGCCGCCGGTCACCAGCGCGACCCGGCCGGAGAGCCCGAAGCTGATCGCGGGGACTCCTTCGGCGTGGGTCACTGTGCTAGCGTACCAAGCAAGTGCTTGCTTAGGTAAATCGTCCCCCAAGGAAGTGGTCGAGGATCTCGATGACAATCACGTCTAACACCGTCGAACCGGGGATAGTCGCGGTCACCGTCGACTTTCCACCTGTCAACGCCATCCCGTCGCGCGGCTGGTTCGAACTCGCCGATGCGCTGACCGCCGCCCGCGACGACTCG
>Ga0179589_10000052_pt1 | contig 12987 bp, 14 predicted proteins | sample CZOMad2_1_08_16f_FD_182923 | JGI IMG/M metagenome (GOLD analysis project Ga0179589, IMG submission 182923) | Vadose zone soil fungal communities from Angelo Coast Range Reserve, California, USA - CZOMad2_1_08_16fungal | ecosystem: Environmental > Terrestrial > Soil > Vadose zone | place: USA... | reverse complement strand
CGGCGGCTGTCGCTGCCTGTAGGGCCGATGTCAGGGCCGCCTGCGTCTTGGTTGTCGGGTTGAAAGAGTCCACGACACCTCCGTTCGGGTCAGAAGGGGTTGCCAAAAATGCTTGTCGTGTTGTTCAACGCCGTCAAGGTTGAGTCTGTTCCACTCAACTCTAGTGAAATTTGCTGACTCCTGACCGGCTGCGGCGCGTCCCGTCGAGTACGGCAGCCGAAAGCAAGGTCCCGGTCGCCAGTGTGCTCGGTAGCCGGCCAAGAAAGTCGACGCCGTTAATGGTCAGACGTGCTCAGCAAGCAAGCGCTCCACTGCGTCGCGAATGATCTCGCGCCGCTTGGCATCGTCCGGAATGTCAACCACAGCAAGGACGTTGGGGCTCATGGTCTCCCACAGCGAGGCCACCGTCAGGATCAGGCTGAGGAGAACAGGCGCAGGAAAGTGACCGGAAACCGTGCCGTGGGCCTGGGCCTTGGCAATGCAATTCAGGATTGCGCTGTTTCTTTCGAGCGCGAACTCCTCCGGTGGATCGTCACCGCGCTCCAGACGCTTCCACGTGATCAGCCGCATGATCTCGGGCCGTCCCGCGTAAGTCTCGGCAAGGCGCGCGGCAAACCCTGGTAGATCGTCGACATCGAGTGGCGTGGCTTCGAGGATTTGTCGCGCCGTGGATTGCCACATCGCGTCGAACAAGCGGTCCTTATTGCCGAAGTAGTGATAGATCTGGGCCTTGTTGGCCTGGGCATCAGCGGCGATGCGGTCGACACGAGCGCCGGCAATGCCGTGCTCGGCGAACTCCACGCGCGCCGCATCGATGAGCCGCCGACGGGTCGCTTCGGCGTCACGCAGGGCCTTCATGCGCAGATGTTAACTAACTAACTGGATAGTTGACAAGGGCAACAGGAAGGCTCTAGCCTCCTAACTATCCGGTTAGTTATGAGGCGGCGGTGACGCGACCTCCCCCTCATCGACAACGTCAGTTCACCGATCGGCGATGACTCGGCTGCTTCGAGTCGGCGTCGATGCAAGAAAGGAGTTCAGGTATGACGTCCGCCGACAGGCCCATCCGAGTCGCCGTTCATCTGCAGTTGCAGCATGCCGACTATGACGCGATCAGGCGGGCCGCTCTGGAAGCCGAAAACATCGGCGTAGACATCGTGTTCAACTACGACCACTTCTTCCCGCTCTCGGGTGAACCGGACGGCAAGTGCTTTGAATGCTGGACCGTACTTGGCGCCTGGGCCGAATCGACCCGCCGGGTGGAGATCGGCGCCCTGGTGAGCTGCAACGCCTACCGCAACCCGGACCTACTGGCCGATATGGCCCGCACGGTGGACCACATCAGCGGCGGCAGGCTCATCCTGGGCATTGGGTCCGGCTGGTGGGAGAAGGACTTCGACGAATACGGCTACCCGTTCGGGACGGCGGGGCAGCGCCTCGATCTGCTCGCCGCGGCGATGCCGCGAATCGAGCACCGGCTCTCCCGGCTGAACCCGCCACCAACCCGCAAGATCCCCGTCCTGATCGGCGGGGGCGGTGAAAAGAAAACACTGCCGATGGTCGCGGAACATGCCGACATCTGGCACACATTCGCCGACCGGGATGCCTTACGTCGCAAGGTGGAAGTGCTCGAACGGCATTGCCGAGCGGTTGGGCGCGACCCGAACGAAATCGAGCGCTCCAGCCTCATAGCTCCGTCTCCGGCAGTCGGGCCAGACGATTTTGAAAATGCCCCCACACCTGACGAACTCCATGAGCTCGGCTTCACGCTGTTCACCTGGACCATCGGCGGGCCGAATTACGACCTCGACCCCTTGCGGAAATGGATCGCCTGGCGTGACAAGCACAACGGCTAAGCGGTCAAGCGGGCGAATGTAGCAGGCTCCGCCGTCGCGAGCGGCCGGAATTCGAACGTATGATCGATTAGTGGGCGACCTCGCGTCGATTGGGTACAACGGGCAGCCGGTCCGCAGCCCGTTTCGGGTGGTGCGCCCGCCGATCACCGTATTAGTTGACCTGACGGTGCTCTTTCCGCGCGAGCCGCACCGCTCAGGGCGGTATCACCCCAACGGTCTGCAGCTGCACAAGGTCGTGGAGGGGCGGCTGACCTGCTGGGGCATATGCGAGCAGGGCGACTGGTGGGGGCTGGTGACCTACCCGATTGCCTACGGGTCCAAGCGCAAAACCGTCACGCACTGGGTACCGGCCTGGACCCTGCGGCGCAACGATGCGGGCGAGATACGAGCCCGCTGAGGCACGGCGCAATTTGACCCTGCGGCGCAACGATGCGGGCGAGAAACGAGCCCGCTGAGGCGCGGCGCAATTTGACCTGCGGCGCAAACATTAGCTGAACCGTCGGCTCTCGCGCAGCGCACATCAGCAACCAATGCGAAGATGCAGCCCGTGACAGGAAGTTGGGGCTCCGTGCTGGCCACCCTAATTCCGCTGGCGCTCGTGGTCGCGGTCTCACCGCTGTCGATCATCCCGGCGGTGCTGGCGTTACAAACGCGGCGACCGCGGCCGACTGGTCTCGCCTTCCTCGCCGGCTGGCTGCTCGGACTGGCCGCGCTGACCGCGGTCTTCGTCGCATCCTCCGACGCGCTGGGCGCGCTGCGCAAGTCGCCGCCCGCCTGGGCGTCCTGGCTGCGCGTCGTCCTCGGGTTGGCGCTCATCGCGTACGGGATCTACGAGTGGCTAGCCCGGCACCGCCACACCGAGTCACCAAGGTGGATGCGATCTTTCGCAAGCCTCACGCCTGCACGCGCCGGACTCACCGGGCTCGTGCTGGTGGCGGTCAGGCTCGAGGTGCTGACCATGTGCGCGCTCGCCGGTTTGGCCATCGGCGGCGGCGGGCTGGGCATCGCGGCGGTCTGGATCGCTGTGGCGGTCTTCGTCGCTGTCTCCGCATCCACGGTCGCAATCCCCGTCTTGGCCTACGCGGGCGCCGGTGACCGCCTCGACGATCCGATGGCGCGCCTCAAAGACTGGATGGAGAAAAACAACGCCGCGCTGCTGGCAGCGATCCTGGTGTTGATCGGTCTGATGGTGTTCTACAACGGCGTTCACGCGCTGTAACGAGGTGCCCTCAACCCCGGATAAAATCGGCGGGCGTGAGCCTCAACGACCGGGATGCGCTGGCGGTGTTGCATGCCGCCATCGACCCGGACGACGAAAACGGGCTCGTAGGCAGGTTTTACACCCGCTGGTTTTCCCTCGACGCGTCGCCGCGTGATCTGTTCCCGCCCGACATGGCTGCCCAGCGGGCCGCCTTCGCTCACGCGCTGAACTGGGTGTACGGCGAACTGGTCGCCCAACGCGCCGAAGAGCCGGTGACGTTTTTGGCTCAGCTGGGACGCGACCACCGCAAGTACGGGGTGCTCCCCGAGTACTACGAGACGCTACGGCAGGCGCTGTATGCGACCCTGCGAGACGAGTTGGCCGAGGAGTGGACCGACGCCGTCGACGCCGCCGCCCAGCAGTCGCTGAATTTGATCACCGGCGTGATGGGCGGCGCCGCGGACGCCGACCGAGGGCCGGCCTGGTGGGACGGCACCGTGATCGAACACCTTCGGGTATCCCGCGATTTGGCTGTGATCCGGCTGCAGCTGGACCGCCCGATGCCCTACCACGCCGGCCAGTACGTCAACGTCGCCGTGCCGCAGTTGCCGCGTCGGTGGCGATACCTGACACCGGCCATCCCGCCGGATGACAGCGGCGCCATCGAGTTCCATGTCCGTGCGGTTTCGGGCGGCCTGGTCAGCAATGCCATCGTCAACGAGACGCAGCCCGGCGACCGGTGGCGGCTGTCCAGCCCGCACGGCAGCTTGCAGGTCGACCGCGACGGTGGCGACGTGCTGATAGTGGCGGGCAGCACCGGGCTCGCGCCGCTGCGCTCGATCGTCATGGACCTCACCCGCTGGGGCGTAAACCCGCGCGTGCACATGTTCTTCGGCGGCCGCTACCCGTGCGAGCTCTACGACTTGCCCACCTTGTGGCAGATCGCCACGCACAATCCCTGGCTGTCGGTCACGCCGGTGTCCGAGCACAACGGCGACCCGGCCTGGGCCGCCGACTATCCCGATGTGACGCCGCCGCGGGGACTGCATTTGCGCCAGACCGGGAAGCTGATGGACGTCGTCACCAAATACGGCAGCTGGGGAGACCGGCAGATCCTGATCTGCGGCGGACCGGAGATGGTGCGCGCCACCAAGGCCGCGCTGATCGCCAAAGGGGCACCGCCGGAGCGCATCCAGCACGACCCGCTTTACAGCTAACCTTGGCGTCGTGCACATCGTCACGCTCCGCGACCCGTCATCACCTCTGGAAGCTCAGTTCGTGCCGGACGCCGGCATGATCGGCGTCTCGCTGACCGACTCGGGCATAGAACTGCTCGGCCAGCGCCGCGGGTTGGACGCCTACGTGGCCGATGGCAAGACGATGGGCATCCCCCTCTTGTATCCATGGGCAAATCGACTGGGTGCCAACACTTACACAGCCGACGGCACCTCCGTCACGCTGACACCCGGGCATAACGGGGTCCGAGCCGACCCCAACGGACTACCGATCCACGGTGTGCTTGCCGCCTATCCGAACTGGCGGGTGACGCATGAGTCGGCCAACGAGCTCAGCGCCGAGGTGGACTTCAGCGCCGATCAGGACTTGCTGGCCAGCTTTCCGTTTCCGCATCGGCTGGCACTGACCGTCACGCTGTCTCAGCGGGCTTTGCGGGTGCGCGCGTCGGTAACCCCGACCGGCAACCACGCCGTGCCACTGTGTTTCGGTTTCCACCCGTATCTACAGTTGCCCGGTGTGCCGCGCGACCAGTGGATCATCGAGACGCGGCCACTGCGGCACCTCCAGCTCGACGCGCGGGGACTGCCCACCGGCGAGGCGACACGGCAACCGGCCACGACTGATCCATTGGGCGACAAAGCTTTTGACGACTGCTACGACGAAGTTGCCGATGGCGCCACGTTCGCGGTGTCCGGTGCTGGCCGCCGCATCGAGGTTCACTTCGAACAGGGCTATCCGGCGGCGCAGATTTTCGCACCACTCGTCGAGGACGTGGTGTGCTTCGAGCCGATGACGGCGCCCACCGATGCGTTGCGACGCGGCGACTACCGATCAGCGCGGCCCGGCGAGTCGGCGGTAGCGGTGTTCTCGATCCGCGTCACCTGAGTTGCGCGAGTTCCCGGCTTGCCGGAGCAGCCGGAGCTATTTGGCATGTACTGAAATCGGCGCGGCTGACCGGTACCCTTAGCCCATCCCGGGCAGGAGGAGCAGGCGAGCCCTGGTGAGAGCGGTGCATCGATCGATGATTTGAGTAGGCATTCAACGCGTTGAAATAGCGCCGGGCAAGACGACGTCGAGCTGTTCTATACGGTGCCCGTCGTCGAACGCACCCTCGCTGATGGCTTCACAAACGCCCAAGGTGACCCGTTTGTATAGAACAGCGAAGTAGTCGATGTGGCTTTTCGCTTTGATCGCCCAGTCGATGATCTGATCGATATTGCGCAAAACATCGTCGATGGTTGCCGGTTCGTCGAGGCGATCCAGTGCGAGTGACGGTGTGGGTGGAGCGAGAGCAGATATCTCAGCGGATCCTCCGGCTCAATCGGTCCGCACGCGGTTCAACGTTGACTCGGACGGGGGCGGCGGCGATCATCGTCAGCGGGGTAATGGTGGGGAAATCGCCGCTCAGTGAATCGTTTTTCACCTGCCGAAGGATGGTTGCCAGGGCAAGGGTTGCCTCAAGCATCGCGAAATGATCGCCGAGGCATGCGCGCGGGCCGCCACCGAACGGCAGGTATTGCCAGCGGTTGCGGCCCTTGCAGCGCTCAGGGCTGAACCGGTCGGGGTCGAAGCGCAGCGGATCTTCCCACAAGGCAGGGTCGCGATGTATGGCGTAGATCGCGACGAGGGCGACCGTTCCAGCGGGCAGTCGGTAGCCGTCGACCTCGATGTCGGCCATCACCATCCGCCCCACTGCCGGCGCCGGCGGGCAGAGCCGCAGCGCCTCGTGCAGGACCTGCACGGTGTAACGCAGCCGCGGCACGTCCTCGTGAGTGAGCCGACGGTCACCGAGCGCGCACGATTCTGCCGCTACCCGCTGCTGCAGTTCGGGCTGGCGGCCCAACGCCCACAGCGCGTAGGTCAACGCGGTGGAAGTGGTGTCATGGCCGGCGAGCAGAAATAACACCAACTCGTCGCAGATCGCGCGATCAGACAGCGGCTGGCCGGATTGCGGGTCGATGGTCTGCATCAGAGTCCGCACCAGCGGCGCATCACGCGTCGGGTCGGCTCGGCACACACGCAGGATCTGGGCCGCTAACGTGTGCAGGGCGGCGCCCGCCGCGCGGGCCCTCCGCTGCCCACGCGTAGGCCACGAGCGTGGCGGGTTAATCGGGCGCGTTGCGCGATCGGCCGCCCACTTGATGCCGGTGCGAAGCGCGGCTCCCAACACCTGCGGTCGGTCGCCCAGATCGATTCCGAGTATCGAATGGCCTAGTGCGCGCAATGTCAGTGCGCGGCATTCGGCGTCCAGGTCGACCGTCGCCCCGAGGGCCCAGCGGTCGGCAAGCTGTTCGGCGACCTCACCCAAGCGCCCGGCAAACCAGGGAACGTGATGTTTGGTGAAGATCGGCTGCAGCGCGCGGCGGCGCGGCAGCCACTCGTGATGTGGCACGACGAGCAGGTTGTTGCCGAACTGCCGACGGAGCTCTAATGCGATAGGCGTCGCGGCGCGCTCGGCGAATGCATCCGTGCGGGCCAAAACGTCGTGGGCACCTTGCGGGGAGGAGACAACCACCAAAGGCGGCATGATCCACCGCGGCCCCAGCACATTTCGAGTCACCGATCCGCCCGATTCCCGCAGCACCTCCAGACCGGTATCGAACTGTCTGATCGCCGTCAGCCGCCGCCGGTACGACAACGGGTTTTTGGGCGCCAATGGCAATCCCGTCGTCGCCGGCGGCACCGCCGTGACGTCTGGACTACCGGTGCTTGTGACCGTCATGCCCGACAGCGTGGACCGGCCACGGCGGCGCAGTCACGCGTAGCGGACTACTTCACCTCGGTCTGCGCCGCTACTCAAGCGACCCGGATGCCTGCGTCACGCCAGAATGTCCCAGGTGCGGGCGAGATGATCGGGTATGTCGAACGGCGCCCGCTCGCCACCGCGCTCAAACTTGAACAGCGAGGTCAGCAGCTCGCGCCCGAATGGACAGGCCATTCGCGACATCAGTTGGTAGCGGGGCAAGTCGCGCTCGACCCGGCCCAAGACGTGCACGAAAAACCAGTTGGCGATCCGCGCGAGCCGGCTGAGGTCGTCGGCGCCCGCCGAATCTTTGGCGCGCTTGCGGTGCTCGCCGCCGCCTTTCATCCGCCGCTCTACTGCGCGCATCGCACCTGGAATGTCGCGCGTCCACATTCATGACAGATGGGCAGACAGTGAGCCACCCCGGCCGGCTTGCAACCCGCCAGTACTTGATCAGCTCCCGGCGAAGCCGCGCTTCAACCGTCGGCATGACATCGTCCTGGCTGATCAATACCGGATGGTTATACGCCGTGCCGTTCAAGCACTTCGAGGATCTCAGCGCTGCGGACGCCCTCGCTGTGGCGCAGGAGGTGGCGGAGGTCGGTTACGGCTGTTTGTAGGGCGTCAAGGCGTGCAGACGCTTCGGTGAAAGCATTTAGCCATCTGTCGTAGTCGCTATAGTCGCGGTGGTTCGAGAGAACGAACGTTTCGGGTGTTCTCCTAACGATATGAGACCTTTCGCGAACAACGTAAGGCCCCTGGTCGCCCGAAAGCACGAGTAGTGGACTACCTGACTTCTACGCGACGTCGTGCAGGTACCTCGGTCCGGCCGACGCGCTGCGTTCCCGGCTTGCGCGAAGCAACTCGGCAGACCGCCGGAAATATTGCCGACGATCACGCCGCTGAGAAAGCACCGTCAGCACTCGCCGAGCCGCGCTACCGTGCGCGTTATCGCCGCGGCCGCCAGACCACCACTGCGGTGCTTTTCGGCACCACTGCGAGGTCGCGTCGCTGGTTGGCTCGCAGCGCCTCGATCTCGGCGGCCATCTCATTCAGCCGTGACCGCAGCGCCTGGACCTGGTTGGTCAACTCGATAATGCGTTTGATACCAGCCAGATTGACGCCCTCGTCCTGGGACAGCCGCTGCACTTCGCGGAGCAGGTCCACGTCATGCTGCGAATAGCGGCGTCCACCACCGGAACTGCGGAGAGGGCTGACCAGCCCGAGCCGGTCGTAGGTACGCAACGTCTGCGCGTGCATACCGGCCAGCTCGGCGGCCACTGAAATCAGGAAGGTCCTGGCCTCGTCTTTCTTGGCCATCAGCGATTCCCTGCCCATCCGGCACGCGGGTCGAAGCCACTGGACCGCTCGGCGACGGCGTAGGCCTCCAACGCCTCTTTAGCGGCGCCTTCCAGGTTCGACGGGACCGCGACTTTGACGGTGACCAGCAGATCGCCCTGACCGCCGGAGCGCTTGGGCACCCCGCGGCCACGCACCCGCAGGATACGGCCGTCGGTCGTGCCCTTGGGCACCCGCACACCGACCTTGCCGTCCAAAGTCGGCACCGAAAGCGTTGTACCCAACGCTAATTCGGTAAAGCTGACCGGGACGGTGACGGTGAGGTCATCGCCGTCGCGGCCAAAGACCTTGTCCGGCCGGACGTGCACGGTGACATAAAGGTCCCCCGACGGGGCGCCGCGCAATCCGGCCTCGCCCTGCCCGGCCAGCCGGATCCGTTGTCCGTCCTCGACACCCGGCGGAATCCGCACGTTGATGGTGCGGGTGCGGGTGGTGACACCGGTTCCCTTGCATTCGTCGCAGGGGTGCTCGATGATCGATCCGGTGCCGCGGCAGTCGGTGCATGGCTCCGAGAAGCCGAAAGCGCCTTGGTTGCGGTTGATTACACCTGAGCCGTTACACGTCGGGCAGACCTTCGGGCTGGTGCCCGGCCTGGCTCCGCTGCCGTGACAGTTGGTGCACGGCGCCGGACTGGTCAGCCGTAGCGGCATCGCGACGCCCTTGGTGGCCTCCAAGAAGCTCAGCTCGGCTTCGGTTTCCAGGTCATTGCCGCGTCGCGGACGGCTGGGACGCGGCGGTGCGCCGCGCCCGAACAGGCCGCCGAACAAGTCACCGATGTTGGTGCCGCCGGTGCGTCCGGCGGCATCGAACAAATCGTTGAGGTTGAACTCGGCGCCGTCCCCGCCCACGCCGAAGCCGCCGGTGAAGTCGCCACCGTTGAATCGGCGACCGAATCCGCCGCCGGCGAAGAGCCGACGGGTTTCGTCGTACTCCTTGCGCTTGGCTGGATCCGTCAGGACTTCTTTGGCTTCCGAGACGGCCTTGTACCGATCTTCGGCCGTCGTGTTGTCCGGGTTGCGGTCAGGGTGATTCTCGGCGAGTAGCTTGCGGGCCACCCGCTTGATCTCGTCCTGGCTGGCGTCAGGAGAGACGCCCAGCTCCTTGTAGAAGTCCTTTTCGACCCACTCGCGTTGAGCCATATCGCGTCACCCCCTGCCACCTTCCTGGAGTTGTCATGTCCTGTCCGAACCGGTCGTTACTTCCCCGACGGTTCTGATTCTGCGTTCTGCTCACCCTCGTTCGCGTCGTTATCGACTGTCTCAGTGGCGTCGGTTGCCGTAGTTCCCGCGGCAGCTGCCTCGATCCCGGAGTCATCCGCCACGGTGTCGACCACCCCGACCAGCGCGTGTCGCAGCACCTGGTCACCGAGTTTGTAGCCCTGCCGCATGACATTCCCGATTACCGGCTTGGAGCCCTGGCCACCATCGCCCTCGTGTTGCACGGCCTCGTGCAGCACCGGTCGAAGTCGTCGCCCTCGGCACCGAACGCCGCCAACCCAAGGCCGGTCAGTGCGCCGAACAACTTGTCGGCGACCGACTTCAGCGGCCCGGAGTCCAGGTCGCCATGACTGCGCGCACGCTCGAAATCGTCGAGCACGCCCAGCAATTTGCTGACCACCGCAGCCTTCGCACGCTCGGCGACCGCCTCCTGATCGCGCAGCGCCCGCTTGCGGTAGTTGGCGTAGTCGGCTTGCACGCGCTGCAGATCGGCGGTCAGCTCAGCCACCTTCTCATCGGTGGCTGAGCCTTTGCCGGCTGCCGCGTCCGGTGCCGCCCCAGTGGGGGCGGCACCGGACGCAACGTGGCGAACTTCGCCGGTCTCCGGATCAATCCGCCGTTTGTCGGTAACGGTTACCTGTTCGCGTGGATTCGCTTCGCTCACTTGGCCTCCCGGTCATCATCGACCACCTCCGCGTCAACGACGTCATCGGCACCGCCCGGACCGCCCGGACTACCGTCGCCGGCCGCATGCTCGGCCTGGGTGGCCTCGTAGATCGCCTGGCCGAGGGCCTGCGACTCCTGGCCCAGCTTCTCCATCGCGGACTTGATGGCGCCGATGTCGGTGCCGCCCAACGCCGTCTTGGCCTCCGCCACAGCGGCGTCCACCTTGTTCAGCGTGTCCTCGGGGACGTTCGAACCGCCCTCGGCTTCGCGCTGCTCCTTGACGAACTTCTCCGTCTGGTAGACCAGCGTCTCGGCCTGGTTGCGGACGTCGGCCTCTTCGCGACGCTGGCGGTCTTCCTCGGCGTGCGCCTCGGCGTCCTTGATCATCCGGTCGATCTCCTCCTTGGACAGGCCGGAGCCTTCCTGGATTTTGATCGTGTTCTCCTTGCCGGTGCCCTTGTCCTTTGCCGTGACGTGCACGATGCCGTTGGCGTCGATGTCGAAGGTGACCTCGATCTGCGGGACGCCGCGTGGCGCCGGCGGGATACCGGTCAGCTCGAAGGAGCCGAGCAGCTTGTTGTGCGAGGCGATTTCGCGCTCACCCTGGTAGACCTGGATCTGCACCGACGGCTGGTTGTCGTCGGCGGTGGTGAAGGTCTCCGACCGCTTGGTCGGGATCGTGGTGTTGCGCTCGATGAGCTTGGTCATCACGCCACCCTTGGTCTCGATACCCAGGCTCAGCGGCGTAACATCAAGCAGGAGAACGTCTTTCACTTCGCCCTTCAACACACCGGCCTGCAGGGCGGCACCAACGGCCACCACCTCGTCGGGGTTGACGCCCTTGTTGGGCTCCTGGCCGCCGGTCATCTCCTTGACCAGATCGGACACCGCGGGCATACGGGTGGAACCACCCACCAGCACCACGTGGTCGATCTCCGACACCGCGATACCGGCGTCTTTGCTCACCGACTGGAACGGCTGACGGGTGCGGTCCAGCAGGTCCTGCGTGATCTTCTGGAACTCCGCACGGGTGAGCTGCTCGTCGAGGAACAGCGGGTTCTTGTCGGAGTCAACGGTGATGTAGGGCAGGTTGATCGACGTGCCCTGCGAGCTGGACAGCTCGATCTTGGCCTTCTCGGCCGCTTCCCGCAGCCGCTGCATGGCCATCTTGTCCTTGGTCAGGTCGATGCCCGACGTGCCCTTGAACTTGTCAACCAGCCAGCTGACGATGCGGTCGTCCCAGTCGTCCCCGCCGAGGTGGTTGTCACCCGAGGTGGCGCGGACCTCCACGACACCGTCACCGATCTCCAGCAACGACACGTCGAAGGTGCCGCCACCGAGGTCGAACACCAGGATCCGCTGCTCCTTCTCGCCCTTGTCCAATCCGTAGGCCAGCGCGGCCGCGGTCGGCTCGTTGACGATCCGCAGCACGTTCAGGCCGGCGATCTGGCCGGCCTCCTTGGTGGCCTGACGCTGGGCGTCATTGAAGTAGGCGGGCGTGGTGATCACCGCGTCGGTGATGTCCTCGCCGAGGTAGGCCTCGGCGTCGCGCTTCAGCTTCATCAGAATGCGAGCGCTGATCTCCTGCGCGGTGTATTTCTTGCCGTCGATCTCCACAGACCAGTCGGTGCCCATGTGGCGCTTGACCGAGCGAATCGTGCGGTCGACGTTGGTCACCGCCTGGTTTTTGGCGGGCTGGCCGACGAGCACTTCGCCGTTGCGCGCGAACGCGACGACGGACGGAGTCGTCCGCGAGCCCTCGGAGTTGGCGACGACGACTGGGTCGCCACCTTCGAGAACTGCGACGACGGAGTTGGTGGTCCCGAGGTCGATACCGACCGCACGAGCCATAGTGGATCCTCCCTGATAAATCGAGCTTCGTATGCACTACGCTGCTGAGTGAACCGCGCTCAAGACTGCACCCGACGGCGTGCCGCTGTCAAGCCAATGTTGAGTCTAGCTCACTCAAGGTTGTCGAAGGGCTCAACGATAGTCTCCGAGAGTTTGTTCCCGAACGGTTGAGGCGTACATCACGCCGTGGGATAGTTTCGCAACCAGTCACTCAAGCGGACGTGCCCGGCGCCGCAGCGTTGCACCACGACGATAGGAACTCGATGCCACCGCTGCCCAGCACGCCCGGCCCGGCGGCCGGAGAGAGCGCTTTACTCGCCCGCGAAGACGCGGGCTATCACCACGATCTGCGACCCCGGCAACTGCAGATGATCGCCATCGGTGGCGCCATCGGGACCGGCTTGTTCCTCGGCGCTGGCGGACGGCTGGCGTCGGCGGGACCCGGCTTGTTCCTGGTCTACGGGATCTGCGGCGGTTTCGTGTTCCTGATCCTGCGTGCGCTCGGCGAACTGGTGCTGCGTCGCCCGTCGTCGGGCTCGTTCGTGTCGTATGCCCGCGAGTTCTTCGGGGAGAAAGTGGCTTTCGTCGCGGGTTGGTTGTACTTCCTGAACTGGGCAATGGCCAGCATCGTGGATTCGACCGCGATCGCGAATTACTTTCATTACTGGACACCGCTGCAAGTGATACCGCAGTGGACTATCGCGCTGGTCGCACTGGTGGCCGTGGTGTCAATGAACATGATCTCGGTGAAGGCCTTCGGCGAGCTGGAGTTCTGGGCCGCATTGATCAAAGTGGTTGCGTTGACGACGTTCCTGGTCGTCGGAACCGTCTTTCTGGTCGGACGTTTCAAGGTCGACG
>Ga0179589_10000051_pt1 | contig 13024 bp, 8 predicted proteins | sample CZOMad2_1_08_16f_FD_182923 | JGI IMG/M metagenome (GOLD analysis project Ga0179589, IMG submission 182923) | Vadose zone soil fungal communities from Angelo Coast Range Reserve, California, USA - CZOMad2_1_08_16fungal | ecosystem: Environmental > Terrestrial > Soil > Vadose zone | place: USA... | reverse complement strand
ATAAGTGCTACCCTGAGTAAGAGTAAGTTGAAGGAGGCTGCGGGATGTCGTAGAGGCGCTTGTACTGCACCGCCAAATACCTGAAAGCATCGGCGATATGGATTGCCCAATTGTCTAATGGCTTAGGATCAAATCTTCCTTTAATTTCATCGAATTTACGCTGAAATTCTCGTAAAGCTCTTATACCTATATCAGCGCCAAATTTATCTATTCGCATTCTAGGAAACATATAACGTAGAGCTTCAATACCATCTTCTAAAGAAACTTTAGGAACCATTTGAAAATGCCATCCATGACGTCTAGCAACCATTAATCTTGATTCGGTACTTTCCCAACCCTGATGTTTTTGATCTATATCATGCGGCCCGAAATGATAACCCCATTCAAGCCCCATGCTTTGTCTAATTTGTTCTGCTTGATCTAAATAAAATTTAAGTCCCTGTCCTGTATCGTGTAAAAGATGCAAAACATGAATATAACGTCCTGTCACTTGAAAAAGAATTCCAGCAGTTGCATCCGTACCTCCTAGATCCCATATGGAATGTAATCTCAAACGAGGATCTGGTTTTAATATACAAATACGGCCTTCTCTGACCATATCTCCCATTTCCCTGGTAAAGTATGCCCCTAAATTCCCCACCTCAAAATCAACGTAAAATTCCTGTCTAATAAGCTCTTCTGACATTCCTAGATTTTTAGCTCGTTGAATATCTTGTTGCGTAATGATCGGGGTAACCCCATCGTGCTTAAAAGTCTGTTCTACGGAGAGATGTTCTATATGATAATCCGGAAGTTCTCTAACTTGATTGAAAACTTCATATCCATGGTTCATACCACGCGGAGTAAATTGGAGAATCTCAATTCCCTTATTTTGAACTAAGATTGGATTAAGATATTGCCTAGCAAGAGGATTATGAAGAGAGAATTCGGAATAAATAATAGTGACTGGATTTGTTCCCATCAAGCCATCGTAATTGTTACTTCCTGCTAATATTAATTTACTTCCATTAAAAAAATCTATTTCCATCCGCGCTTCATTTCTTCGATCAATTAAAGCTTCAGGAACAGCTTTCATGAAAGGTCGGCCGTCGAAATCCATTCCTTGCCAGATAACCTGCCTTGCCTGTTTGAAAAGAGGAAATAAATAAACGTGTGTACCAATTCTATTAAGTCCGCGTAAAGTCCAACCTTCTAAACAAAAGATATCTTTGCCAGCTCTTCTATGGACTACAGCACAAATATTTTTACCCTCATTAAGTGATTTAAACATTCTCGCTTGATGAGGGTAAGGATTTATACTCGGAATACGAATGTAAATAAATTATCTTCCGTACTTATTTTTTTCGTGTTCTTTTTTTTCAGCTTCACGTTGCACTGAATAAGCAATAGCTTCCGCTTGTTTAGCAGGTCTGCCACTATGAATCAATTCAGCAATATTTTTTGAACGTGCTTCATCAGTTATAGACTTATCCAATGGCATAATAATTTCCTTATTCAGATTTAGATGTATTAGCTGTAGCATCAGCTAATTTTTTCTTCAAATCATTTACTTCAGTTTCCAATTCTTGATGTCTTTTTTGAACTAAAATTAAATTTGATCTTAATGCCAAACCATTTTGTAACTGCTCATTTAATAATTGCTTGTGAGCATCCATATGGGCTAGTAGTGATTCAACACCTTTTGAATTGTTTTCTAATTGTTGTTTAAGATTCTTATTTTCTGTTTGTAATTCTAACATGCATGTATCTGACATTATTTTCTCCACTTGGTTAATTAAAATTATATTCTATCAATTAAATCCCACGAATCACCATTCCAATGTGTAACTTTAAGATTTTGATTCGGAGGAAATACATACAAAGGATATAAAGGAGTTCCTTCGGGAACTTCATGCTGTTCTTCAGTATCAGGATTAAAAGAACCATCTTGTGTAAAATCACAAAGACCATATCGTATTAAAATGTAATCCGATTTTCTAACTACCCCATTCATTTGACCTGACATTTTATTAAACCTCTTCTTCGTACGAAATTAAGTCAATTTGCACGCTATCTAACGCATTTGATGTTTGATAAGTAAATTTTTGTAATGCACTCAAAGATATTTTTCGTGTGTCATAAAATGACAAGCCAGAAACTAGACCAATGATAAATTCTTCATAAACCGAAGAATCCGCATTTCTAATAGAAATAAAATCTGCCGCCACACCAGGAACAATACTAGCTTGTAAATTAACACTGATAACTGAGGGCGGAATATATGCACTAATATCAATATTTGTTGCGGTAGTTGCATTACCGCCAGTCAAAAAAGTAAATCCATCGGAACCTGCAGCGGCTCTTAAATCTGCATAGAAATATTCTCGACGGTTATAGTTTCCTCGCTGAATAAAAATAGGTAGATCAGCACCTAAAACTGTCTGCCATGTACCGATACGTCTAAAAGTCGTATATCCACTTGGTAATGTAGGAGAGGAAAAAGAAAGCGATGCAAGTGAAGCCGTTGTACCATCATTTTTACGAATCAAGAAAACATAATAAATTCTATTTGAAGCAACAACACTCGTATCTAATCCATTTGCACCTGAAGCAGTAAAATCAAGTGTATATCCAGCACTCGTAATCACAGTTGTATTTGTACTATCGACTGCTGTTCCTGTGGCAATAATTAATTTTTCAACGGTTGAAAAAGTAATACCACATCCAGAAATATAGTTTGCTGGATAAGATCCTGTTCCCGAACTAGAAATGGTAATTGATCCAGGCGCATTCGCAATACTAATACCAGTTCCAGCGGTCAATGTATGATTAGTCGGTATTGATCCAGTCGTACCAATTAATATTTCTCCGTCGCGTAAAGACGTTATTGATAAATTTTCAGATCCATCCGATAACCACACACCTGCGGCATCACTAGTGGGAAGTTTCCAAATATTATTCGATGGTGTCGTTGGCGACGAGAAACCAGCAAATGCAGTACCTGCTGCATTATAAAAAATCAGAGGAATGGCATGAGTGTTTGCAGGACTATAAACAACAATACTACCGTTTCCAGAACAACCTAAAAGTATATCAGTATTGCCAGAAGTACTGCTTATAAGCGCTAATCCAGATGCGCCTCCTAAGACTTCCATCCCTGAGATTAAAATATCACCCACGCCTACACTCGTTAAACCTGATGGTGTAAGAGATAATCCAATCGTGCCTGTGCTTGTAATCGTGCCACCGGTTAAATTAGTTCCAGCAGTAATACTAGTGACTGTACCAGTAGATGTTGAAAGTGTACCTGACGTTGGAAAAGTAACATTGGTTGCACCAGTGAAAGTAAATGTAGTATTGAATGCACCAGAGGTTGTTAAGTTTCCGCCTAATGTTATCGTTTTTCCTGAGTTACTAACGCCGGTACCTCCTAGTGCACCACTTAATGTAGCTGCCCATGTGGGTACACTTGAAACTGTCGTCAATACACCTGATGAAGTTGTCGCTAATCCGGCTATCACATTATTTGCTGAGGAATATAAAAGCTGATTAATTGTAGTCGACGTGGGAAATGATGCCTGGCTTACAAATAAATTAGCTGTGGCCGCACCAGGATCAGGATAAGTGATGACAGTTGTTTGTCCAAAAGACGAATTTTGAAATAATATCTCAAAATCTCCGGCATTCGCATTTGCTTGCCATTGTGTAAATCCTTTACCTGATGAAGTAGGAAAAAGCTGAATTGATCCATTAACAGCACTTCCTACTCCAGAGGGAGAACCTATTTCAATTCGTCCTGATAAAATACTTAGAGAGCCTGAGTTAATTATTTGGTTACCAGGATAATCAGCAAGAATAAAATTAGTCGCTGATACACCTGGATCTGGAACAGTGATAATAGTGGTTTGTGCAAAAGACGCATTCGTAAATCCGACTTCGAAATTACCTGCATTATCTGTTGCAGCCCATTGTAAAAATCCTTTAGCAGCAGTGACAGGAAAAAGTTGAACTTTTCCGCTAAAACCACCTAATGTATTGCCGCTTTCTAAAGCAGCACCCGCGATTACCGCACCAGACGAAGTGACTGCTCCGGCATTCCACACACCAACTGTAATCGTACCTAGTTCAGTGATATTTGTTTGTACTGTAATAGGTAAAGTAGAAGTCCCTGAGAGCGTGGTTCCATCCGCAGCATAGTAAGCAATTTGATTAGTAAGTCCTGGATTGATAACACCAGACGCGCCCGAGGTGGTTGCTAATGTACCAGAAGTAGGAAAGGTGACATTAGTGGCACCCGTCATTGTAAAGGTAGAAGCAAAAGCACCCGATGTTGTTAAGTTTCCGCCTAGCGTTATTGTTTTTCCTGAGTTACTAACACCGGTACCTCCTAGTGCACCGCTCAATATGGCCGCCCATGTAGGTACACCTGAAACTGTCGTCAATACACCTGATGAAGTTGTCGCTAATCCGGCTATCACATTATTTGCTGAGGAATATAAAAGCTGATTAATTGTAGTCGATGTGGGAAATGATGCCTGGCTCGCAAATAAATTAGCTGTGGCTGCACCAGGATCAGGAATAGTTAAAACTGTACTTTGAGAAAAAGACGCATTAGTAATCTCAATGCTAAAATTACCGACATTATTTGCAGCTGTTAACGCAAGATTACCTAATGCTGCACCAGGAGAAAAGGCTTCAAATATTCCGGCTGTACCACCAGCGAATGAACCACTGATAATACCTCCTCCTGAAACTTGAAGATTTTGACTTATGATTACACCAAGGTGATTAATATTCAATTGAACGGCAGATGGAAGTGTTGAACTAATGCTAGGCACACCTCCACCAGACGTTACCAATATTCCATTATTTGCGGTAGGTAATCCTGAAATGGTACTCCCATTAGATGCATAATAACCTAATTGATTTGCTAATCCAGGCAGAACAATACCATCTGTATTATCACTGATTTGAGACCATGTGCCGCTGCTATAAAATTCGAGACTATCCAAATCACTATTATAACGAAATGACACATTAGTAATTGGAACAACACGTTGTGCAGTTGTGCCAGAAGGAATACCCATTCCGGCCGTTCCTGGCATAATCGGATTATTCGGAATAGAAATTCCGACAGTACCTACACCATTGCCATTAACAACAGAAATTTGATTTGAAGTTCCAGCAATCGTTGTTGTTAATAATGTATGACCAACAAGTTGATTAACGACAAATCCAGTCGCTAATGTACTTAATGGAAAACTATTTGGGAGGGTCGATGTTTCATCAGTTAAAGTAATATAAGTCGCATCAGTAGGTGCGACACCTCCTGATGGTAAAGTATAAGTAATAATTTCCGTTACGTTAGGATTCATTACCCAAGTTTGATTAGCACCTAAGAGCGGCAAAATAATATTTGCTTTAGGAAAAGACAAATTGGGAGCGATCACAGCAGAATAATTATAACGAGGCCCAATTAACTGATTAACAAGTTGGGCTTGTTGGTCAACCAATGTGAGAATACCAAAATCTTGATTTAGCATGGTTGGCGTAAAATTTGTATTCGTATACAAATTCAATCGATCAGCAGGTGTTTGACGTGTGATTGTTACAATATCACCATTATTAACCGCAGGCGTAACAAGCGTCACCTGGACTTGTTGTAATGCACCAATAAATGCAACCGAATAAGTTGAAGGATAAGCTAATATTTGAGTCGCATCATTAGGTGGAGTGCCGACAGGTGTGTAATAAACAACAACATCACTGGCTGCATCGGCTGTCCAATTAGTTCCAAAAACAGTTTGACCAGCGGTGGCTATTATCTGTGTATAAGGAAGAATATCGCCAATGACTACATCACTCATGATCAACTATCCTTTTGTCTATGCGCAATTGAGCGCGTCTTAGGTAATCCAAAATTCTCTATAATTTGTTTACTCATCCAATATGTCCATGGTGCATTCGCAAATGGAACCATACGAGCCATTTTTAAAGCATCTACTTCATTCATTTCATTACTTGCTAAGGCAGTAAAAAAATCTGCCATGCTATTCGCGTCACCAATAGCAGGGCCTAATAAACCGGCTCGTGATCTATTTCTATATTTATCATTCTTTAGATCACCTAATAATCCATCTTTTGTTAGTACATTAGCATCATTCAATATTGTCATAAAGTAACTAAAGAAACCGGAATCAGAAATAACTTCGTAAGCCCATTGTTCATCAGTTTGATCAGGCGGATAAGCCTCTTCTCCACGTGCAATTCGTCGCATAGGACTAACTAAAGCGCCGGTCGCTAAAAGACTCAATACACCCATAAATTGAAGTGCATCAGGTTTTTGCATAAAAGGAATAACATAACGATTTAAAGAACCAAAAGCCCATCCATTAAATCCTTTGAATATCGGGCCCATAATTCCCATCGGGCCGTTAGAATCCATCCAAAAAGGCGTATCCAATGTATTAGCGCTAATCACCGTATCATGCGTTGCTCGAAATACAGCATCACTGAAAGTATTAGAAGTTTCCCAATCTAGCCATTGCCAATAATTACTTTGATAACCTCCCAGAGAAGTTTTTCCACCTCCATGAGACTTGAATTGAGAAATCATTTTTTCTGACCATTCTTTTGGATCTAGGCCATATCGTAATAACCAACGTTTATCTCTAACTGATAAAGTTCCTTTTTGATGAGCTACCATCATTCTCATGATTTCAGATTGAGCAACAGCCGACGTAATACGTTGTAATGTATTATCAAAAAAATTAGTCAAATTAAAATTAGCGGATAGATGAGCAGTTTTGTCTAAAGCTGATGGAATCTTACCCATATTTAGATAGGGATTAGTTTGTAGCCCAATGTTCTTTTCTGATGTTGCACCGCCGATATGTTGTAAAGCTAAATTAGCTGCTGCTGCCGCATTTCTTAATGCTTCGCTGTCTTTTGTTTTTAACATACCACCCAAGCTTTGCACCATTGGATAAATACCATCTCTTAAGAAAGGCAATACACCATGTTTTAATCCATTTGCGGATAAGTCAGTTATCATTGTTAAAGGTAAAAAGCCTAAATTAGCTAATACAGTAAAAGAGCGCACACTTGATTGAAAAGCTTTTTGATTTTTACTTAATTTAGATATGCCAGCCATTTTTTCATAAGTGAAGTTCAATGCTGTTTTTGCTTTTTCAAAACGTTTTTTTTCTTTATTCAATTCAATATCTGATTTGGTTAATTTCTTATTTAATTCTTTTTTAGTTTTAACTGATAGATTTTCAGTTAATAATTGATTTTCTATTTTTTCTTTAGCACCATTCAATAATGCACGATTAAAATCATATTCTTCTTTGAGTCCAGCAATAATAGGTTCAAAGCCACCTTCTAATGTTAAATTATTATAGACATTTTTAAGATGAGTTCTGCGCGCTAACCAAGACTGATAATTAGCTGTTTTAGCCAATAAATCTTTTGTCATGAATTTATGTTTATAAAGGACTTCATCCGGAATCATTAAAGTCCTTGACATCAAATGATTCTCTGCGCCATTACCAGTAAATTTACCCATGACTTGATTAATCGTATCTTCAGCGGTTTGATTCATGATGGTATCGTAATAGGCTTTAGCATGTTGCTCTCTAAATAGATGAGCATCTTCCTCACTGGCTAAATATCCTTTTTGTTCATGATAAGTTTTTCTTAATTTAAGTCTTTGACTAGGATCTTTAAACACATAAGAAAAACTTCCTTGTGGTTTAGAAAAAAATCGGCGATTAATCTGGCCACTTTCTGCCATTTCTTGGAGACGAATAGTTTCTTCTTTTAAATCTTTCTCTAGTTCGGCTAATTTAATTTCTTCTCGTTCAGCAACTAATTCACCAATTGCTGCTTTTTGTTTTCCGCTTTTTGCTGTTTTAACTGTTTTAGATTTTTGAGTTGCTTTGTTTCTTTTAGATGCTTCAGTCTTAATATTTCTAATTAATTGTTTTTGTTCATCTACAAATTTTTGCGCCACATCTCGACGTTTAGTTAATTGAATAAGTTCTTTGGCTTCTTCAGCTGATAAATCATTCCATTCTTCAGCTAAAAGATGCAATTCGGGATTTGTTCTAATTGAATTTTGAAGAGTTTCTTCTAAAACTTTTTTCTTGATTTTTAATGTTTGCAGCTTTTCTGCTGAATTTTTTACTTGATTATCAGTAATATTAGGTCTAGAAATTAACGCATCATGTTCTAGAATATGATTTTCTATCTGACGTGTAATATCATTAATAGGTTTTGTATGTTTAATAATTGTTTCATCAGATTGCTTAAGATAATCAGATATAACTTGAACCCATTTCCCTTCGTTATTGTTTAAGAAATTAGTATCATACACTCGCATCAAATAACCACGAGCAGTTCTAGGTGGCATCCAATCTTCAGGCAAATTATATGCGGTTCGCCATTGTTTATATGAATCATCCATCACTTCACGAAGTAAAGCGGCGGCTTCATTCACAGATCCGTGGGGACTTGTTGATTCATTGATTAATACATCTTCAATTTCAGAAAAAAATTCTTCACGATTGACGTAAGGCTTATTTCCTAGATTTTTACCTAAAAATTCTAATGCTTTTTCTTTTGTATATAGAGCTGCTTTTGTCGCGCCCTGAGCTACGTAATTATCTAGATCAAAGCCATTACGTTCTAAATGAAGTCCATTAATTTGTGCTTCTTGGGCTCTAATAGATGCATGTGTTTGTTTCATTAACGTAAAGAATTTTTTAGGGCTAGCAATTCCTTTTTCTATCCCTTCAGTAATAATGCCATGATCTACAGAAAGATCAGCCACGGCACGCACCGTTTCATAAGGTGAATTTAACATGCTAACAATTGATGAACCAAAATAACGATTACCTAGAAAACGTGTTGCTGCTTCCCCAACATAAGGTATTTTAAATATTCCTGCTTTTAAAAATGTAGAATCAGCTTTATCTTGGGCTAATTTAACTCGCGCAGCCCCAACAGAATCGCCAGTCATATCATAAGCTTCAAATCCAACAACTTTATTATTTTTATCAACTTTTAACTTATAATCTATGCCTTTCATATAATCACTAGCAAAATCTTTTAATTTCCATAAAGCTGATTTATCAGCAGCTAAACTAACAACTCCGAATCCACCAAAGAGTGTTGTTACAAATGCAGTGCGTGTCATGCTATCAATTAACCAATCTTGAGCATTTCCACTAATTTTATCGAGTTGTTCACCTAGACTAGATACCACACCATAAGTTGCTGCACCTGGTAAAGCACGCGCCATGCTTGTTAAAAAAGTTTTTCCATATTTTGCATATTTCATCTGTCCAACAATAGGAATCAAATTCGTTAAGTCTGTGGCAATCCCAACAGCTCCTCCCGTCAAATAAGCCATCCATGAACCATTTTTGATATTTTCTTTATTTTTTTGTTCACTTGTTATTCTGTTTAACCTGAAATTCATGTCAGCTTCATTTTGAGAATCTAAAAGATATTTATAATATTCAGGTTCAATATTTATAAACTTATCTTGGAATGCCATTGGATTAAAATTTGGATCAATAGGATCATTCCATGGTTTTTGAAGCTGAGTAAATCCCGCATGTAAATAGTGCCAGGTATCATTAATATGTTTGGCTTGTGATACTGCTGTATCTAAAAAACTGGGTTCTTCTTTGGGAGGCGCAGAGAAATCAGGTTCTTCATATAATCCTGTAGACGTCACCGGAACTTTTGCGGTGAAATGATTATAAGGAGTAAAATTAATATCAAGTGGAATAGTTGTCGAAGAATTATAAGGCTTCTTCACAATTTCTTTGGTGAATTCAGGCGCATCTGGGTTAACTTGTTCGAATTCATTATCCATTCGGTTTCCCATTATAAGTATTTATAATCCATTGCCTATCGGGCGTATATGACATTACACCGAGCATTGGAGATTCTAAAAATAGATTTCTAGGGCCGTATTCTGTTTGAATATTGACATCCCATTGGTCAAAATTATTTCCTATCAAAACTGCATCATAAGTTTTTGTTTTAGTACCTAACTGCGCACGTTCATGCTTAGTTAATCTAAATGCTTTTCCTTTAGCACCAGACTCAATTGTCCAATATTCATCAGATGCTTTGTTATCATATGCTTCTTTTAATTTTGCTAAAGGCGTTGCAAATTGTCTTGCCATGTCTTGATGAATAACAGGAATACCATCATTACCTTTAAAACCAATAGTTTTTTCAATTGGGTGTAATGTCCATTGTTTAGAACCATTTATTTCAGTTTGACCATAGTTACTATCTACATATTCTTGGGTCATTTTAGTAGCAAGTGTTTCATTTCCCCGTGTGCTTTCAAAAAAGGATTTATACTTATTTAAAACATCGGCTGCGTAAACAGTACTCATAAATGGACTATCAAAAGTTTTTCGGAAAGGATGAAATACGGAATATTGATCTTCCGTATAAAAACCAAATTTATTTAAAATCCAATCATCAACATCAACTTTTGCAAATCGTGTATTAGTATCTATTAAATTAGACCATTTGGTTTGTACTACTTTTAAAACAGCGGGATCAAAATTTTGTGAATTTTCTATAGCAAGCTTTGCTCCAATGGTTGGATCAGCTGGATTTCTAAGTGCTTCGTATTGACTAAATAAACCTAGATCTTGATCATTCAATCCAACTAAAGCATGTCCAGAATGTAAATTTTTTAATTCCTGTATTTGCATTACAGCTGAATCCATTTGAGCAGGATCGCCTGACCATAGTTTATTTTTTAATGTTTGAGTAAAAACAGGAACTGTAGCACCAGCTGACATGGCCACCTGGACTTCAGCTTGATCTTGAGTCAAATTAGGATTTCTTTTAAGAGTAGTAGCTACATTCTGATAAAAAGCAGCATTTTGTATTTTAGGTGTTGCATTGGCCTGCGCTTCAGGATTGTTATAATTTTGAATTAAAGAAGTAACACCTATATTTTCTTGGTTCTTAGATTTCAATGCTTGAATCAAATGAAACTTCATTTGTTCGTTTCTAATGGGCGAAACTTTGCCTGCATACTCATTCCAATCTTGTTCTGTAATACTCATAGGATTAGTTGCAATCCTATTTTGCATTATTTGAGATTGATAATTTTCATCTTGAGAACGTAAAGTTTGTTGTTCTTGAATAGTTGAAAGAACATTATTATAAACTGCCTGATGGTCTTGGTCTCGAATATCACTTGGTGGTTTGTCAGCAAGCGATCGCATGAATGCAGGGAGAGTTTTATTTTTCTCTGCTTCGATTGCTAGACGAGAATATTTCCCTGAAAGATAACTTTGACGAGTGGCATCTTTATAAGTTAATGCCTCATCCCTAGAAATATCATGAGTTGCTGCGGAAGAATCAATTGCATCATGAGTCAATTTTAAAATATGAAGTGCTGCAATAGAATCTCCATTTTTATCAAGATCATGTCCAGCCATTGCAAGAGAGTGGATATTTTGATTATTCAATTTGTTTGAAACAGCCAATGTATCAAGTCGATCTTGTTTCTGTTCCGTTAGCATTCGGTTAGCGAGTTGAGCAGATTGATTAATCATTACTGAACCATAATGATTTTCTAAACCAAGTCTTATTGATTCAGGCGCTAAGGAAAATATTTTATTTAAACCTAAACTAATTTGCTTTTCAGATTTCGCAATCATTGCTTCACTAATACGGGGTGCCGCAGCAAGTTCCAAATTGGATTGAGTTATTAATTTTTGCGCTTGTAATCCAAGAGTTGATTGAGATTGCATTTCATAACTTTTAGTCATGACAGCATCAAATTCAGTTAATGGAATTCCAATGTTACCTTGAGGCTTTTGACCTAATTCATTTCCTAAACGACTAGCAATTGCATTTGATGCTTGCGTAGCGACATGTGAGCCTAGGCTGGACATCCAATTAGCTGAATTTGCATATTGGCTAACGGCACCTTGAATATTAGGAATAGCAGATGTTTCTGCTCCTACACGGCGTTGAATAGGATTTGGCAAAGATTCACCAGCAGGTATTTGTTGAACTTGATGTGTAAAATCTAAATCAGACATTAATTAAGTTCCTGCGCTCGTCAAACCAAAACCTTCTTTAAAATCAGTCATACCTTGTTTCCAACCTGCTGCACTCGAAGGAAAACGACTCATTGAACGTTGTCCGAAACTTCTCCATAGACTCGTATTTTCACTCATATTTTGTAATCGAGATAATGCTGAACCACTTCGTAATTGGTTTTCTTTACCCATTAAATTTAAACGACGCATCCGTTCATCTGCATTGAAAGTATTAGATGATTCATTAAAAGAAATAAATGCACTTCCTGCACCAATTTTATTTCCTCTAGCTGCTTGAATTGCAATTTGAGAACCTAGATTTTGTCTTAAATTTCTCATTGCTTCTAATGAAGCATCTTCCGTTTCTAATCGAGTTTGAGCAATATTAGCTTCAATGCCTGCTTGCTGAATTCGTTCACCATAATCAGCTAATCTTTGCTGATTTTTAGTACCAATATAATCGGTAACCATACCGGCGGCCTGCATTGCAAGTAATAGAGCAAATGGCATTAACTTATTCTCCTAAGAAGTTTCTACAGCATAGAATACACCTAATAATATTATATTAAATGGATCATTATGAGTAAGAGTAAAAACCGGATTATTAAAATCATCCCATGCACTATAAGTGCTTATTTCAAATATTCCACTTGCAGGTTGTGGAGGTTCTCCAATATGGGCCATATCAAAAGGAGCTAATGCAATAGGAACACCATTAATCTGACCACCTATGGTTTGACTAAACATGAAATTCACAAAACGCGTATGAATTGGTCTTGTAAGAGAAGAACTTTTAACTGAATTTCCTAATGATATAGAAAGTGGCATTGGCTCTATAATTAGATTAATTGGAAATCCGATAAAAGCTTCTATAACTGGTACAGGGGTGCCATGTGCTTTAAATATTACTTCATTGTTTACGTTGACTTCTCCGGCTGAATCAAATCTCA
>Ga0179589_10000050_pt1 | contig 13158 bp, 18 predicted proteins | sample CZOMad2_1_08_16f_FD_182923 | JGI IMG/M metagenome (GOLD analysis project Ga0179589, IMG submission 182923) | Vadose zone soil fungal communities from Angelo Coast Range Reserve, California, USA - CZOMad2_1_08_16fungal | ecosystem: Environmental > Terrestrial > Soil > Vadose zone | place: USA... | reverse complement strand
TATGGTGGCAGATATAAGAGCATGCCAGCTCGAGATCAATCGCGGACCCAGCTGCTTCAGCACGTCACCCAGTACCTGCAAAAAACCGTTCTGCTGCTTTAGCGACACACCGGCCGGGACCGAAGGCATCGCGTCAATGTCCGTGGCCTCCAGAGCGCCAGGGACAACGTCCCTGAGCATAAGGGTGACTAACAGGTCGAGCTCAGAATCGGTGCATCCGCCGAGGGCTGCCAAAACTGTCCCACGACGGTCCCGAGTGCGCCGCTCGCGGACAAAGCCAAAAAGCAACCGTATGACTGCGTCTACTAGAGCGGGGCGTTCGTCCCCGTTGGTATTGGCAATGTCGAGTTGAGCGAGCTCATCGCGCCATCGGCTTTCGTCTAGTAGACCGCGGAGACGCTCCTCATGTGGAAGCAAGAATGGTGGCTTGTATGTGAGCAGACAGGATAATGCAGTCGCTTGCAAGGAGCGGTCGGGGTGAGAAAGGAAGGAAGTATAGAGATCGTGTAATGCCTGCGTCGAGTGGAGAACACGGGGATTCGTGAAATTTGCGAAGAGGGAAAACCATGCAGCCAGCTTAGTTCGCGGAAGTTTGGAAGGACCAGATGGACTGGCTAGACCGAGGAAGAGTGGGATAAGATCGCGGTTGTGTTTCTCTGCCAGCGAGGCACAGTGCTTCAGAGTGACAAGAAGTTGTGATTCAAAGGTGAGGCGGTCGAATCGCTCTTGCGGTAGCTGATCCTAGAATTAACGACCTTAAGATTACCCTGAGCAAAAACATCGTAAATCCCACATACCCGTACGAGCTGCATCCGGAATGTGTCGTTCGCACACCACTTCGCCAGCGCACTACGTATCTTATGCGCACTCGGATCTCTCCAAGATCGCTCACTCTCACGCACCTCGTCAGCATCACCGGCTGCATCGCTGACGTCTTTCATCCAATCAGGTACGTTCTCCAGGGTTGACGAACCGACAACTGCTTTTAATTCTCCAAACACGACCTGCCATACAGTCTCTCCGCACCGCTCGGATAGCTTCTCTAGTGCATGGGCCGTAGGGAGCCAGACTAGGCGAAGGCCAACCTTGAGTTGCGACGCCAACCAACGCACAGCCAATTCCGATACAACTGCGTCGTCACCAGGGATGACCCGCTCGAGCTGCGTTACGCGGAGCACGCGCTCACGAGAGCTCTGCGCATCAATGGGAACCTCCTCTGCCTGCAAAATCCTCGAAAGGACGAGCTCTTGAGAAGGGCCTGTATCCACAAACGGAGAGGAAAGGAGGTATAGCGCATTGAGTCGGGAGCGGCGTGAATGAGAAAGTATGAGGGACCCAAGATGGCCGTACATGTCCTCGAAGGACATCTTCTGAACCTGTTCAGGACTACTACCCCCACAGGGCCATCAGATAATGATCAATATACGGAACACTATCCTACCTTCTCCGAATCACTTCAGCGAGCCCACCTAGAACAACGTCGGACCAGGCCCATCTTTGCAGCACCTTCCCCGTCCAGAGAATCAGGTTTGCATGACGTGCCCACTCATTGTGCTGGTGTGTGGCCAGTGTTCTCAGGCAACTTCCGAGTACCCAAGATGCGTTCGCTGGATCATTTTGATAGTTTGTCTCGGGATCTGATGTATCGAGTACATCGTTGATAATACCGCACGTGACACGTATTGTCTCTGGGAGAAGGCTAGTAAGGAGGAGCATGTGCTGAAGTTCTTCGATCTATATACTTGGTGCTTAGTGAGAGGAACTCAGTGGGTCAAAAACGATCTCGCACCCTTTCATGCGTGATGACCCAACCTTCGAATCGATTCAAGACCCACTCTTCAACCCGCTGCAGCCAACCTGCTGGCATACCTTTCAGTCTCTGGGTATTGTGTAACGCTGCGAGTAACCCCAGGCCACGATTGGCATCAGACCCAAGCAGGTCTGGCATGTGCTTTACAATAAGCGGAAATTCCAATGATTGCCAACCCCCCCAGGAGAGACCCGAAAGGATTCCGCACAGCTGAGCACCCAAAGTTATATCTGTCCAGGACTGTCGGACAAGATCGCGCCCTGCGCCCAGCCAAAGTGATAAATCGCCTGCCATAAGGACTGAGACGGAAGCATGAAGTAAAGGTGTTCGCAGCGAAGAAAACGGGACGAGATGCGAGAGCGTTGCCGTGATGGTAGACAGCTGGTCAGCTTTAGGTGTGTGTCAGGGGTGTGCGATCTCAGAAAACGTAGAAGCGCACCAGTCATCCGAGATCCTTGGCGTACGGAAGATACAACGGAGATGATTTCAAGGACGCGAGAGAGAGCGTCAGTGTCGCCATCCGATTCCACTGATCGTGCCGAACTAACGAGCCTCTCCGTCAGCAACTCCGAAATTGGAAAAAATTGATCTGCGCCTTTGCAGTGATGAATAAGGGCAGTGAGGAGACGGCGAAGGCAAGTATGCGTAAGAGCGGGATCTTGGCTCCTAAGATGAAATTGGAGAAGCGGTGCGACAATAGACGGTGTAGCCGTGTGAAGTGTTTGCGATACGGACTAAATGTGGTAGCCGCTAAGAAATTTGCCGGCCAACATACGGTAGAACACACCTTGCACGCAAAAATGTATGCCCAAGTACATGCATCTTCCACTCCAGCCAAGTCCTCGGCCATGATTTCAACCGCTACTTCCCTTCTCGACGCCTTCAAACGGCGTAGGACAGACCCCCAAACTTCCGCCACAGCCCGCTGTACCTCCGAGTTGCATTCGGGAAACACAATACGCACAGAGTTCCACGTCCGCCGCAGTAAGTCAGTTCCGGTGGCTGGTATCAGCAAGTGTTTGAAGAGCGAGCTGAAAGTACCAAGGAGCGCGGTGAGCGCAACCGCGGAGATTGATTGCCGAAGAAGTCGAAGAAGGTGATCAAGCAAGTCGTCATACGAAGGTAGAATAATCGAGCGAAGGTCATGGGTGAATTTCTGCATGAGACTGCGGGAACCCAGTTCGATGAGAATAGAGGATCACAAAGTTGGTAAGTGGGCTCACTCTAGTAAAGCAACCGATGCCTCATCATCGGCGTTGTCAAGAGCTCGTAACCAAAGCTGAATTATATCACTCCAGTGATGGACAAGAAGTGGCATAGAAGCGGAGATTTTCGCGGCATCTGTGGCAAACTGAACAAAAGCAGGCGAAAGGTTGAGTTGTCTCCAACGTTCTATGGCTTCAAAAAAATGAGACGAGTCATCCTAATGGAGTCATTCAGATTCTTGAGATCGGGTGAGAGACGACTGGGTCCTCACAGCAATGTCATGGTCAAACCCGGACTGATCAAGGGCCGGCGGAAGATGGACATGCTTTAGCGTCTCCTGATATGACTGATGCTGTTTGCCGGTATCAGCTTTTCCGACGGGGAATTGGGAAGTACGCACTTTGAAGCGCTTCACGCGCTGGACATTTTCTTCTTCCATCCAGTATCATACAACCTCCCAAGCGTGGCGCGGTAGGAACTTTTGCTCAGTACACGTGACCCGGTAACGTGACTTTTATCTTCCAAATATAGTCAACCCCGTGCTGCAATGCACATGACAGGTTCATTTTACCAGCAGTTACCTTGGGTGAAACATACTTTCAGTCACATTAAATGAGGGATGTTATGGTGCTAATGACATGTACTGAGGAGATTTGACTATATACCTATCAATACAATATGTGATGCAGATGTCCGTTGAATGACTCAGAATGAGGAAGGCAGGTTTTTGTTTACAAGCAACGAGAAATCAGCAATATCCCAAGGAAGGAAAAAGATTCGTCAGGAAGGAATGTCTAAATGGGACTGTCTTGTAAGTGTGCAAAAGAAGGCTATAAGTCCGTCAAGAGGTACGTTGGAGACTCGTATTCGATATCATATCGTCGTTTTTTCAAGACCAGGGATAGGCGAGCTGGCATGGCGGTCACGCGTGGAGTCGAACCTCGCAAGTCACAGGGCATCTACTAGCAGAGATTTGTTGATTTGCGAGTAGGATGGTGGTGGGGAAATGGGGAGCTCTAAGGAGGGAGAGACGCAGGAAGGGAAGTGGGACATTTCAGCCTTCGCGTTCTTCTTCTCCCTTGTGGGTTTCCGCGACTGCGCCTCAAGGTCGAGATGGAGTCTCGCAGAGTCGGACGGACTGTGCAATCCGGTCAACCGCAAAGTTTCGTCATGTCTTGAGACAGTCGTTGCACTTGGAGAGGGTTGTCGGGCTTTAACAAAGTGTAATCAGTGGGGAAGCAGGGACTCCGAGAAACAGGTGGAAAAACTCTTACGAGGTAGGTATACGTCCTGTGGCTGCTGAGGCTCTGCGACGTGTGAATTCTGATCGACATTTGAAGGTGCCAGACGACAGATGTCGATGACAGGCATAGCAACAGAATGTCGCTGCTTTTGAGTGTGACGCCGCCGCACCCCAATACCGTAGAGTGCTATGGTAATCGTCATGAGAACTGCCACGACGATGATCCCGACGGTGGAGGCAACGGCGCTGACCAGAGCTGTGTTGAGTAGGACGATCAGATATGTTGTTATCACCTCAAAAACGGTACGTACAGTTCGACATGTCTAATAGCGAGTTGGAAATGAAGCGTGCATGGAAAGCGACGTTCAAGGACTTATATAAAGGTAGGCAAGTCTATAGTGTGGCTCCTGTCGTTTCAAGAAAAATTAAGTCAGCGAGGAACGATTTAGGTAAACGACCGAAAACCAGGGCGGTGGAGATGAAAGAACAACAAGAACTGCGCGGCTAGAAAGAGGAAGAGAAAACACTGCAGTAAATAAAACAAGGAGCGAGCGGTAACCAACGTCAGGGACGGGTCGATCGCCCAGTACAAGGCGTACATAACCGGTTAGCGGCAAACCGAGGTGAGGATAGCACGGCACGAAACACAAGGAAGGAGCCACCTAAAAATACGGAAGCCTTTTCATCGAGTTGTGAATATCAACGATGTTGGACCGTGGCTGAAAATAAGTTTCATGTTGTTGTTCTACCTAGGTGGGTTGCTACCCAGAGTGCCTGTGGCACAGTAAACACCACGTTACGTGAGTTGGCATGAAAGAGGAATCAAGGGACGGCTGGACGTGTCGGTCGCGCACTTCGAGGTCACGTGTCACGAACGAGCACGTGATCGAGCCGTCAAAAAAAGCCTCGCTGCGTGGCCCAGACAAGGACATCCGCGTTCGAGTCAGGTCGCCTAGGAAAGTCACCGCTCTTGCAATCAAAGTGCCTCCAATCAAGACCCTTTCAAGGCTCAAAGAGAAAGAGTCTCGCCTCGGTGTGTCTACAAGAAGTCCAGATATAGCATCTTGGGTCTCGTTTACCGCTGACTCAGAGATGCTGGACGATGAGTCTGAGGGCAATGATCTCGGCTTTGTTTGGCACAGGGACATCGAGACGGGGGAATGGACAGAGGCTCTTGCGTATGCGTCCAGGCAGCTCCTAACGAGTCGTACCAGTGTTCGGATCGCCTTCTTGCTAGATGATCTTGCAACTCTTATAAAGAAAGACAGTAAGTAGCGTTTATAACGTGGCATTATACATCAATTAATACTCTGTAGATCTCAGTCCCTCTCAAGCGTTGGAGGTGTTTGAGCTCTTGATCCAGACATATACCCGATACGTTGATTCCGCATCGCGCGATGCAGTCCAAGCTCTCGGAAAGGAACTTGTGCAACGCGAAGAAACGAGGGAACATAGAAGAGGGATAACGGAACAGATCTTGGATCGGTTAGCGACAGAAGTCAGCCGTCTGTCGAAGCGTCCAAGGTGAATTTTCCTTCGCTCTACTCTGACTCGGAGTCCCCGGTAATCTATCATCTTCCTCAGCTCGCATGCAGCGGCAGACGTCTTCTCGTTACTGTGTTGGTGCTGCAGTTTGTACGCCGTTGTGGTTCATGATTCTTCCGACCTCGCATCCCCTCCTTTGTGGACGTCTCTCGCCATATCTATGGCTGTCCTTTTGGATCTCCTACAATCCTCAACCCATGCAAAACCGTCAGTACGGAAGGGCGCAGTTGTCCGCACACGCCGTGCTTTGCGGTCGGTAAATATAGTATTTACGTTCATTGAACTAAGCACTAATCCTCTTGCAGTCGCCTGCTCATCTTCCTGATGTCATGAATACGCTTTTGACTCAGTCTAAAACTTTCTCGTCTCCCCTCGTTGTCATCCCCTTGCTCGGCATTGTCGCAGATGTCACTGCGCATCTCAAAGGTGTTAAGGATATAAAATTGACATCCATCTCTGGAGAATTGAAGGTAATTTGTGGGCCGTCAGTGACAGCCTCTGAGTAACGGCCTCTCAGACAGGGATTGTCACCTTGTTCTCGAGCTCGGTACTGATGGCTCGGGCGCATGTACCCTCGCACATCACGGTAGCATATTCAACACAACTCTTCCGCCCTAGGTTGTTGCTAAGATCATTCTAGGCATCTCTCACAGGGTTCATCAAAACCCTCACTGATACCGATTTACAAGGTTCAATTTTGCCCACGGTGGAGAAGGCCTTACTCCGCTCTCCCGAGTACTCCTTGCCTGGTGAGTCTTCGGCCGTTTCTTGTCAATCATCTCCTAATTAATGCCAAGTTACGAGTGATTTTCTTCTTGCCTATCCTCATCCCATTAGCGTCGATGTATTTCGTCGCATATTGGTCCCGATCTTCAGTTGTGCCAAGTCCGCAAACCCTGAAATACGCACGAACTCGATTACTCTTTTCAAAATTACTCTCGAAAGGGCTACGGACGAAGGCAAGGAGACGGGACTTACGGAACTGCTCAAACTCGCCCAAGCAGGGAAGGCGATAGGGCCAGATCGCAAGGTCTTATACTCCATGTTCAGCGTCCTTAGTGCATCGCCGCAAGTTTCCTCCCTAATGGTAAAATCAGTTCCGGCGGTGCTCGCTAAGGAGGCAAACGAGGCAGCCATAGCAACTCTTGCCTCATCTCTGACACCTCACCTCGCCCTTCACCTCAGAGAAAACCTTCCCGTTCCAGACGAGGTCTTGAAGCTCTTTGTCTCACAGATGCAAAATAGTAAGCCCATAGTCCGGCGTGCATTTGTCTCTCTCGTCGGTGAGACATTCTGGGTCCTTGGGGATCTGACGACTGCCAGTGCGACCACACTCGCACGCGCCGTGGTTACTGCTTTCGAATCGAGCTTGAAGTCCATCGCGACGAATCCGTTGAACGCTTCTGCGGGTCCAGTGGAAGGATATGTTGCTGCGGCAGTCCTTCTTGGTCCTTTTTCCCGATCGGGAGTATTCGGTAGCTAGTATACATCTTTTTATTTTTCTGTTTCTGATCTCGATTTGGTGCTGCCTTCAGCAGATACAATCTCGCGAAGTGCTACTGTTCAGGCAATCCTTTCGCCTTCGAAGCCATCCTTTCTGGTGTGGGATAAGGTGTACCAAAAGTTGACAGATGTTGAAGAGGAAACCTGGATTCTCCGGGCTATCGAAAGCACCGCCACTTTCTTCAGCGCCGAAGTCGCGAAAACTGAACAGTTACGGTTCGTATTTCGAAATATTGATATTCGAAATGGCTGTATCGCTTGGCGCTTATGAAAACCACCGATTTAGCACGCAGCTGGGCTTAGCATTCCTGTATTTGGCGACAGAAGGCCATCTGCCAGAATTTCGAAGACATGCCGTTGCCTCCGTGGAGCACCTCGTTGCTCTCATGCCCAAGACCGCGAGCGAACTTGTTCGAGCGGGCCTGAGGGCGCACTTAGCACGTCCACGAACGGCAACACCGAAGAACCAAAACACGTCCGAGGACGAGAAGCCGACTATCAGCAAACAATCGCGCCTCCTTGCGTTTCTTGCTGCTTCTGCGGCATTCGGGGAGGATACCGAAGCCGCCCTGCGCGAGCAACTGTTGGCTGAGTCGGTCGTGCTTGCTCATCATCCCGAGATTTGTGAGTGTTTCCGGGTTCATACGCGATCTAGGGAGTTCATTTTGGTATCCAAGGCGGAAATTCCCGTCAAGTGTGGATCGAACTGTGCCGGAAGGCACGCGTAGACCCACGCGCCGTTCTGGATAATCAACTCGACAATCTCCTGAGGATTACCACCAATCCGTTGTCAGAGAGAAAGGTGCTTAGCATGTACCTATACCCTCACACACAGATGTTAGACCTCATATTGAGCAGGTTGATTCGACTGATGATGCAGAAGCTTGCTACAGGGCTACAACAACCTTGGCATTCGTCGCTCCTGACAAGGTTCTTCCTCGGATTATGGAGCAACTTCACTCGGATCTCAGCTCTGACATCAACTCGCTTACTGACTTGGACATTGGCGTATGGAACACACCTGAGGATCAAACGTTTATTGATGGCAAGTTTCTAAGGTAATTCTCTGATTCATCGCTTATTCCGTCTTCCCTTCCAGTCCTCTCCAATAAAAGCAAACAAATGCAGACGAAGGGGAAAGATGCAGATTTAGCTAAATGGGACGCAGAAGTACGGAAATCACTTGCGAAGAAAAGCACGGCCACAGCTACATTATCCAAACATGAGCAAAGCTTAGTCCAAGCCCAGCTTGAAAAGGAAGCAAAAATCCGAAGTCGCGTGAATGAAATTAAGGCAAACCTAGATCGTGCCTTGCAAACGATTTCCCACCTCGCACTAGGGAATATCTACGAGCTTCGGGCGTACGTATCACAAATAAGCGGCCTCCTCTTGAACAGTGGTGCGCTCGACAAAGGTGCACTGTTAGTCGCCTCGTTGGCATTTACCACCTTTTTGGTATGGCCTGCTCCCATTCTCAATTTCCGTGCTAACTCTCCTTCAGGAGTTGTCAAGGAGTTGTTCTGATCGGTTAGATACGTTCGGTAGATGGATTGGTATCGCCACGCTCCGCAGTTTGGATGTAAGTGACGTACCTGAAGAATTGCAAGTCGAGCCAGTAAACCGTAAGGTCTCAAAATTTCGTGACACCACAATACTAATTTTCCGTCAAGAGCTCGTTCTTCGCGTACTGTATCGGTTACGCTCCTTATCTGAACAAACGCCCCTGGATTCCGCTACTTTTTCCTACGCATTTCCATTACTCCTACAAGTGATCCAGAAGGGTGGAATTGGGTCTGGCGAAGGTGACGAACCGTTAGAACAAGTTGCCCTGTCCTTGGACACCATCAAGTTCCACTGTGGAGAGTGTACGTCTGTTTGCCTGATCTCTGTTCATTGTCGTCCGTCTCAACACTTGTTCAAGTCACGGATCCTGCTTTCCCGCGGCCCCAAGTGATCCGTGGATTGCTACATGCCATGCGCACTCAGCCGAAACTAAGCAAAGAAAGCGCCTCAGCCCTTATCGACCTCGGCCAGGCCATCTCACACAATGCCACAAGCGAAGAAACGACACTCCTGCTCGATAGCACTCTCGTACAAGAGGCCTACGCCCGGAATGTTAGCTTGCAAGCCTTGCAGGTGATCCTCTTGCCGGCACAGTTTCATCACCAGTCTAATTCGATGCCATCAGCCGTTTGACCTTACGGACTTCGACTGGTCCCCTGAGCTTCTCGTTGCTTGTCATGACAGTGACGCGCAGAATGCTCGCCTTGCCCGACACATCTGGGAAGATAACGGTCTCGACGTTGTAGAAGTGTACACGCCTGCATTATTAAGGCTTCTCGGCAAGTCAATTGGAGTCATCTTACGTGCCTTCTGAGCTCATGAGACCGTTGGTAGAGCACGACAATGCATATGTTCGTTCCAGCGCTGCCGTTGCGTTTACCGAAGCCATCGAGCGTTGGCCAGCATCAGTTACCGAAACTATCAATACGCTCTTACAACTTTATTGCGAGAAGGTAGTACACCCATTTCCTAACATAAACGAAGCTAAATGTCTTTCAGGCAAAGATTTTGGCCCCGGAGTTCGATCAATTTGTGCGCTCTCAGCCTTTTCTCAAAATTACCATGCTAAAACCAATGATCAGGGTATACTTGACGAGCGCTCTCTCGGTCGTTCAGATCCATGGCAAGCGAGGCTCGCGATAGCGCAAGCCTTAGAACATTTAGCCCCTACGTTCGGCGAGGATGTGACGGTCTCGCTTTTCAATTTCCTCGTCAAGGAGGAGGCTCTTGGCGATCGTAACGCCGAAGTACGACGTGGCATGCTCGATGCTGGATCAGCCGTCATCGATCATCGCGGATCAAGGCACCTTGCAGAACTCATCACAATGTTCGAAACACACTTGGCAGGCCCACCGCCGACATCAGAGACTGCGGACTTCATACAGGAAGCGGTGGTGATATTATTTGGTCGTGTCGCCCGGCATCTTGATCCCTCTGATGCTCGTTTGCCAACGATTCTCGCGCGGCTGGTAGAATCTCTGAAAACCCCATCGGAGCAAGTGCAGTACGCTGTGGCGGATTGTTTAGCTCCTTTGGTCAATATCACACGGTCTTCCGCCCCTCAGCTCGCCAATCAGCTTCTCGACGAGCTTTCTAATGCTCCTAAATATGCCGCTAGGCGAGGAGCAGCCTATGGCCTGACTGGCATCGTCAGAGGCGTTGGGATCTCCGCAATGAAGGAATTTGATGTCTTTCTTCGAATTAAAAATGCCACTGAAGACAAAAAGCAATACGAACCTAGGCAAGGAGCGATGTTTGCCCTTGAAACCCTCTCGAGTACCCTTGCACGGCTGTTTGAGCCATATGCTATTCACGCGCTTCCATTACTTTTATCGGCTTTTGGCGATTCTACCCCCGATGTCAGAGAGGCCGCTACAGACGCTGCTCGTGTCATCATGAAAAATATGTCAGGCTACGGTGTAAAGCTGATGCTTCCGTCCTTGTTGTCCGGCTTAGAAGAAAAACAGTGGCGCACCAAGAAGGGTTCCATTGAACTTATGGGAATGATGGCGTACTGCGCACCTCGTCAATTATCGCAGTCTCTTCCTATAATTATTCCCCGCTTGACTGGTGTCCTGACGGACTCCCACGCCCAAGTGCGGGCGGCCGCAAACAAGAGTCTAAAGCAATTCGGTGAGGTTATCAGCAATCCCGAGGTCCAGGCGCTTGTCCCTGTCTTCCTGAAGGCTATGGTTGACCCTGCCAAGACGCCCAATGCGTTATCTGCCTTGCTGAAGACGTCCTTTGTCCATTACATTGATCACTCATCGCTTGCTTTGGTGAGTGTCGGTTAGTATTTGTGAGGTAATGGCTGACGTATCATGCCTATTCTGTTCCCCAGGTCATTCCAATTTTGGAGCGGGGCTTGAAGGAACGCAGTGCCGACACTAAAAAGAAAGCTGCTCAGATAGTGGGAAATCTAGCGTCATTGACAGATTCCAAGGATTTCGTACCATACCTCTCCACGCTTATGCCCATGGTTCATGTCGTCCTGGTTGACCCAGTACCAGAAGCCCGTGCAACAGCTGCCAAGACGCTCGGTACTTTGGTGGAACGTCTGGGCGAAGTCAATTTCCCCGATCTTGTGCCTACCCTTATCAGGACATTGAAGACAGACACGTCGGGTGTCGATCGCCAAGGAGCCGCGCAAGGTCTCAGTGAAGTACTTTCCGGCCTCGGGATGGAGAGACTTGAGGGCCTTCTCCCGGATATTATTTCAAACGCCCAATCTCCTCGAAGCACCATCAGGGAGGGATTCATGTCCCTTTTGGTATTCCTACCCGCTACCTTTGGAACACGCTTTCAGCCCCATCTGCCTAAGATCGTAACGCCAATTCTCAAGGGACTTTCTGATACAGAAGATTATGTTCGCGAGGCAGCAATGCGAGCCGGGAGAATGATTATCACAAATTACTCAAGCAAGGCTATCGACCTCCTCCTTCCTGAGCTTGAGCATGGAATGTTCGATCCTGCATGGCGGATAAGAGTATGCGCATATTATAATTTGTTCTTCTTCTCGTCTTATATTTCATTCAGCAATCTTCTATCACGCTTGTCGGGGAACTCTTATTCAAGGTTTCTGGTATCGCTAGCAAGCTGGAGATTGACGATGATGCCGAGGCCGCAGAGGCCACCGTTGCGGAGAGTTCTCGCAAGGCCCTCACGGAGGTCCTCGGCGCCGATCGTCGGGATCGTATACTATCAGCCCTTTATTTGGCTCGTCAGGACGCCGTACATAATGTCAGGCAGTCTTCAATTCAGATCTGGAAAGCACTGGTGCATAACACTCCAAAGACTGGTTTGCAATTTCTTTCACTTTTATTTAACGAGTTGTGATTATTAATGATTCATACAGTCAGGGAAATCCTGCCTGAATTGGTAACTCAACTTATGTGGCTGCTTTCTTCAGAAGAAACTGAGCAAACAGAGGTTTGTCAAAGCATTCATTTCCTTTGATCGCGGCTAACAGTGCTTTAAGACTGGGATCCGCACTACGGGGGAGCTATGCAAGAAATTTGGGGAGCGTATCCTGGGTGAGATGGTCAAAATACTTCGAACCAAGTCATTATCACCAGACGCACAAACCCGAGAAGGCGTGTGCCTTCTCTTGAGTGAACTGATGTCAGCTCATTTACGTCTGAATCATTATGCCTCACTTACTTGCCCTGAACCATAGGACAAATTCTACCGATAGCCAGCAAGAAGGACATGAAGACGAAATCATCTCCATGATTAGAACTTCGCTTGTGGATGATGAAGCGAATGTACGCGCGGCAGCCGCCCAGGCATTTGACATTCTGCAAGGACGTCTGGGTGCTAAAGCCATAGATCAAACTATTCCTACATTGCTAGAAGTTCTACGCCAGCCTGGTGAGAGTTCCGGCACAGCTCTACAAGCGCTGAAGGAAGTCATGAATGTGAGTCGCGTTTCTGTCTCGACGTGAAGCACCACTAAGTCGTTCAGGTTCGAGCGAATACTGTATTCCCCGTTTTGATACCGACGCTTATTGCAACACCCATGACGGTGTTCAATGCAAGAGCATTGGCATCCCTCGTGACTGTGGCTGGTAATGCGCTGAGCAAGCGATTGAACGTCGTCCTCACCGCGTTAGTCAAAATCACTGAATCAACAGACGAATCTGTGGACGAGGAGCTCCGTACTGCCGTGGACGAAGCGGTGCAGGCCTTGCTTTGTTCGATTTCCGACGCCGAGGGTCTGAACACTCTCATGCTTTTGCTTCTTGGATGGTGAGCTCTTATCACTTGAAGTCAGAGGCGACATTTCAAC
>Ga0179589_10000049_pt1 | contig 13181 bp, 15 predicted proteins | sample CZOMad2_1_08_16f_FD_182923 | JGI IMG/M metagenome (GOLD analysis project Ga0179589, IMG submission 182923) | Vadose zone soil fungal communities from Angelo Coast Range Reserve, California, USA - CZOMad2_1_08_16fungal | ecosystem: Environmental > Terrestrial > Soil > Vadose zone | place: USA... | reverse complement strand
TTGGGGTTGGATCGGTAGACGATCCTTGGTATGTGTAGACAGATTGGTGTTGATGGAGCATGGACATTATTGAAGGGGAGCTATACACCGGGTGCGGCATACTTGCTTCTCGTCCAGGCACCCCTGGATGGTGAGGAAAGGTGAACGGGGGTGGTGAGTAAACCATGCGTGATGAAGGATGCGGGTGGGACAACGCATATTGGGTATTAGTATTAGCATAGTTCATGCAATACCTGAATGGAGGAGGCGAAGACGAGTAAGGCGGCATGGAAACAGATGGTGGAGCTGTGAGTCTAGACTGCAATCCCGGGACATCCTGATGTGGCGCGGGATAGAGATTTTGGGGTGTCGCGGAGGGTTGAGTGGACGACTGTCCCTGTGAAACTTGATTTGTAGGCTGCTGGGCCTGTTGTCGTGAGGACACCGGGGGCACGCCGGGTCCTGGAGGTAGCGTGTGATCCATGACCGGATTTACAGAACGGGCTGAAGCATGGCAACATAAATAGTCTGATCGTGGACGGGTCCGGACACCTGGAGAAAGTTCTGGAAGCGAGTGACAAGGTCTAGTCGAATTGACAGTAGAGGGAAGGTATACGGCATGGAACAGGGCTTCGAATGTGTCAGAAGGGTGAAGAACGCAAGGGCTGATATACTGTACCTAGATCCGCTGGGGAGGGATGCTTGTACCTGGAACGACCGTCTTGTCACGCAATCAGAAAAGAGACATAAGAACATAAAAAAAGAAAATGAGAGCGAGGGAAAACGCGTCGACTCTACACGCCGGACACAACGTGTATCTGCTCAACACCTGGGCTTAAGCAGACCACAGCGGCGGTCCTGGGTTGGCCGAGAACAACCGAGTTGTGCGAGTGACAAGGCACTAATCGCGCGCAGTGGTCAGGTATTCGAACTCAACCGGCGATTGCCGGAGAAAGCATAGGTGTGCGAATGTGTAGCATAGAGCGCAATACATTGACACTTACCAGGGCCCCCATCAGTAGGAATTGTTGTCGCCTCATGGAAACGGTACTTCTCATCCCGAATGGTTTTATATGCGTTTCTTGTCTCCAGTATTGAAGCCATCTTGTTCCCCTTTTCGAGTCTGCCAATTTCAATATGCTTCAGCTGCACTAACTTCAGGCATGTCGTCCCGAGACCAACAGCGCACCGTTGGAATTGGTTATCCTCGAGCTTCAGTAAAGCTGTGTGAGATATGCACGAGAGACGATATCAGGCGCGAGAGATGTTGGTGATATGAGTTCGAGTAGCCCTGGTAAAAAAGGGAGGGTACAGGAGGGTAAGGCGGTGAATCAAGGGACCATCTTCGGTGGATCTATCCGGCTCCACAGGATGAAGGCCATGGGTTGGAGTGATGTACCTTAGCCTTAGCACAGGCAGTATTTTCAGTTTCAGTGAGATTTTGAGGTTCGTAAAAACCCAATAATCCAATCCAAGGTGAACCACCGCTCCCACGCGACGTCATCCTCTCTCTTTCGATCTCCGCGGATTTTGAGTCTCAGCTCTCAGCTCTTGTGTGGCCGTTTCTCTAATTCTCGACAACACGGTTTTATGTGCGATGTTCACCCTACCTATCGAACACCTGGTATAGATCAGGGACTTAACGGCAAAGCTGTTAGGGAAACTGGTCGCCACGATACATTCAATTTCAGATTGGAGGTTTGTTGATACCCATTGACAACTTGTAATATACAATTGACGAGTCTTCTGCGCAAATCGCCAAAAACACCTCTCCGGGATTGTCCAATTCACTAAACGCGGACTTGAGCCTTGAGTTGAAATTAAATTTAGTGGCCCTGGTGGTGTCGTGATTATCAACTTACCAATTCATGGATATCATTTCCGCTAACAAACATGGAACTACGCTCGTGCGCGTGTTTGTCTAGAGATTCAGATTCGGCTCCGGCTCCACAATTGGAATCGTGACGAAGGCGATTTTCGCTCACATTCTCGGGTTGGCGACCCCGAAAGCCGCATCTCCCACATTTGGGTAGATCCACGACTTCTAACTCATTCCACTGCTGCGCTACGTAGGGACGTGGATTAGCTGCTCCAACAAGACATCATGCTATTCCTGATCGGACATCACCTAGAAGAAGGTCGTTGTACGTCTGGAAAACAGCACTCGCCACGTGCGGGTATTCTTTGATGACCGCAGAAAGTAACGTATACTGCTATACCTCAATCAGTGCGACAAGAAAGAGGAGAAACGATTCACGGTAGGATGAGACTCGGTCGTTCTCGACATAGTTTCACAGCAAGGTTGATTTTGAAAGAAAATGGAGATAATAATTCTTCACATCGAATTACATAATCGTAAGCACACTCGCTTAACTATCGTACAATACGACTGGTCGCCGCTCGCCATTCATAGCTCAATTTTTAATATGTACCCTCCTTGGAGCAAGGACACAGCAGTCAGTGGTACTCCAACCATTCAGAATTGTTCTGATCGAATTACCTGGCGTTCTTGACCTCGGGCTTGCTTGCCCGGGTCCCCTGTAATTTTGCCTGCCATCTTCTCCGCAGCACCTACCCCATTACCTCAGCACGCGCTTACAGCTCCACAAGCACCACAAATGACAACAATGACGTACCCTTCACCTTGCCACCCAATGACGGCTTTCCTACTAGTAAGGTATCGTTGTCGGCGTCGCCTTGCCAAGCGCTGCCCGATGTAGGATCCTCACGAGTTGCGCGGTCAGATGTAAATCTCTCTTGGCCGCCCTGTTGGCCTGACGTGTCGTAGCGGCCCGACACGCCTGTTCCGACACTGCTCTGCCCCAATTCGTCCAAGGGCTGCTTGCCTAGCCCGGCCGCACCAGTACCCTCGTCATAACCGGCCCGGCCAGAGCGCGCTTGCTGGGCGTAGGCCTCACTGGTAGGCCGGTCTGTGTCACCTAGGAAACAAAAGAGTGCGTTTATTGACGATGTCATGAAAAGACTCGGACGTATGATGAGCAGAGAGCTGTGGGGGTGCCCACGAGCTCGGTGTTCCCACTTACCTTGGCCTCCGAGGGCGGGGTTATCCCATTGTCCACGAGTCTGCTGCGCCCCACTCCTTGGGTCGAGTTCGGCTCTGTTCGTAGGGTCCATATTTCACAGTTAAAAGTAGTAAGTGATCTGGAGATGAGTCGCGTTGCGTTGTGTTAAATTTGAAAGAGTCATCAAGAACGGGAACTCAGGGTCTTAAATACGCGCCATTAGCAATGTGAGGTCATCATAGCGACTTGGCGCTGCAGTATGGTGACGATTGGACTGACGTCGGTTGATGCGGCAGGTACGCCGAGGGCAGAGCCGGAACGGAGTCGCCCCTCTTCCAGTCGCTGGAAAAGGTAGGACCTGACGACAACATCAATTCCCTCTCCACAATCGTGGTGCTAGGAGGAACATACACTCCTATCTAGCCGTCAAAAATGCCAACAGATATAGAAGGTTGGCACGACCTGATAGCAAAGTTGAGTTGCTTGTCCTCCCACGCCTTCTGAATCGCCATTAATATTCTTTGGGGCCTGGGGCCTGAGGATTCTGGCTTCTACAGCGATCCAGATCTGAAACGTATGGGCCCTGAAACTAGGGGCACTTTGGAGCGGGGAGTTCGCGGAATTGCGGAGTGCGGAGAGATCCATCAGCACCTAATGGCCCACTTGATCATGGTGTAAGGTTCCATGTCCCACGCCATATGGTATGTCATGTCTATTTATCTCGTCATGCATGTTACGTAGTGCCTTTCTGCGCACTCATGATTCTGAGCTCTGCCCGGCACATCAAGCCTCAGATTATTTTGCCAGCTGTAATCGACTGTGCATACATCGACCTTAGGCTCGGACCCGAGGCAGTTTATGCCATCGCCGTGCTAGGAATACATGGCTTCAACATAGCGGAACATTGATTATGGTCAATCATGAAGGTGGTAGGGTGGGAACGATACGCCTCGTCGCTAGGTTGCGTGCCTCTAGTCAGACGCGTATATTATGGATGCCAAGCCCTCTTGTTTATACGAACGTGCAAGCAATTATCCAATTCGACGCCTTGATCGCTGTCGTCGCGGTTGTGGTGAAGATCAGACATACGGCCACAGGGTCAATTTGATCCATGAGAATTCAGGCACTGGTGCTGTCCAAGGTGAGTTTTTGAAGAAAATAACCTTTGTGATAGACATGACTCATATGGGACTTCCTTACTTTCAATGATAACATCCCGGGAATGTGATTGTGGCGGTCGATATTTCATATTTGATATATGAACTTTGGAGGGGATCATGTCCTTGCGCGGAAAATGAATACTAAATGAATTTCGTGAGAAAGCGGACATACTGTCCCTTCTAGCGTAACTGGGTGGCAGAGTACATGAGATGGGGTGTCGTGCTCTGGTGGTCAAATCTGACCGGAAATCGAACGACGAGTTCTTTGACACGCCGCACTGGCAGTGGCCGATGACTTTTCTTGTCTCGAAGGATACACTGCAACCTTATTTACGCCTGGTCCAAAATCGGACATCCTAAAACATGTAAATATTCTGTGTAGATGGCTGCTATGGTGAGTAAGATCGAGTAGACGAGAGAGACGAAAGAGAGAGAGAACGGACGCGGCGGTCACGACAGTTAGGAACAGGATGCAAGAAAGAGAGACACGGGTTGATTTAGCAGCGCTACCGGATGTAATGAATGTTTCTCCTCCTTGAATGGGAGGGCTTTATATACATTTGTAGTAAGCGAAGGCTGTAACCATAAGAGTACGTCGGTAGTGCTGGGCACAGTGTGAATAGAAAGGCGATAAAGGTAACAATTGAAGACTAAACTTGGAGTGTAAGGCCTATAAGGTAGTGAGCAAACCAGGAAACCTGCCACAAAAGTTTTTGGATTTTTGGACTCGTATAAGTTGAAAGGTCGAAAAGTCAAGAAGGAACATAGAATCCAAAAAAAGGTCGATTCACAAATTCAAGAGGAGTGAAGTACAAATCCCCCTCCCCCTTTTTTTTTCGAAAAGTAGAGAAGTAAAAAAGCTGATGGATATTTTCTTGATGCATATGACAGTCGCGTGGTTGGCGACACAGCAAAGGGGCGATGAACATAGCAAAATTGAAGGCTAGAGAAGGAAAGGAAAGAAATCCGAGCGTAAGCTGCGTAACTCCGAGGGGTACTTGTATTACCTATTCTCGTTCTGCACCATACTCTAACAGCAGTTCTGCAACCTCGATGTGTTCACAAAATGTAGCCACCTGGAATGCGGTCAGACTTTGTTCTCCCTGGATGTGCACATTCGCCCCATAAGCAAGCAACAGCCGCACAATCTCCAGATAGCCCGCTCCAGACGCTAAACACAAAGGTGTGCCTTGGTCCATGGAACACGCATCGACGTCAGCGTCGTGTTCTAGGAGGAGGTAGACAATCTCCAAATGTCCATATCTCGATGCCCAGTGCAACGGCGTCAAGTTTGTGTCGTCACTGGCGTTGACATCAGCCTGGTATTGTAGGAGAAGCTCGATGGCCTCCAAAAAACCACCTCTTGATGCCCAATGCATTGGCGTTGAGTTTGTGTCGTCTCTGGAGTTGATGTCGGCCCCGTATTCTAGGAGGGGCCCGATGATCCCTAGATGACCATCTTTTATTGCGTATTGCAATGGGGTCCAAGTTGTGCTGTCTCTGATATTGACATGGGCTCCATGTTCTAGAAGGAGCTTGACTGCCTCCACATGTCCGATTCTGGACGCCTGATGTAGTGGCATCAAGTCTGAGTTGTCTCTGGCATGGACATCGGCCCCATACCCTAAGAGGAGCTTAACGACTTCCACATGTCCATCTGTGGATGCCCAGTGCAATGGCATCGAGTTTGTATCGTCTGTGGCATCGACGTCAGCCCCATGCGTTAGGAGGTGCTTGACGACCTCCGCATTTCCAACCGTGGACGCCCAGTGCAATGGCGCCAAATTTCTGTCATCTCGGGCATTGACGTTCGCCCCATGTTCTAGGAGCAACTTGACGAGCTCCCCATGTCCACCGCTGGAGGCACAGTGCAATGGCGTCGACTTTCTCCAGTCTTTAGAATTTACGCTGGCATTGTAACATAGTAGCAGGCGTACAACGTCGATTTTTCCTCGCGATGATGCATGGTGGAATATTAGCCAGCCGGCGTCATAATTCTCCACTGCTGGGTTTGCCCCGCACTTCAGCAATAGTTGCATGACATCCAGATGTCCAGTAAGATACGCTGATACCAAGGGTGTTTCCCCGAATACGTTTGTATCCACATCAGCCCCATGGTCGAGTAATACACGCGCGGCGTCAACGTGTCCCATATACGCTGCCACATGTAATGGGGTCCCATGTCGACCACAAATCGCATTGACATCTTCCGCATGCATAATTATCAGGTGCTCTGCCAGACCCGCGAAACCACATAACGCGGCATAGTACAACGCAGTTGTCTCGGGCGGGGACGGGAGATCGGCGAGAGCGCCGATGGATTGTGGAACCCGAGGCGAGTCTATATTGTGTATCCCAGTCCATGCCGCAAGATATGGTTTCTTTGGGTTGAATAGGAGTTCCATGATATCGGCAATCTGTGGTGCAACATCCTCGAACTGGGCATGGTCGACCCAATGCTGCGCAGCGTAAGACGCTAGAGGAAACATGGAGAGGCGGTTCTTGTCAATGCGTTCATCCAATTGTAGCAGCATCGCGAGGCACGCTCGCGCGAGAAAAGTGTGGGCGGCATGGAGCGGAACGTAGTAGTGGCGGATGCTCTCGACATCTGACGTCCGGAGACGATCGGAAGTCAAGAATTCTTTGACAGAAAAGTGCGAGAACTGAACGATTTTGAAATTCCCATCATCGACGACGGCGATTAATGTCGAACATGCACAAAGGATTTCCTCTTCTGGGTGTTCGGGACGCGGTCCCTCCACCAGATTAAGTGTCGGGTTCGTGTCAAAATTGATAGTGAGTATTGTCCCAAGTTCTTCGACTCGAAGCGGACGGATGGCTGAAATCAAACACTGGAATAGACGATGGGTGTGTTCTTTCTTCTCCCTGGGAATCTCTTGCAATGTCCTTTCATATGTCTCATCCAGAGTGATTGGTAGTTCTCCCAGGGCTTTATGAATTTCCCACGACACACACCGACGCAAGGTGTCCAGCTGGCAAACTACCCATCGAAACCTATCACATTTCATCAGTCACAACAGCAATAGTCCGTTATTTGACTGAGGTGCCTTACATCCCACAGGCTCGTTTCGAGAGCGTGTTGATCACCAGTTCTTTATCCTCTTCTGTCCATCTCCGCATGGATCTGTCCTGGTGAACGAAAGAGCGGATATAATTGGTAATATCCTCCTGTTGGCCGGCTTCCTCGTGGAGAGAGATGCAAAGGAATGGGGATGTCAAGGGGTTAAGGACAGATTGTATCTCTTGCTCAGGGCGACTCGTAATACAGATGAATAGATTAGGGTGATGTGACCCAACAAGGTCTTCCACAAAACCCAGGACTTTTTCGCGTGCAGAAGGAGTTCCATGAGTACTGGGACACTCATCTAGTGCATCCAGTATGAGAAAGATAGGAGCTTGTCCAGGGACTTTGAGCATGTTTTTGAGAGATTCTGAGAGCGCAGGGATACTGGGCATTTCTGAGCCATCATGACATGCAATATACAAGTCATGAAGAATCTCCCAGCAACTATCAGAGTCACCACTGAGTTGGAGGAGAAGAGACGCCAATAAGCCGCGTAGGTCGCGCTTCGAGGCATCATTAAAGTCAAAATAATAATATGCGATCAAGGAGGACTCTCGCATCTTCTTAATATCCTCGATGATGGCGGAGCTTATCGAAAGCATAAATTCCCTGTCGTAGAATCCAGACGAGGAATCACGTACCAAAGGATTGTTTTTCCCACACCCGCTGCGAAACCGGAGAATGAGTTAATAATCGTGGTGGCAGAAAAGGTGGGAGGAACGTACGATTACCACGAATCCATAATAGCGAACCGCATTTCTTCCAGACTTGGAATGTGCTGCTCTGAATAAACCAATTTGCGGTCCCACGGTGCTGAGCCTCGTGTGCAGTAATATGGTTGATGGAAGGATTTGGAGGTGAGAGCCATGCTCTAAATTCTTGTCGCAATTGATTCCCTGGATGGGAGTGTCAGGCTTGATGGACAAAGATAAGAGCGTCGGGAGGAAACGAACGTTTGAATCCGTAAATGGCTGTTTGGGAACACGAGGAGAAATGGCGAAAGGGTCAGTAGTGTATGAAAACGAACGGGAAAAGGTTGCATACAATGTTTGGTCGCCTTAACATCTGTGCTGACGTCGTGTGTCACTTCCAAGTTTCTCACCGCCATCATCAAGCTCTCTTCTTTAGTCAGCGAATCCAATCGTAGAAACGCATCCTCAATATCTTTTCTTCCTGCCAACCTCCTCGCAAACGATCCTATGCCATAGTGAGCCAGAGATTCCACAGCATAGAATGAACTCACGAATCCGACTGTCCGTCATTACCCGAGTCGAAAGTGCGAGAACCGAAAGTAATTGTGCCATGATTTTCCCCAATAGGTTGGTCATGTTGTCCGTCAATGGCATCCCAGTGTAACTTTCCAGGCGTTGCAAAAAGAAGTGGATTCGCTCGAAGAGGTCGATCAACATTTCGTAGCTCGATATCTCATCCTTCACAGCCTGAGAGTTGGACGTGATACCGATACAAGACGGGGAATATGATGAGAGACTTACCCCTAGAAGGACACCAATACCTGTGAAAATTGGTCTGGCAGGTGAGAATGGCTGTGAACAAGATATCTGAGAACCGTCATATAGAGTGAATAACTTGAAGCAGCCTACAAGGCCAGCCCCTTCTCCCAGTGTCGATGAAAACATATATAGAATATGAACAGTCGGATCCAGCCATGCCATTAATTTCTTCACGCCATCACGAAATTTACTGAATGCCTGCGCCTGGGTTTGAAGTAGGTTGGAGACATCCTCGGGACTATGGCAGGTGTCGAGCAGGGTTGCAAGAGAATGGGTGTCTAGGTGTAACCCGGTCACGTTCTGGTACTCGGCTGAGGCAGCATTGAATATTTTGATAAAGTTCCGAGTTACTTGATTGCTTGAAGACATTAGGAGTGGTGGAGGAGAGCAAGCAGAGCAGTCAATCGCTGGAGAAATTCTCACCCAACTTGCTCTGGGCGTAGCGTATATCCTATTACGGTATGGCTGTGCCCTCGGTATGGCTGTGCCCTCATAGCCATACAGGCGATGCAGAGCTAAACATCCTTTCGCATTGTAAAAGTGACAACAAGCATTTATAGATGTGAGCCCCCCAAAAAATATGATGAAAGTACCCGAAAGGCTAGTATCGTATCCTTTTCGTCCTGGCCGAACTCTGGAATTTTGATGTCTCTCTCCGCAACCGTCTATCAAATTCAGCCCAATCAGCCAACCGCACAACGTCGAAAGGAAACACATATGATAGAAACGCACCTGCTCGCACGCTCCCGCTCGATCTCTCGCCTCTCCACCTCCTCCTGAGACAACATCTCCCATCGCGTCTTAAACTCTTCCGCCTCCGCCCAGTCCCTCCAGACACTCCGAAGAATCCTCGGGCCTCTTCCCTCCTTTGGTGTGCGGCCCCAACCCAGTCCCAAACCGGTCTTGTCCTTCATTAGGCCCAATCCGCTCTTGTCTTTCGTGCCGTCTTCCGTCGTCGCCGCTTGCTCAGTAGGGAACCCACCAATGACCCCCCACTCTATCGCATCCTTCTTATGTCTCATAAGCTCTTCATGAACTGCATGAGCGATCAGAGGCTCGGCTTCGCCCGCGAGTCCCAGGTCCAAGCAGAGCTGGTGGGTGAACTCTTCTGGTGTGAGACCCGAGCGCAAGTCCCACTCGATGTGATCCAATAAATGATGGTTATCCACTTGTACATCGATCTGTAGCGTACAAGTCAGAGGGAGACCGCGGTTAGTTTGTACGACATACACTAAGAATGACGCGACATTCGGGGACCTCGTCGCCCCCTGAGCCCCCTCCGTCTACGGCGAGCTCCATACTACCCACGCCATCCTGGTCTTCCAGTTGGGCGCGGATTTGTGCTGCGACCGTGTCAGCCCATGGTGTCGCCGGTAAATCGAGATCTGCGCAGAACGTGCGCGCAAATTGTTCTGGTGTGACCAGCTTTTCGTGTAAATTCCAGACAAAGCAGTCGCGAATTCGGTGTGTGTCCGTCTCGAACTCGACACGAATCGGAACAAGCGCGACCGGGCGCATCGCATGATCCTCGACCTGCTCTTCCGAGCTGGGACGCACGGAGCCAACATGTACCGAGTCACCAACATCCGCAATACGTAAGAAGGGAAAGGAACTCACAAATCCCCGTGCTTCGTCGGTGCGAACGGCTTTGCGGTTATGAAATGTGATGGCGGGATCATGCCAAGATAGCTTTGATCCAATTCCGTGCGAGACGACGCCGCCGCCCCGGAGGGACCTGGCGTCCCCACAGCAAACAGGCCGCCTCCATTGACAGCACGAACCACACCGCGTGCGGCGCGTATCGCCGTCCTGGTCCCGCCGCTCGCGACAAAGTCAGATCCGTCCGAGTCGACTTCGCCTGCATCAGGGATGTCGTCGCCCGAGCCTGGGTCCGCGTAGCTCACAACACCGCCACGCCTCGGCCGCGTAGAGGTAGTCGTGGTAGTCGCGGCAGCGGTGACCGTGGACGAAGCGGAGAGGATGGGCTGTACGAGAAGGGTCGCGCCGGTTTGGAGGCGCGACGCATAGGTCGATTGGATCGCTTGAGGCGTCGAGGGTAAGGGCGCGCGCGGCCTGGTGTTGCGAGGATCAGCGGGTAGTGTCGGCGCTATAGGCATTGGGGGAATTGGCGGTGGAGGCTGGTACGCGAGTGGGTGGATATGTGGGATGGAGGCGGGTGCGGGCGTCAAAGGGGTCGCAGGCGCAGGCGCGAGATTGCTGCTTTTCGCAGCGCGGCTGCGCCGTGAGGCCGTGCGTGGCGGGGGCGTCGAAGATGTCGACCAGTTGGTGATGTTTTTCTGGTAAGCTGTTTGCGGCGCAGTGATGAACAATATGGATAAAATGCATGAAACTCGGCGCACCGGATGTTCGCTGAGGTGTTGGCGCGGCATAGCCCTGATAGTGGGCCCCGCTAGCTGCATGAGAAAGCTGGCTGATGGTCTGCCTTAGTTGACTGTCTGACATGGCCCCGAACTGGAGGGTGTTGAAGGCAGGAACGGGCGCTGAGCGCTGGTTGGAGTCTCCGGACGAGGCCATTGCTGACACAGGGAACGAAGACAAAAAGGGCTACTATTCGTCAGCCGGCAGAAGTCTTCGTTTCGTTCGTATTCGTCGTTGACACGGAGCAGTGATTGCGTCTCAGAAAACGGAGGTGGTGGCGGTGGTCAAAGTCAAGGCGCGTTCTCTGCTCTCTCAGACGCGTCTTTATGATCTCTCGACTCTCTTCCACCCTCGCTCGTTCAACAAGTCCTAACAAGCCGATTATCGACCTCTTGACTCGATGTAAGCTTCCGTTTTCCAGTTCTCATCAAAGGCCCTCATCTACCTATCCCTAGGTTTAAAGGAGGAGGACTCCAGTCCTACACGGAACGCGTACAAAATTCGCTCTTTCCAGGTAGCAATTGCTGCCATCTACCAACATAACAAGCCCATCAGCTCCGGAAAAGATGCTACCAAGGTACGCTGTTGGTACATCTGCTCCAGACCCCTCTTTCCACGCCGCTGTAGATACGTGGTATTGGACTTGGCATCGCAAACCGGATAGACTTTTTCCTCCAGGGCAAAGAACATGTCTGTAGGCGTGCCCAATCTGCATGCCTACTATCTGCTCGTTTACTGATACTCCCTATTCATGTAGGATGAAGGATTAACCGCGCAAGCAAGGGCGCGTCTCTTGGCGATCGAAACCTTCCAAAAGATTCCTAGTGTAGGGTAGGTCTTCCCTTTCTACTACCTGTTATCTCAGCTAAGTCCTTAGGGAGCGAACGGCGACCAACCTCGTCAATGCCGGCGCCGCATCTATGTCAGACCTTCGGCTACCTAAATACGCGGCTCTCCTCACGCCTACCCAAAAAATCGGTGTCTTGTATGGCGACCATCTAACAAGGCCAGTATCTCGCGCAGAGGCAGAGGAAATCGCGGTGCGTACTCTCTGCACCGCACCTCCCTTGTCGCTTAACGTACCGTGTTTTATCAAGACCTTCATCCGAGATCACATCTCCTGTAACTTTGAGGTGCACCTTACAGGGGCATAGTGAGTCCTTGAAATCGCTTCTGACTTCACCACAAGCACAAATGTTACGCCTCAAAGCCGGCGTGAATCCCCAGATCTCCCTCAAGTGAATATCCTCCTTCACCACCCCCAATACATCCATGTCCCCATCCCACCGCCACCACCGTCCCCTTCAACGGCGGCTGCGGCAAAGAAACCCCTTGTCCGGACGAGAGGAAGACAGCCTGTGCCCTTCCTTCAGGTATATACGTCTGTCGCACAGCGCAGAGCCTCACCGCTTCTCCAGGACGTCGTGCGCCCACTCAAGGGCGCGGGTCTGCTCGCCGCCATGATCGCTAGCGGCCCTCTCAAATGGCGTGGCGTTTCGCTTCTCCCGCTACGGGCCCACGCTGGCGCCAATGGCAACGGTGCACCGGGGGGCGCGTGGCAGGAAGTCGGAGACAGGTTGATGGACATCCGCGCCACGCGCGGCAAGTATGTTCGCCTTGATCTCAGGTAAACAGGTTTTTTTTCCTCACACCCTCGGATTCCTGACTATTGTGGGTCATCTATCTGATTAGCCTTGCCCCTCTCAAGTCCCGTGGCGCAGCGCAGATCATCATGACGGGCGACGAAGAATTTGTCCGCATCGCGCGTCTCGCAGCCGCGCGGCATGGCATGCACTTGGATGAGTATGGTCTCTGGCGTTGGCACTCCTCCGAAGAAGCCGCGCTCGAATCCCAATCCCAACTTCAATCCAACGCCAACACAACAGCGGAAGTGCAAGGGCAGCAGAACAGCTCAGGGGCGGGTGCGGCAGGCTATTGGGAACTCGTCGAGGGCGAGAGCGAGGACCGGATCCTGGATGAGCTCGAGCTCGCCTCTATCGCCCCGCACCGGCGCAACTTTCGCTTCCTCAATAACAGAAGGCGC
>Ga0179589_10000048_pt1 | contig 13183 bp, 17 predicted proteins | sample CZOMad2_1_08_16f_FD_182923 | JGI IMG/M metagenome (GOLD analysis project Ga0179589, IMG submission 182923) | Vadose zone soil fungal communities from Angelo Coast Range Reserve, California, USA - CZOMad2_1_08_16fungal | ecosystem: Environmental > Terrestrial > Soil > Vadose zone | place: USA... | reverse complement strand
CTTGAACAGGCGAGTAAGCACGAGGGGGAATGTCTTATATATTGTATACTCACCTCCCTTCGCACTCGCTTTATCTCGAACATTCATATCTGGCGTGACAAATGAGTACAGAACTGACACGTTAGATACAAGAACCCACTAAGAGCGCCTGCATCTAATGGCGGGCAAGCATCGACACCCTCATCGTTGGTGGATGAGCCATCCTCATCATTCTCTATGGTGGGCGGGGAAGCGGATTCCCCTATGACTATATCCAGTTTTTCCGAGCTATCTTCCTCAGAAGGGGCCTGCCAGGACCTTTATGCTTCAGCTCCGTCCACCTGAGACGTGACGCATTCATCTCCAAGCACTGTAGAGCAATCGGAGTAAGCTATGGCAAATAAAATACAAAATGCAGCTCACTTGTACCAGATCAACCAGCGACTGAGCCACGTCTGAATCCAGAGTGCCTCCCCGGGCTTGCGCCTCCGGTGTCTTCTGTATGGTGTTTACCAGGTGTTGGATGCTCTTTCTCTGTCTCGAGATTATCTGCCTATTAGAGAGTGCGGTTTTGAGCTCCTCTCTATCGGCCACCTCGTCAAAATCTTGCATCTCTTCTGCTACCGACAGAAATATAGGCTCATCCCAGGGCGCCCAAGAAAGTCCTTCCAGGCATGATTTGCTGATTGTTTCGACCAGGGCGTTACGTAGTTGACGTACCGCAGGAGACGAATAAATGGCCGGCCGGTAAGCTTGGGCCTGGAGCGTCGAGATCAAGACACCTTTCTGTCGGGGAGGCCAGTCTCGCCTCTGATTTGTCGACTCCCTCCAGGCCTGTATGGTGGTATCCAATGCACGTACTTCTGGAAGTTGCTGCAAGTCACGATTGTGAAAGCCCCGCCTGAGCCCACCTTTACCCAACTTGGACAGGCTGTTGGCCATTTTGTCGTTCAGAACATCCACACGTCGCTCGAAATCTGCACATGCATTTTTCACTGTCGCCGAGTTGGGCACTGGATTGTTTTGCATGTTGATGGCAAGCCGACTGAGTCCAACGGCTCGGTTGGTGAAGAATACGTAATAAAACTTTTCAGACCTCAAGGGTTAACTTGGACGCACAGGTTCCAGAACAGCCTCGGCTTACCTGGTCCCGAGCTGACAGATCAAAATCGAGATGATCGCAGGCCTCAAGATGACGTTGAATGGTGAGCATGATATCATGGTTGGAACTGATACCCTTCGTTTTGACACTGTTACGACTGAGCGGCTCAATGATATTCCCGATCTGAGTCCAAGTGAAAATGGGTCTTTACAACCAAAAGCTATGCGCTCACCTCACGAGTGGCTGCCTCCAGAGGCTGCCATTGATGCACCAGCCCAGTCAGGTAGGAGTCAGTCGGGAGAAAGACTGGCATTGCGGGAGTCTGCTTCCAAGAGCCAAGCAGCTTGCGACGGAAGGAGCGGACCATATGCATGGCGGCCTCCTTCTCCTTTTCATTGAAGTCGGCCAATGCATCCTTATCGTCCCAGTGATCTTTGATGATGTCAGATACCACGGTAGCATATTTTACATAAGCGTCCTGAAAGGTGGCAAGGCTGTCGCCATCTAAAATTCCGGAGTGTTTGAATACGGGAAGGATAATGAACTTGAACGGCTCGTCGATCTTTTGCAGAAGCTCCAGCGGCCAGAGCTCCAGTAGAGGTGAATCCAGTTGTTGATCACCGTCCACGGAAATGTAAGGTCGAGAGCAGCTCTCGATCATCAGGTTGATGGCTCTAGAAAGGAGATGGATGAATAGCTGCCTGCAGGTGAGTTTGCTGTAACCACAATGAGCGAAAGAAAGAGAACTCACCCCACCATGCACGTTTTGAAGCTGTGGGATGATGAAGCGCTTCATATCCACCAAAGAGGACCACTTGAGTCCGGGGATGCGTACAACCAGACGCAAGAAAAGCACCAGCTCGTGACACCAAAGGATAGGTTTGAGGCGTGAGGCTGCCTCTGCCCGCAGAGTCTTCAGCAAAGCGAGCATCTCTTCGCCATCCCTCTTCTCCGCAAGCCGTCTGAAAACGGCCAATACACCATCAGAATCTGATTCACCACGATACGGTCGCTTCTTGTTGGAGGATATGAACTGTCCCACCTCAATGGAATTTGGCAAGGCTTCGAGGGCATCTGTGAACCAGGGTAAGTGTTCGCTCACAAAGACAAGTTGGTTAATGAGCTGACCTCCATCAACCACCATGACTAGCCACCTGGATGCAAACCGGATCTTACGGTCAGCTTCATCGATCTGAGCGTGCACTTGGGTACGGGCAGTAGCGTCCTTGAGCAACTTTGGCTTATCCATGCTAGTTCGCAGCTTCTCAATAACATCGCGCTTTTCTTGGATGTACAGCAATACGGCGGCGATTCGATGCCTAGCTCCCAGGAAGTTGACAATGCCATACTCCAATCCCTCGGTGGTCCATTCAAGCTTAGGCGCCCGTATGCTCTCGTTCCAGTGTCGGGTGAGGGTAGAGATTTCCACATGTGAAGGACGAACAAAGATAGGGATTGGTTCGAGGGTGGTGATGACTCCGTCCACGTTGTAGTTGGTGTTAATCTTCTTCACCTGGGCAGAGTCCAGCGGGCGGTCCACATACATTCCAAATTTTCGTTCAAATCTGGCATCTGTGACATCGAAAGTGGCATACCCCAGGATGACTGAGTTTTTGGCAGCCACAAGTTTCATTTGGCGTTCCTCGGGGGACCCCTCGGCGGCCTTAACAGGCGAATGCGAGCTAACCTAGGTTTCACCAAAATGTAAGCCATGATCCGATATCATTGTAGCCTCAAATGACCAACCGGCTTCTGAGTTCTATCGTCCGTTGGCTCAAAATCCAAAAGTCAGCCTGGGCCTTTGTAAAACATGGAGACGACGGAAGATTACCTGATCGTTCTCCTTATGGCCATTGGCTTCCCTCCCTTCACGTTTCTTCCCCTTCTCTGCCCTTTCCCTCCTTTCACTTTCGCCCACCTCACGGCTCAATTTTTCTCGTTTATCCTGCCCCCCCTTCAGATGCTTATCCTTCTCTGTCTTCTTGCTCTCTCCATTTTCCACCCTCTTACGTCTAACCTTTGCCGCCTTCTCCTCTTTCATGTGGGACTCCTTCTCTTGTCTCTCCTTGGCTTCCTTCTCCTTCTCCACCTGCTCATACTTCTCTCTCTCCCCCTTCTCCTTGGCCTCCCTCTTCTTTTTTTCCTTCTCTGCCCACTTCTGTTTCTCTCGCTCCTGTCGCTCCTTGTCCTCCGCCTCTGCCTGCTCCTGTTCCGCTTTCGCCTTTGCTGCGATTTCACGTCGATCTTGTTCTTCTCTCTCCTTTTGGAGTGTCCGCTTTTCCCGATCAAGACTACGTTTCCGCTGGGCTTGCAGCCAACGCTCCTCTTCTTCTGCCGCTTCGCGGTTCAGACGGTCATCCATTTCTTCATCGTACTCCGTTGGCTGGCTGATCGAAGCGCTACGGCTTGTGGAGGTTACGTGGGTGATAGTAGAAAGCGCCTTGGGGTCGAGGTAGGCTTTTATGTCCTCGTAGTCCTATACAAAGTTTAAATGTGGTCAGTTTGGTAGACTCATTTTGAGTACAAATCATGTGACTTGCATCTGACGAATCCAAGTCCACCATCAGCACATCGTCTCCTTCCTCACTGGGCCCCTTTTTCTGTGCAAAAGCCATTAAGCTCAAGAACATCCAGACGACTGGAGACGCACATAAAATGATGTTCCATTGGTGCCACTTCTATCCATCAGCTCGCCATCTTCCACATGTTCTCCATCTGAATCGGCTTCGTTGTTGTTGACTGGATCTTCCATGTGCTTTATGTTGAGTCAGCGTAAGTCCACGAATGAAATCAGCTTCCCACAGACCCTTGTGTTCCCGTCTAGGGTGCTGCTTTTCAACCAAGGCGCATCGACACGCTAAGAGATTGACACATCAGCAGCAATACTGTATGCATCAAACAAGAGACTCACCTTTCTTTCTGAGACATCGACCTCATCATCACTGGAAGACGAAGGTTCATCACTGGGCGGCAAAGACCCAAAGCGGTGCTGTCGCAAGCCTTCTGAAAATTTTGTTTCTACATGGAAAGTGACTTCACTCACTCGGTAGATTGCCGCAGCTTCATATTTTATACTGTTCATACCAATTCTGTAGAGACTATCAAGCTGCAAAGGGTCAACTGTAGGTTACCAGCAAATGTTTGAACCACGCACCGAGCCAGCCGACTCATCGCCCGATTTCCCCACACCAGCGTCCATGTCCATCTCATATCTTTCAGCACCTTTATTTTCTTCAACATCTGCATCTGCATCCATCTCCATCTCCAACTTTTCAGTGGCATCTAAATCATCTGCCTCTGGCAGCCTTGGTGCCGGTGCTGTTCGACTTTGGCGTTTCGCGCGAATTTGAAGGGGATGGGTGTGATGGGCGGTCCCAGTCTTTTTGGTGTACGGCCTCTCCAAGAGGTTTGCCGGAAGCTGTCCCTTGCGGGGAAGGTCTCTAGACCGATACATGATCCTCCGAAACCAACGACACTATGGTGAGAGCTCAAGTTCTGGCAACTTTTGGGTGGGAAGGCAAGGCGGAGGGCAACCATCCGTTAACCACAAGGTCATATTCCATTGTGCTGGCTCCAAAAGGTACGTTTCGACATGATTGTGACCGATGCGCCAGCCCACGCCCGATCTGGCGATCACGGGCCTGTTTGGGAGTTGCGAGCCTCATGCATCTCGATTTCCCCTTTAGGCAGGGCATTCTGGAATCGGATCACACTGTGCAGTCCTCGGGCCGTCAGCACCGACTCTCCAACTTAGGGATCATGCAGTACATCTGAGCGGTGGGAATCAAGAATCAGGAAAAAAGCGCTTTGACCAAGGGGGTGAACTTCTTTGCAATCTTGACAAATGGTCAACAGAGAGGGATCTTCAGCAATGTACGGGTGGATCTATTTAAGTCTTCTTTCCAGGTTCATACATACATTGCCGATTAAAATATCACATGCCCGGAGTATTCACTCACCCTATAACCTGTATATCCCAGGACTTCTCAAGTCCCAGAAAAGATTTTGCTAAAAAAGGTTAGCTGCCATATGGATGCAGTAAGACATTTGATCATTTCCCTCCCACACGTCTAGCGATAATCTTTACCGGCCGATGCATGCGACAACCCATTGTGGGCCGATGCAATGAGCCTCGGCCATATCGATGAAGCGCTTCGGCCAATGCGCAATATGGTATTTGGCTGATCAATATTAAACATGATGTTCACAGGTTTGACGATTAATAAGATCCTTGTTGGCAAATGTGCATGAACCTTCGCGGACTCTACATGTGTACTACGCGAGTTGAACTCGTGGATTCATGACATATTTTTTTGTTTGTTTTGATATTTTGATGGAGCTCGCGGAATTCACATGTGAACTACGCGGATTGAATCAATTGATTGACTGGTATTCAGAAATATCGACTCGTGCAGACAGCCTGCTGTTTCTACACAAGTCAGAGACGTACTTTCCACTCGGACTCGCGGAAGTGACCCAATATCAATGATGGATATCGCAAATGCCGATTGGACGAACGGACCGTCGGTTCTTTCCACGCACGCAATGGATCTGTCCCTTGGATCTATTTTAAAAATAAAAAACCACTTCTCTCGGCCGATATGCATCGTGATGGTAGTCCAAGGCCCCAATGTCTTGCAATAAATTTATGATTTATCCCAACCGGTGCCTGATGACCGTACATATTAGCAAGGTCAGTGGGCTCTGTCTTCTTATCACCACATTGATTCTCCAGAGCACCGGCTCTTCCTTTCTTCCTCGACATGGCTTCGGACGTGGATATGGACATAAACCCATCCAGCAATTCGGATTCTAGCCCATCTATTGATAACCTCATTCAGCAGTTTATAGACGAGCATCAGTGAGCACTTACCATTTGAATATACATACTTTGCGACCCAAATAAATGAAAACCAGTCCGAATCCTGTCGTCTTTGATGATGACGGCCCCATTCAATTTCCAGTTGACCTTGCGGATGAAAATAACGTTGGGGTTCAGGCCGATCTGAACATACACGATGACCCACCACTCCAGCAACAGCCACCCGCACCTCTAAAGCTATCTTACCTCAAGGAATCCTTTGATTTGCGCCATTATTCAACCGCCATAGCAGATCTCATGGATTCCAAACGCATAGTCATCGACGAAAAATACACATTGGATCGATCACACTATAGTAGCGACCTTCAGCAAATGATGACCTTGAAAGTGCAGGATTTCTACCTGGACTTCACCATGTATGTGGGTCGCTTAGCCGGTTGGGGCGCTATTATGCCCACTCCCAACGCAGACCACTCCTGGGTGTTTGTCATGAATCTCAGAAACCAGTCTCGAAATTTCCGTCCGAAACATTCCTGGATTGGATTCGACGTTAACAGGCGTATGATAGACTTTGGCACTGCTCGCGGCAGGGAGCACGTTTGGATAGCCTTTGCCCCAGATGCTATTGTGTCTGGAGAAAAAGAGTTGGATCCACCTTTCACCGGCAGTGGAGTTGCACCGCACGTAACCAAAGCGCAATATCGCAAGTTCCTCCTCTTTCTGGCAACATGCCTCTCGGAGATGCGGTTCAGCGACATCTACTGTGTCGATCCTTACGTGGATGTCGAAGAGCCGTTCGAGTTTGAGCGTTCGACGAATATCTTGTCAGTTCCTTTACCTTCATTGTCTTGAGCATTCTGATTCAATCTAACCCTCAATAATAGAGTTCACCCTACCCACGACCTGAACGTCGCGCACGTCAAGACATTGGATGGCTTGATACGCACGAAGTATGCCGACTGGGTCAATCATATGCCAGCCTCATTTTCAGAGCCATTGTTCCGAGATAACACGCCCATCACGATCTCCTATCACTATGGACAGGATTCGCCTCTTCGAGTGATTTCCATGGACGAGGAGGCTGATATATTTCACCGCGAGCATGATTTGAAATATGTTCGTACATGGTCCACAGCACTGGCCGTTCATCTTCGGTAAGGTACAACGCCCAGTCCATTTGAACCGACTGCTGATAAAATCCAGACATGCTTGGTCACCATCAGGCATGATCACTATGCAAGAAGACATACCGCAGTCATTCCAGAAACCGCCATACTATGATTCCTGGGATCCCATTCATCGACACGAAATACCCGAGGAGGATATCCAAAACAATAACTACCGTCCGGTCGATATCGACAATGGCGATGTAAACCCGCTTTACAACGCAGACGGATGGCATATACCGCGGGTGTCATTTCCGGAGCAGGAAACATTGCCGGCTCTGTTTGACCTCGCCGCGATACAGAGACTGTACAACGACTCGGAAACTGGCCACAACCCTACTTTTTACCGCTATCCGCTTGCCAACCTGCATTCATACGGAAACTTTCAGGCAAAAGGCCCAATGGGACGCACCCAGCGTATGTTCAACCGGCTCAATCGGGAGATCGATGGTCGTGCGGGAGTTCTGTCAGGTCACCATCCCCCACACGCCGCCATCGTTACCGGCGGCAGTCAAGGCTACAACCTCTTATCCCACCGTAAACGTCATGGAGCCAAGTACCACGATGCGCAGTTAGCTCTGCTCCTGGCAGCCATGGGAGGTTCTCTACGTAGAGGGGTCGTCCAGAACCGAAAGTTTGAGGCTCTCTTGCAGAAGCTGCAAGCTGGACTGCCTCACCAAGTCTTTGAGCGCAAGATAAAGGACCTTGAAGGAGAGTGCTGCGATCTTCGGTTGGAGGATGTGATTCACATCAACTTGGACAAGTTGAAGCCGGAACAGCGAGATGCGGGGTGAGTCCTAGCGTTTTCAGTGCACCTTTATCAATCTCACCCTTTCCGCAGTTGGATATACCGCAACGTTCTTGCGAAATGGATGGACCTGTGGTACCACGGACAGATGTTGGAAGCGCTCCAGTGGGCGACTATCGTTTTTCGATCAGAGGTGAGCGGCTATCTCGGGGTCTATTAATCTATATTTAACCTAACCTGCCCCAGGCGTTTCCTAACCTTTTCCTATGGACCGCTTGGCCGATATGCGCAGCAATGGAAAAGTTGTGGGATTTTACATCTCTCGAGCGTGAGAGGACCTGGGAGCGTCATATGACCCGCTTCCAGCACCTGGAGCTGATGTCGTACCTCAGCAGACTCTGGAACTTCAACCAGACGGGCGATCTCCGCGTGATCCCATACAGAGCTTTCAAAGCATTCGGGGTATACAAGCCATTCCTGAAAACAAACTGGGTCTCCTTCAAAAATATCGCCACATTTGATTTCATCCCACGGGTTGATCGACCCATGCTGGCCCTATCGCCGCATCGAATTCCGATTGACCAAGAGACGGGTAAACCTATTATCAGTGCTGACAGCAGCCTTGCTTATCACTACGATGCAAAGATGGGACAGGTGCGTTCACATTACACCCATTGTTGCGGAGATTCGATGACTCACTTGTCCTACAGCTCTATCGAGCGTATGTAGAGGTCTGCATGCAGATCATCGTTTTGCCCACCGGCTGGAAAGCTCACTGGCCAACGCTTCAGCGCCAGCTTCATCGAATCGTATATGTTGCACTTTTGGAATTTCAGAAGAGTGTTGTGGATCTGGTCACCAAATGGGTTGAGTCGGATGTTAAACGAGCGTCCAGATTGACCAGCACACCAGACGACATGCTCCACTCGATTCGGCGTGCTGCAGAAGTTCATGTGTGGGCGAAAAAAGAAAAGCCGCTCTCTTACGAAGACGACGCCTTCCAATCCCTGTCTAAAGCTATCCATGAAGATCCCCTCAAGGTCGGTGAGGGCCTTCCAGCCTCTGATCCGAAGCAGATGAGCCTGGCAGAATTTGCCATCCTGTTGGCGCGAATGGGCCTTCCGTCCAACCCTGCACCGTTAGGGCCGCCCATAGAGAAATCCTCCCCTTACATCTACACTCTCCGCTCCTGCATCGCCCTTTTTTTCAACATCACCGGCACCACCGACGATAAAACCAAGATAGGGCTTTTCGTGAACCATGCTACTGAGCTATGCGCTGAACTTGGTATCAATTACATTCCGTGGTCTGCAGGTCACTTTCCACCGTCCGGTAAGACCAGTGGGATTAGCAGATGCAATCGCGATGTTGTGCCAACTAGGTGGATCACTCTCGGCGCTCCTGCTCCCCCGTTGATCCTCCCAAGGAATACACTCACCCCAAAAGAAGCCATAGGTCTAGCACTCAGCCGTTCCCGTAGAGAAAGCATGCGTGGTCACCCAGCAGCTGCGTGGAGCGTGTCAGAGCTGGTCTTACGTGACCTTGGTTTATTCCTGGAACGTCGTATTAAGCCTACCGATTGGGCGCTTGCACATGCTCGCCTTCCGGACGATAAGGACGACTTGGTCACTCGTACCTACCACTGGGTCAATGATAATCTTGACCTCCATAACCCAGTTCATCATGCCACCTTCCTCACTGCTATCATAATGGCCAAAGCACTTCCCACTGTCGCATATCCGCCCGGAGCTCCAACGGGCGAATCTGCCGAGCAAGTGGGAGACCTCAGACGCGAGAGCACACTGACTGAACTTGTACGCCAGGTGCCTTGGACAGATGGAGGGCGCGGCACCCACCAGCTGGAGCCCTTCTTGGTGATGTTTGTGGTCGCATTTTTGGCATGGAAAGAGGAGGGCTCACCGCTCAGGGTTCACTACAGCAACAGCTCCAACGTCGGGCCCATTTGGTCGGCAAAGCATAGTGAGTTCCCAACCTCAGCCTGTCGCCTTCCAGTCTGATCATCAGTTTCAGGGAAAAAATTCATCACACCCATCAACTTTGTGCGCTGTCGGCTCGCAGTCGCACTTGGTTCTGGCCTGGGCATATTCTCATCGTCAAAATATGGGCAGAACTGGAAGTGCATGGACAATGCTAGCTTAAATTTGCGTCACCAGGTGCTTTTAGCGACTTTCCAAGGACGCATGGGCGACCACGGCATATACTGCCTCCTTCATGAGATGTTTGGCCACGATATAGCCCTCAAGATGTCCCGTTCTGAAGGAGTTAACTATCCAGACCGTTACGAAGATCGGATTCTCCCTCCACCATTCGAGGACATCATCGCCGGAGGAGGCGTTCCACCCCTCCCTTCACATCTTCCAGCTGGCAAGTCCAACGGCGCCGCATCTTTAGAGCGACAATCACATAACAAACATGACTCCTTTGCGGAACAGATCCATCCAGTCAAGCATGTCAAGAAAAGGCCCAATCTCTCTGCACAGGATATCGATCTAGTCCCTGCAGCCAAACGGCCCAAAACCGCGGAGCCTAAGCTGGACAAAGGCAAGGGCAAGGCAGTCGTTTCATCTGGGCGGTTCTCTCAACCAAATGCGGAGGCCAGCTCCAGCCGAGTCACTCTGGATCATCTGAGGGCTCCCCAGGATCACAAGGCTCCACGAGTGCCTCATGGCCGAGGCAGTGGGCCACCCAAACGCCCACGAGAGAGCTATTTGCTTGAGGATGGTACGATTGACTGGGAGCTTGTCACCCATGAAGACATTGATTGGACAACTAGGGTTGGGATCGACGGCATACTTTACAATCGGGAGCATAAACCTGAAGAATACCGCCTTGTAGGTACTCCATACTCAGAGTTGGTCGACTGGTACATGTTCTAGCGCCCTCAAATACTTTGTTTTTACCACTCTTCTTGTCTACATGTTAAAATATCTGTATCCCAAGGACTCTTGACATCTCTTGCCTACCATTCAATCAATTCACATTTCTCGTCTTTGCTTCCACACTTTACAAACTCATTTAAAATTGAGCGCAAGGCGGCTCCCGTTGACAGGGTGGTGAGTGAACGCCAGAAGCTAGAGAAATCGTTGGAGGAGGATAAAATCAGGGAACGTAAGTCAACTTCCATGTACTCGGCTAGTTCTCTTCCACTCACATCAGCCATAGCTCCAGCCAGACAGATGAAGCGGGCCTTTCTGTTTGAAGATGATTAGAATAGGAATCCCTCGGTTCCACGCTCCTCTTATACCCAAAATTCGTTGGAGTGAAAAGTTCCTTCCAGTTTTATCCCTTTGATACATTCTTACAACCAAATGACATTAGACTACGGCGTTGTAGCCTTCTTCATGTCTATGAGCTCATATCCTAGGCCTCCTATAAAAATTGTCTATGATATGACGTCATCGTCTACGATTTTCTTCCTTCGCCTTGTCTTTACCGTTCTTTCTCTCACCTTGAGATACAATTGGCTGCTAGCATCTGCTACAGCACCAATAGGATTATCTGGGGGGGATACTGTTTGACAATTGGGGGATTGAAAGCGCTGTCGATAGTGCCCGGTTCAATCCCTGGGTTCATCTATTTTCTAAACAACAATATTATCTGATTTGGTGGAAATTTCCGGCTGTTTGGCCTTCCCAGATGATATACAGTCCAGGATAAATTTGAGAGCCATGGGGTGGCAAGTCCTGCCCCTGATTTGCAACCCCAAGACAGTAAGCGGTGAGTTGTAAACCTCTACCCAAGGTCCATTGTCATTGAATAAATACAGAAAATGCACGAGAGAGAGATTTCTGTTGTATCATCGCACGTCACAATGTCTTTTAACATCATGGACCCGATGCGAAGAGGTTGAAGTGTGAATATTCATTAAGCGCCAGTGCCACCTTTGGGGGAAACCGTCACCACCCTTGGCTTCGTGGTTTGTGGGTTTAAGTAAATTTAAACGTACATGGCTAAGGTATGTGGTAATCTACTGCAAAAATCACGGTGAGGAAAGGTGGTTTGGTGGTAAAAACGCTCCGGGTTTTGATCAAATGTCGCAATTGATAGTGACTCGGGAGAGTGCAGCCCGGCAGAGTCAAATTGCAACTCACATCCAAACCATAACCATGTGCGCCAGTGACAATCTCTCCACACGTGTCAACTCTCACCGCCTTCCCAATTTTATTGGAAGGGTGGTCAGGCTGGTAGGAAAGACCCTTAAAGTAAGCCGTGGGTAGAGGGCTGTGTGGTCTGCACGAATTGACAAAGATGTTTGTTGACAGATAGAAGGCAACATTGCCACGTTGGAGGCAAGCGACCAGGGCCAAGTCAAGGTTGTGTTGCCAGAGGTATGTGTCGCTATTTGGGATCAATTTTTCCAATTTTTATGGCCAATGTTTGTTTCGTTGTGGGTGCAGGGTCAGTCACTCAAAGGTACTTTCAACGAGATCCTAGGGCGTGTCATCGATGACACCACAATTGAATTGATGGTATGCATTGACCTCGGTTCAAACCTGGGTGAGTTTCCAAGGATTGTCCATTCTAGGGCGGTTGAACTTCGATTGACTCTGCGTCTATAGACATGCAGCTGGTGGACGATATGGTGGAACTGACTTTCAAACCGAGATTCAAGAACATGTTCTCCTGATGCTATGGATCCCATGCGTATTTTCATCTTGTGGATGAGATACTTAGCAAAATAAATATGATACATCCTAAGGGTCTATATTTATGTTCAAGGCAAATCGTCCCAGTACAAGTATCCAAAGGGATGGATTGTGTCTACCAAATTATCATGTGATACCGGTACATATCAAGATCACTTAAGGCACAGTGAAAAAAAAAACCACCCCCAAAACAGGCAGGTGATGCATGAGGCTCACGGGTTCCCAAAGTGGTGGATCATGATCGCGGAAACATACTGTAAAATTCATGTTCACGTGAATCGTTGCGGGATGCGGCTCGGTTCTTGCCATATAAAGATTTTATTCAGGTCCAGTTCCAGTCTACTCAACCGCATTGTGTATTTTGTCCAATGGTGCCCTTCAAAATCTCCTGCATCTGATCTCTTGCCGTTCGTGGGCGCAAAATGTGGACTCCAGTCCACTGGACGCATATAAATACAGACGTTTGTGCATCTTACAAGTGTCAAAGGGTGCAACCCGTGGAAATCCCCCATTAATTACGCGGTTTCATCAACCGTATCATCTGCGATGATGTTTTAATATATAAATTCGTGATCCTATTGTCATATGTGCTATATGCGCATTTATAGAGCGGGCTATGAGTGAATTTCAAATTGGGCGAATTGACGATCCGACATGCCGGATATGGGAGATTTTTTTTAAAAAAAGGATTTGTAACAA
>Ga0179589_10000047_pt1 | contig 13207 bp, 12 predicted proteins | sample CZOMad2_1_08_16f_FD_182923 | JGI IMG/M metagenome (GOLD analysis project Ga0179589, IMG submission 182923) | Vadose zone soil fungal communities from Angelo Coast Range Reserve, California, USA - CZOMad2_1_08_16fungal | ecosystem: Environmental > Terrestrial > Soil > Vadose zone | place: USA... | reverse complement strand
GTCGACGTCGAGCACCCGCTCCACCGTGGTCAGGGTGGAGTCGAGAGCGGCGATGTCAGCCTGACGGTCGGGGTGCACAGCTGATCACGTTACCGGCGGCGTGACATGACGCGCGACTAACCGCGGCCGGGCCGGGCAGACGTTTAGCATCGGGGATTATGCGTCCTTACCACGTCGCAATCGTCGGCTCGGGCCCCTCAGGATTCTTCGCCGCCGCGTCGCTGCTCAAAGCGGCCGACGCGGCTGAGGACATCGACATCGCCGTCGACATGCTGGAGATGCTGCCGACGCCGTGGGGTTTGGTGCGCTCCGGGGTCGCGCCCGATCACCCCAAGATCAAGTCGATCAGCAAGCAATTCGAGAACACCGCCGAGGACGCGCGGTTCCGGTTTTTCGGCAACGTCGTGGTGGGTGAGCACATCAGCGCGGCCGAACTGGCCGAGCACTACGACGCGGTGGTCTACGCGATCGGCGCGCAAGCGGATCGGTCGCTGAACATTCCCGGGGAAGAGCTGCCCGGCTGCGTCGCTGCGGTCGATTTCGTCGGCTGGTACAATGCTCACCCGCACTTCGAGGAGATATCGCCCGATCTGTCCGGCGCCCGGGCCGTCGTTGTCGGGAACGGCAACGTCGCGCTCGACGTCGCACGCATTCTGGTGACCGACCCCGACGTACTCGCCCTCACCGACATCGCAGACCACGCGCTGGAGTCGCTGCGCCCGTGCAGCGTGGACGAAGTGGTGATCACCGGCCGCCGTGGCCCACTGCAGACCGCTTTCACGACGCTTGAGCTGCGCGAACTGGCAGATCTGGAAGGCGTCGACGTGGTGGTCGACCCGGCGCAGATGGAGGGAATCAGCGACGACGACGCGGCGGCGGTGGGCAAGGTCTGCAAGCAGAACATCAAGGTGCTGCGCGATTACGCCGGACGCGAACCGCGACCGGGACACCGCCGGATCGTGTTCCGCTTCCTGACCTCCCCGATCGAGATCACCGGCGGCGAAAGAGTCGAGAAGATCGTGCTCGGGCGCAACGAGCTGGTCAGCGACGACAGTGGGGGGGTGGTGGCCAAGGACACCGGCGCCCGTGAGGAGTTGCCCGTGCAGCTAGTGGTCCGCTCGGTCGGCTACCGTGGCGTGCCCACGCCCGGGCTGCCGTTCGACGAGAAGAGCGGGACCATCCCGAACAGCGCCGGCCGGGTGGAAGGCAGTCGCAATGAGTACGTCGTCGGCTGGATCAAGCGCGGTCCGACGGGGGTGATCGGCACCAACAAAAAGGACTCGCAGGACACCATCAACACCTTGATCGGCGACCTTACCGGCGCCGACGAATCCGAGTTGGCCGATTTCGGTGCCGACCACGCTGACAAACTCGTCGATTGGCTGGCGTCCCGCCAGCCCAAACTCGTCACCGACGCGCACTGGAAGCTGATCGACGAACACGGGCGATCGGCCGGCGAGCCGCACGGGCGGCCGCGCGTCAAACTGCCGAACCTGGCCAAACTGCTGCACGTCAGCCACGGCTGACGCCGCCCAACCTAGTCGGCCGGCGGGTCGGGCGGTGCGAAAGTCCAGTTGTCGGGATTGCGCTGCGAGTACACCACCGGCTTCAGGTCGCCCACGGTCGGCCAGCTGTCGACATCAACGGCCATGCGCTGATAGACGGTGTACTCGTTGAGGGTCGGTCCATCGATGACACCGGTGATGGTGACGTACTGCTCACCGGTGGCATCAGGCCGCGGGCTGACACCGGTGATCAGCAGAGTGCCGCTCAACGCGTCCCCGCGGGGGCCATGACGGAACAACCGCGGAGCCAAGAACCCCGCCGCGATCGCGAGGAGCAACAGCACCGAAAGGATTTCCCACACCACGCCATGGTAGGACCGCGGCAGGCGGCTGGTCGGTCGCGTTCAGGCCGGTGCCGGAAGATACGCGGGGGTCCAGCGCACCTGCGCGACCCGTGCGGTGAGTTCTTCGTTGCCGCGTTTCGGGGCGACGCCGTCCGCCACGGCCTGCGCGGCGACAGCCTGGGCGATGCGCACGGCCACGCCGGGTACGTCTGACCACGCCGGCAGCAGCGGCTGGTCGGGATCGGCGAGGGCGGGCGACGCGTCGCCCAGGGTCGCCGCGGCAAGCCGCATCATCTCGTCGGTGACTCGGGTCGCCTGAGCTGCGGTCACGGCGAGCCCCATGGCGGGGAAGATATAGACGTTATTGCATTGGGCCACAGCGCGTTCCACGCCATTGCGCAACAGCGGCGCGAACGGTGAGCCGGTGGCGATCAGCGCGCGCCCGTCGGTCCAGTGGTCCAATTCGGCTGGGTGCGCCTCCGCGCGGCTTGTCGGGTTGGAAAGCGGGAAGATGATCGGCCGATCCGTTTTGGCGGCGAGTTCACGCACGATGGCTTCGGTGAAGGCGCCCGCCGCGGTGGACAGTCCGAGCAGGACCCCCACGTCGACATGGTGCACGACGTCGGAGAGCTGTGCCGGCCCAGACAGACCCCAACCAGCCACCCTGTTGGCGGGCTGGGCGAAATCACGCTGTTCGGCCGACAGGTCGGTACGGTCGTCGGTGAGCAGTCCCACCACGTCGACGACCCAAATCCGCTCTGCAGCAGCCTGTTCGGACAGTCCCTCGTTCACCATCTCGCGGCGGGCCATGTTCAGGACCCCGATGCCTGCTGAGCCGGCCCCGAGCATGACGACCTGCTGCTGCGACAGCGGGCGGCCGGCGACTTTCGCGGCGCCGTGCAGTGCACCGAGGGTGACCGCGGCGGTGCCCTGGATGTCGTCGTTGAAGGTAAGCAACTTGTCGCGGTAGCGAGCAAGGATGGGCTGCGCGTGCACGGTGGCGAAGTCTTCCCACTGCAGCAGCACATGCGGCAGCTGCTGTTGCACCGCGGCGACGAATCTGTCGATGAACGCGTAGTACTCCTCGTCGTCGATGCGCCGGTGGCGCCAGCCCAGGTATTGCGGGTCGTCGAGGAGTTCGACGTTGTCGGTGCCCACGTCGAGCACGATCGGCAGGGTGCGAGCCGGATCGATGCCACCGATGAGGGTGTAAAGCGAAAGCTTGCCGATCGGAATGCCCATCCCGCCAATGCCTTGGTCGCCCAAGCCGAGGATCCGCTGCCCATCGGTCACCACGATCACGTCGACGTCGCGTTGCGGCCGGTTTTCCAACACCTCGTCTAGACGGTCGCGATCTGGATAGGACACGAACAGGCCGCGCGGTCGACGGTAGATCTCGCTGAAACGCTGGCAGGCCTCACCCACGGTGGGGGTATAGACGATCGGCAGGGATTCGGGGATGTGGTCGTGCAGCACGCGGTAGAACAGGGTCTCGTTGCGGTCCTGCAAGGCGCGCAGATAGATGTGCTTGTCGAGATCGTCATGGCGAGTGGAGAATTCATGCCAGCAATGCTCGGCTTGCTCTTCCAGGCTCTTCACCGCGGTCGGCAGCAGGCCAAGCAGACCATACCTGCGACGCTCGGCATCGGAAAAGGCCGTGCCCTTGGTCGTGAGTGCGTCGAAAAGGGCGGCCTGCCCTCGCCTTTCGTCAGCCATCGTTAGCATCCCTTCTGGTGCAATCTCGCGACGCGTTCCGTTTTCTCGCAGTCCGTTCGACACGACGTACCGGCGATCGTGCGTTCGGCCCGCATTGATCATGCCGCGTCCAATGGAGTCCGTGGTATTAACGCAGGATGACGATTTCCGCGGAAGGAGGTCAGATGAGTCATGACGATCTCGCGGTGGCCTTGATCCTGGCCGACCAGGCCGACGCGGTAACGTTGGCTCGCTTCGGGGCACTCGACCTGCAGGTCGACACCAAGCCGGACCTGACGCCGGTGAGCGACGCGGATCGGTCGGTCGAAACCGGTTTGCGGGGGACGCTCGGGCGAGCCCGGCCCGCCGACAGCATTCTCGGTGAAGAGTTCGGCGGGTCAACCACTTTGGCCGGGCGGCAGTGGATCATCGACCCGATCGACGGCACCAAGAACTTCGTGCGGGGCGTGCCGGTGTGGGCCAGCCTGATCGCATTGCTCGACGACGGCGTGCCCCGCGTCGGGGTGGTTAGTGCCCCCGCGCTGCAGCGGCGATGGTGGGCCGCCACCGGCGCGGGCGCGTTCGCGGCGGTCGGCGACTCCCCGGCCCGGCGCCTCTCGGTTTCCTCAGTAACACAGCTGAATTCGGCCAGCTTGTCGTTCTCCAGCCTGTCCGGGTGGGCGCAGCTCGGTCTGCGGGAACGCTTCCTCGAACTGACCGACGCGGTGTGGCGGGTGCGCGGCTACGGCGACTTCCTGTCCTACTGTCTGGTGGCCGAGGGGGCGGTGGACATCGCCACCGAGCCGGAAGTATCGGTATGGGATCTGGCGCCGCTGGACATCCTGGTACGCGAGGCGGGTGGGACGTTCACCAGCCTCGACGGCAACGCCGGCCCACACGGCGGCAGCGCGGTGGCGACCAACGGCCTCCTGCACGATCAGGTCTTGGCCAGGCTCGCCGCCGAGTAATCGACGGTGTGAAGTACTTAACAAACACCAATATCTTACTCCGGAGTAAGATAAAGTCATCGCACTGCCCCAACGACCGAGGCTGCTGTCATGACAAACACTGTCACCCCCACCAACGGTTCCCATAACGGCTCAAAGCCGCGCCCCAAACGCGCAGGCCGGAAATCCGCTGTCGGCGAGTACAAGCACAAGCGGACCGGAATCGACGTCGCGTTGGGCCTGCTTACGCCCATCGTGGGCCAGGAATTCCTGGACAGGTACAACTTGCGCGATCCGCTCAACCGGACACTGCGGTACGGCGTCAAGACGATGTTCTCCACCGTCGGTGCAACCAGCCGTCAGTTCGAGCGCGTCCAGGGCCTGCGCGGGCCCACCCGGCTGAAGACCAGCGGCAAGGACTACTTCGACCTGACTCCCGACGACGACCAAAAACTCATCGTCGAGACTGTCGAGCAGTTCGCCGAAGAGGTCTTGCGTCCGGCGGCCCACGACGCCGACCACGCGACGACCTATCCCCCGGACCTGGTCGCCAAGGCCGCGGAGTTGGGGATCACCGCAATCAACATTCCCGAGGATTTCGACGGCATCGCCGCGGAGCGTTCCAGCGTGACCAACGTGCTGGTTGCCGAGGCGCTTGCGTACGGCGACATGGGGCTGGCACTGCCGGTCCTGGCGCCGGCGGGAGTCGCCGCGGCGCTCACCCACTGGGGCAGTGCCAACCAGCAGGCCACTTACCTTCAGGAATTCGCCGGCGAGAACGTCCCGCAGGCCTGTGTGGCGATCGCCGAGCCGCAGCCACTGTTCGACCCGACGGCACTGAAGACCACCGCCGTACGCACGCCGAGCGGCTACCGGCTTGACGGAGTCAAGTCATTGGTCCCGGCAGCTGCCAACGCCGAGTTGTTCGTGGTCGCAGCGCAACTCAACGGCAAGCCCGCGCTCTTCATCATCGAGTCGTCAAGCAACGGCGTGACCGTCAAACCCGACCCAAGCATGGGCATCCGCGCCGCCGCGCTGGGCCGCGTAGAGCTCGACAACGTGGTGGTGCCGGTGAGTGCGGGCCTGGGCGAGGATGACGCCACCGACGCCGACTATTCGGAGGCCATCGCGCTGTCTCGGCTGGGCTGGGCGGCGCTGGCGGTTGGGACGTCCCACGCGGTGCTCGATTACGTCATCCCGTATGTGAAGGAACGCGAGGCCTTCGGCGAGCCCATCGCGCGCCGGCAGTCGGTCGCGTTCATGTGCGCCAACATCGCCATCGAACTCGATGGATTGCGGTTGATCACCTGGCGTGGCGCGTCCCGCGCCGAACAGGGTCTCCCGTTCATCCGCGAAGCGGCACTGGCCAAACGGCTCGGCGCCGACAAGGGCATGCAGATCGGTCTTGACGGCGTGCAACTACTCGGGGGCCACGGCTACACCAAGGAGCACCCCGTCGAGCGCTGGTACCGCGACCTGCGTGCCATCGGTATAGCTGAGGGCGTTGTAGTTATCTAAGTCGTCATCGGACCCGCAACGAAAGATCAATCATGGCAATCAATTTGGAACTGCCCCGCAAGATGCACGCGGTGATCGACAAGGCACATCAGGGTGCCGCTGAGATGATGCGGCCGATCGCCCGCAAATACGATCTCAATGAACACGCCTACCCGGTCGAGCTCGACACATTGGCCGACCTGTTCACCGGAGCCACCGAATCCAACGCCCTGGGCATGGCCGGAGCCGACGCGTTTCGTAGCGCCGAGGCTCAGGAAGGAAACCGCAACGCGGCCAACATGTCGGCGGTGCTGCAGGCACTGGAGGCAAGTTGGGGCGACGCGGCGATGATGCTGTCGATGCCCTACCAAGGCCTCGGCAATGCCGCGATCTCCGGCGTCGCCACCGACGAACAGCTGGAGCGCCTGGGCCGGGTCTGGGCGGCAATGGCCATCACCGAGCCAGGATTCGGGTCCGATTCGGCGGCGGTGTCCACCACAGCCAAGCTGGACGGCAACGAATACGTGATCAACGGCGAGAAGATTTTCGTCACCGCCGGTTCACGGGCCACGCACATCGTGGTGTGGGCGACGCTGGACAAGTCGAAGGGCCGCCCGGCGATCAAGTCGTTCATCGTGCCGCGCGAACACCCCGGCGTCACCGTCGAGCGGCTCGAGAACAAGCTCGGAATCAAGGGCTCCGACACCGCCGTCATCCGGTTCGACAACGCCCGCATTCCCAAAGACAACCTGCTGGGGAACCCCGAAATCGAGCCGGGCAAGGGGTTCGCCGGGGTGATGGAGACCTTCGACAACACCCGGCCGGTGGTGGCCGCCATGGCCGTCGGGATCGCCCGCGCGACACTGGAAGAGCTGCGCAAGATCCTGACCAACGCCGGCGTGGAGATCTCCTACGACAAGCCGGCATACGTCCAGAGCGCCGCCGCCGCCGAATTCCTGCGGATGGAGGCCGACTGGGAGGCCGGCTACCTGCTGACCGTACGCTCGGCGTGGCAGGCCGACAACAAGATCCCCAACTCCAAAGAGGCGTCGATGGCCAAGGCCAAGGCTGGCCGGGTGGGTAGCGATATCACCCTGAAGGCTGTCGAACTGGTTGGCACCATCGGCTATTCGGAGGAAACCCTGCTGGAGAAGTGGGCACGCGACTCGAAGATCATGGACATCTTCGAGGGCACCCAGCAGATTCAGCAGCTGGTGGTCGCCCGCCGCCTGCTGGGCCTGTCGTCGTCCGAACTCAAGTAGCGAGATCGAACCCCGGGTATTCAATCCGGCTATTTGCCACGGATTTGGGCCCGCGAACCGCGTACTCAAGGCATCGTGTAGCCGCCGCTGACAGAGATCAGTTGACCGGTTACTTGCCGCGCCGCCTGCGGCGAGGAGAACCACAACACGGCGCGACCGATGTCCTCGGCGGTGGTAAGCCTCCGCAGAGGCGTGTCCTTGAGCATGAAGTCGATCTGTTTCTGGTTAAAGACCGCATCCTCTCCGACTGCCCACAGGCTGGAGGCGCCAATCGCCTCGGGCCCGTCGGGGATCACCAGCCCGGGGCATACGACGTTGGATCGGATGCCGTGGCGGCCGTGCTCGCGTGCCGTGGTGCGGGCCAATGCCACCATGGCCGCCTTCGACGCACCGTAGACTCCCTGCCTGATCTGGCCGAATGCCGCGTCGCTGGCGATGAATACGATCGCGCCGCCACCAACCTCTTTCATCACGGGTATCGCCGCCTGGGTCGCGGCAATCGCCGAGAACAGGTTGATCTCAATGGTGCGCTGCCACTTGTCCCGGTCGGTATCGGTGGCGACGAATCCCGGAACGCTCCAGCCGGCATTGTTCACTAGGACATCCAGACCGCCCCATGCGGTCTGGGCGGCGCCGATCGCGGCGTCGGCCCCCTCGGGCTTCGTCAGGTCAGCGATCGCCACCTTGACTTCGGCGGCGCCGAACTCCTGCGCTTCGGCACGTACCTTTTCAGTCTGCGGCGCATCGATGTCGTTGATCACGATGCGTGCGCCTTCCGCGGCGAACGCATGCACAATCCCGCGTCCGATATTGGAGGCGCCTCCGGTGACGACGACCCGCGCGCCCGCCAACCCGAGATCCATGTCGACTCCTCACTTCAGCAGCGTTGCTTGTGACGATCTACGAAGTAGTTTAACCTAGATTAGAAATTGTGTATTAACGGATAGGGTTTCATGTGAGCGTCGTCCAGTCCACGATCGCCGACGGCATCGGGCGTATCACGCTGAACCGGCCCGAGCGCATGAACGCGATAACAACCGAACTGGCCCGCGAACTCGAGCGTGCCCTAAGCGAGCTATCTGGCGACCCGACGGTGAACGTTGTCGTCATTCGTGGAGCGGACAAAAACTTCTGCGCGGGAGGCGATGTCGCCGAGGTCGAAAGCCTCAGATCCGCCGGCCCCGAAGCGTTGCGGACGCTGTTCGAGGCATTCCGCCGGGCGTGTGATGTCATCGCCGCGGTCGAGGTCCCGGTAGTTGCGGCCGTTGAGGGCGTCGCCATGGCCGGTGGCTTCGAGCTGATGCAGGCCGCCGACATCGTGGTTGTCAGCGACAACGCCAAGATCGCCGACAACCACGTCAACTTCGGCATGATCCCCGGCGGCGGAAGTACGCAGCGGCTGCCGCGACTGGTTGGGCATCAGATCGCGCTCGGTCTGCTGCTCAGTGGCGACCGTCTGAGCGGTCTTGACGCCGTGCGTCTTGGCCTGGCCTATCGCAGCTTTGCGTCACCAGACTTCGACAACGGGGTCAACCAGTTCGTGTCGGACCTGGCCGGCCGTGACCGCAGCGCGCTGGTCACCATCAAAAAGCTCGTTAACGGCGCTCGTCCGCAGGCGCCCGCGCAAGGCCGCGATGATGAGATCAGCGCGGTCGTCGCGCATATCACCAGGCGCGGAGTCGATGAGTTCAGCCGGATAGGAACCTCATGACCACCGTCGACGCGGCGCCCGTGACTCTCGACGTGGGTTCCGACGGCATCGCTCGGCTACGGCTGAACCGGCCGGAAGCTTCCAATGGACTCAACGTTGAGCTGCTGAAAGCGCTGCACGAGGCGATCCTGCGCTGCCACGCCGAGACCGCTGTTCGTGTGGTGACGCTCAGCGGTGCCGGCCGGAACTTCTGTGCCGGCGGCGATATCCACACCTTCGAGTCCAAAGGCGCCGACCTACCGCAATATCTGCGCGAGGCGACGGCCTGGCTGCAGTTGGCGGTTTCGGCGCTGATCCAGCTCCGCGTGCCGGTGGTCACGGCAGTGCAAGGTTTCGCCGCAGGCGGCGGCGGACTGGGTCTGGTTTGCGCATCCGACATCGTCGTCGCCGCCGAGTCGGCGAAGTTCTTCTCCGGAGCGGTGCGGGTGGGGATGGCGCCCGATGGCGGGTCGTCGGTGACGCTGACCCAACTCGTCGGTCTGCGTCAGGCGCTGCGGATACTGCTGCTCAACCCCACCCTGTCGGCGGCGGAGGCGCAGGAGATCGGTCTCGTCACCGAAACGGTGCCCGACGATGAGTTATCCACCCGGGCCGCGGAAATCGCCAATAGCTTGGCAAGCTCACCGACGCTGGCCGTTTCGGCAACGAAACGACTGGTGTGGAACGGTTTGGGCGCCTCGGTCGAGCAGCGACTGGCCGAGGAGTCCCGCACGGTGTCCGAATTGTCCGGCACCGACGACGCGCTCGAGGGGCTGCGCGCGGTCATCGAACGCCGGCCACCGAAGTTCGGCGGCCGATGACCACTACGACCGCCGGACCGGTGCTCGTCCACGACGACGCCGCGGTGCGGACTATCACCCTCAACCGACCGCAGAAGCGCAACGCGATCGATATCGAGTTGCGCATCGCCTTGGCTGAGGCGATCGAATCGGCTGACCGCGATCCGGCCGTCCGGGTGATCATCCTGACCGGAGCGGGTCCTGCATTCTGTTCCGGTGGCGACATCTCCGCCATGCAGCGCACGCCCCCCGAACATGCCCTTGATCGAGTGCAGTTGGCGCAACGCGTCATTCGCGCCGTCTGGGCCACACCCAAGCCGGTGCTGGCGGCCGTCGAGGGGCCGGCTTATGGAGCCGGCACGGCGCTGGCCGCTGCCTGCGATCGGGTCGTAGCGGCGCGCGACGCGACGTTCGCGACCACCTTCACCAATGTCGGCCTGGCCGGGGATATGGGCATCTCTATATCGTTGCCGGCACGCGTCGGGGTGGCGCGGGCCCGGCAGATGCTGATGTTGCCGGCGCCGATCCCTGCACCGGAAGCCCTCGAGCTGGGCCTCATCGACGCGGTTGTAGAGCCTGGCCAGGCATTGGAGTCGGCGCGCCGCGACGGCCGGCAACTTGCAGCGGGCCCGCAGCACGCCTACGGCGTGATCAAGGCGCTGTTGACTAATCCGAACACCATCGACCCGTTCGAGCTGCTTGATCGCGAAGCCACCTGCCAGTCAGAGCTTTTCGACACCAATGATTTCGCAGAGGGCATTGCCGCGTTTCGGGAGAAACGACGGCCGGTTTTCGGCGACCGGGAGGGAAGACAACCATGACCGCGGCCACCGGTCAGGCGACCGGCATCGGCAGCCGGTATGGGCGGCTGATCAAGCGCGACAAGGTACACGGCTCGCTCTACACTGAGCCGGCGATCTTTGCCGAGGAACTGCGCAAGATCTGGTATCGCAGCTGGGTTTTCGTCGGCCATGAGACCGAAGTCGCCCAGCCCGGCGACTACGTGCGAAAACGCCTCGGGCTACAGGACGTCATCATGACCCGCGACCGCGACGGGCAACTGCATCTGTTGCTGAATCGCTGCGCGCATCGGGGCAACCAAGTATGCAGCGACGCCAAAGGCAATGCGTCGGCATTTCGCTGCCCCTACCACGGCTGGACGTACCGCAACAACGGCGAACTGGTCGGATTCCCTTTCTTCAAGGGGTACGGCCAACGCAAGCTGGACCTTGCTTTGGGACGGGTGCCGCGGGTCGACTCCTACCATGGTTTTGTCTTCGGCAGCTTCGCGACCGAAGGTCCCACACTGGTGGAGCACCTGGGCGGCGCGGCCGGCGAGATCGATCGGTTGGTGCGGTTGTCGCCTGAAAGCCGCGTCGAACTCACCGCCGGATGGCTGCAGCACCGAACGCAAGCAAACTGGAAACTGCTGGCCGAGAACGAGACCGACGGCTATCACCCGCAGTTCGTACACGGATCGATCTTTGGGGTAACTGCTAGCGCGATCGGCGCGCTCTATAGCGATTCGTCCACGGCGGTCACCCGTGATCTGGGTAACGGGCACAGTGAGAACGACCTACGTCCGGAGTTTCGCAAGTTCGCTGAACCACTGCGCTGGTTCGGCACCACCGAGTCGCGGGTCCCCGACTACGTCGCGGCGATGCGGACCAAATACGGCGCGGAGGCAGAACGCATCCTGATCGAGGGCGGACCGCACGTCATGATCTTCCCGAACCTTTTCATCGCCGAGATCCAGGTCTTCAATATCCAACCGATCGCCGTGGATGAGTGTGTCCAAAACTCGACTGCGGTGCAGCTGGCGGGGGCCGCTGAGCTCAACCGCCGCATGGTTTCCCAATGCGTGGGATCGGTGGGCCCAGCGGGCATGCTGCTCGCCGACGACACCGAGATGTATGAGCGCAACCAAGCCGGCCTCGGATCGCTGACGCCGGAGTGGCTCGACGTGCGCCGTGGGCTGAACCGGGAGGCGATCGACGAGAACGGCTTCACGGTCGGTGGCGCCACCGATGAGACTGGCATGCGCGGGTTTTGGCGACAGTACAAGTCGCTCATGGAGGCGCCATGACCGCCGCGGCCAGGCCCGAGGCGGATCTGGGGCCGGTTCCCGAGGGCTTCGACCGCCATACAGTCGAGCAGTTCCTCTACCGGGAGGCGCGGCTAGCCGACGAAGGCGACTACGACGCCTGGGAAGCGTTATGGACCGACGACGCACTGTATTGGGTACCGATCGGTGGTGAGGGCGGCGACCCCCAGCGGCAGATGTCGGTCATCTACGACAACCGCAACCGCATTTCCACCAGGTTGAAGCAGTTGCGCACCGGCAAACGCTACGCGCAGGCTCCCCCGTCGAACCTGCGCCGCATGCTGTCCAACATTGAATTCCTCTGCGGCAGAAACAATCCCGATGGTGACGTCGATCTGGAGGTCGGCGCTAACTTCCTGGCCATCGAGTCACGGCCACGGGGCGCCCGGCTGTGGGGTGGCCGCATCACCTACCGGCTCCGCCGCCAAGGCAACGACCTCCGGCTCGCATATAAAAAGGTGGTTCTGGTGGACAATGATCAACCGCTGCCCACGCTGGGTTTCGTGATCTGAGGAACGTCATGACCATTGAGTTCGGTGACAGCGAGGATCTCGACGTCCCCGTTGTCGGCAGTGAGTTCGCCGAGGTGTCAGTCCGATTCGACGTTGACGGCAACGCGCCTCGGGTGCGTTTAGAGGATCTCCGCAGCGGTCGCGTGCGCTATCTGGACGCACTGGAACTAGAGACAATCATCTGGCTACCGGAGGAGCGTCTCATCGGTCTTCTCGATCCGTCGCATAGCCGTTGGCGGGGTGAGGGCTTTTGACCGAACGTGTGATTGCTCTTCAACGGGAGCGGGTCGAACTGCTGCGCTTCTGTCGCGATCTCGACGAGGCCCAATGGACGGCGCCGAGCAAAGCCGCTGGCTGGCGAGTGCAAGACGTCGTCGCACACTTGGGATCGGGGTGCCGGTCGATCTTCACACCGGCATCGGTAAAGATCATGCGCAGCAGCGATATCGAGCGGACGAACGATTCGTTCGTCGACGTCCGCCGCCACTGGACCCCGTCGCAGGCGCTCAGCGAGTATGAGCGTTGGAGCCGTGCACTGACCATTGCAGCAGCCGGGATCTCCAGGACACCCGTGACGGCCCTCACCATGCCGCTGGCAGAACTGGGCAGATTTCCGGTTGGCCTTCTGCTCGCCGGCGCAATGACATTCGACCACCACACGCACTTGCGCCACGACATCGCGCCCGCACTTGGCCTACCACCACCACCGACGGATGCCACCCGCATGGCTGTGGTGCTGGAATGGATGTTCGCGGTGCTGAACAACCAACTGCGGTCGGCTCAGCCGTCGTGGCTCACGGACCCAGTCGCAGTGACGTTGCATGGACCTGGTGGCGGAAGGTGGGTGATGT
>Ga0179589_10000046_pt1 | contig 13223 bp, 15 predicted proteins | sample CZOMad2_1_08_16f_FD_182923 | JGI IMG/M metagenome (GOLD analysis project Ga0179589, IMG submission 182923) | Vadose zone soil fungal communities from Angelo Coast Range Reserve, California, USA - CZOMad2_1_08_16fungal | ecosystem: Environmental > Terrestrial > Soil > Vadose zone | place: USA... | reverse complement strand
GCCCAACAACGTCAGGATGGTCCAGGTCGCCACCGCCGACGGCAGGGTTCCATCCAGTCGGTCCATCAGGCCGCCGTGGCCGGGCAGAATGCGGCCCATGTCCTTGATGCCCAGGTCACGCTTGATCTGGGATTCCACCAGGTCACCCAGGGTGGCGGTCGCCACGATCGTGAGGCCCAGCAGCAGGCCGATCCAGACCGGTTTGTGGCCCAGCAGGGTGGCAGTCAGAGCGGGCGCGGTGACCCCGAACAGCAGCGAACCGGCCAATCCCTCCCAGGACTTGTTCGGGCTGATGGACGGAACCATCGGATGTTTGCCGAACAACACACCGACCGCATAGCCCCCGACGTCAGAGCCGACCACGCCGATCATCAGGCAGAACACCCGCCAGGAGCCGTCGGGCGGATAGACCAGCAGGACACCGAAGGACGCGAACAGCGGCACCCAGGCCGCGAGGAAAACCGTGGCCGCAACATCGCGCAGGTAATTCGGCGGCGGCGCATCGGCGCCGGCCGAGCCGGGCGGTGCGGGCGTGCCGCGGAGCGCCAGCCGCCAGAACATACAGACCACGGCCGTGGCGCCGAAGCCGGCGAGCGCACCGGCCGCATGGTACGGCCACGTCAGCCACGCTGTGGCCTGCCCGCCGAGCAGAAGCGGCACGACCGGGATGACAAAGCCCGCCTCGTGCAGCCGCCGCGCTACCTCATAGGTGGCAATCGCGATAGCAGCGGCGACCATCGGGAGCCACAGAAATTTGTCGAATATCAAGATCGCGATGATGGTGAAGCCGATGGCCGCCCCGACGGCGATCGCCGCGGGCAGATTCCGGCCGGCCCGCGACTTCTTCGGCTTCTTGTCCAAGGGCCCGTGCACCGAGCCCTCGGCCGGGGTGTCTGCGCCGGTATCAGTGTCTGCCACGGGCGTCATGTGCTGAGCGGCCGCTAGACCTCCAGCAGCTCGCCTTCTTTGTGCTTGACCAGCTCATCGATCTGAGTCACGTACTGATGCGTGGCCTTGTCCAGGTCCTTCTCCGCGCGGGCGACGTCGTCCTCACCGGCTTCGCCCTCCTTACGGATGCGGTGCAATTCTTCCATCGCTTTGCGACGGATGTTTCGCACCGAGACCCTGGCGTCCTCGCCCTTGGCTTTGGCTTGCTTGACGAGTTCACGGCGACGTTCCTCGGTCAACTGCGGTACCGCCACCCGGATCAGGGTGCCGTCGTTGGTCGGATTAACCCCCAGTTCAGAGTTGCGAATCGCGGTCTCAATGGGGCCTAGCTGGCTCGCCTCATACGGCTTGATGACGACCAGGCGCGCTTCGGGGACATTGATGCTGGCCAGCTGGGTGATCGGGGTGGCCGAACCGTAGTAGTCGATGACAATGCGGGAGAACATGCTCGGATTCGCCCGGCCCGTCCGGATGGTTGATAGGTCGTCTCGGCCCACCGACACGGCTTTTTCCATCTTCTCTTCGGCGTCGAAGAGAGTCTCGTCGATCATCTGCGCCGCTCTTTCCCTTCTAGGTGGTGACCAGCCTGCTAGGTGGTGACCAGCGTTCCGATCTTCTCACCCGCAACCGCCCGAGCGATATTGCCATCGGTAAGCAGGTTGAACACCAGAATCGGCATGCCATTGTCCATGCACAAGCTGAATGCGGTGGCGTCGGCCACCCGCAGCCCGCGGTCGATCACTTCCCGGTGAGTGATAGCGGAGAGCAGCTCGGCCCGCGGGTTCACTCGCGGATCCTCGGTGAACACGCCGTCGACCGCCTTGGCCATCAAGACCACGTCGGCGCCGATCTCCAATGCGCGCTGTGCGGCGGTGGTGTCAGTCGAGAAGTACGGCAGCCCCATGCCGGCGCCGAAGATCACCACACGTCCTTTCTCCAGGTGGCGTCGCGCTCGCAGCGGAATGTAGGGCTCGGCAACCTGGCCCATCGTGATCGCAGTCTGGACCCGGGTTGCGATGCCCTCTTTTTCCAGAAAGTCTTGCAACGCAAGGCTATTCATGACCGTGCCGAGCATCCCCATATAGTCTGACCGGGTGCGCTCCATGCCGCGCTGTTGAAGCTGCGCGCCGCGAAAAAAGTTGCCGCCGCCGATTACCACGGCGACCTGCACGCCGGTGCGGACCACCTCGGCGATTTGGCGGGCGACCAACGCCACTACATCGGGATCCAGTCCGACCTGTCCGCCGCCGAACATCTCGCCTCCGAGTTTGAGCAACACTCGGGTGTACTTGGGCCGACTCACCGGCTGGCCGGCGGGATATCGGTTGTCCGGAAGAAATGCATCGGCGCCGTTGGTGCTCGTCGGCTCCTGCTCCGTCATCAGACTCCTCGCATGGGAGGGCGCCATCCAGCTATCCCCACGACAGCATGTTCCATCCTGCCTTATGGTCGCCCTCCACTCGCCCAGGGTTGCCGAGCTGCATGGTAGACGGGGCAACGTTGACCTCAGAATCGTGTTTGCATTCGATTGTCGCCTGACCAGCGGGTGCTGATCGCTAAAACGCATGAAAGTTCATCAGCAAACTCGCGAATCGAGTATTGGTGAAATCCGGTCCCACTGCCCTGCGCGCCGGGCGAGACGGCGTACGACGTTGCGGTCGAGGATGTTTCGGGCGCCGCATCGCAGCCCCATCGCAGGACAGCACGACGTTTGGCAACGTGGGCGGCATCACAGCGACCCGCTTCAGGCCGTCTACCAGCGGTGAGATGACGCTGCGCCGCGTCGCAGCCGGCTCTAAGCACGTGGTGAGGTTTCGGCGCCCAGCGCCATGGGAATGCGCCAATCTGCGGCGCGAAGAGGCAAGGAATTCACGCGCTTTGGCCGCGCCCAGACCGGTCCAGCCATCGGCCGGCAACGGGATCGGGTATGAGATTGAGCCAAGAGGAGGACTCTATGTCGGACGACAAGAAGAGTGGGCCTGAAGAAGCTATCAAGGGCGTCGTTGAGGGCGCCAAGGGCCTAGCCAAAGAAGCCGTCGGCGGCGTGCTCGGCAACAAAGACCTTGAGCACGAGGGCGAGGCTCAGCAAGACAAGGCGCATGCGCAGCGTGATGCCGCCAAGAAGGAAACCGAAGCTGAAGCAGCTCGGGCCGGTGCCGCAACAGCCGAAAAGCGGCAGCAGTCCCACCAGAACTAGATAGCTCGACGACAGGGCCCGGTCCGTAAATGGACCGGGCCCCGTTCTGTCTTGGGCCGTTGCTCAGCCGAACACCGGCAGTGCCCGCTTGCGGGCGAGCGCATCCATCCCGTGCTGAATGCTGTCCTCAACCTCGTGGTACTTGCGCTCGACGTATTCGTCATCCTCGGCACGCGCCGGGTCGTGATCGAGCTCGACCACGGGCATGAAGCGCGTCCGGATCTTGGCCGGCAGCGGCAGCTGCGGCAGCGCGGCAGGCGCGATTCCCCAGGGCAGCGAGATGGCCAGTGGAAAGACCTTGAGCCGCAACAGCCGGTCCAGTCGCAAGGCTCGCGACAGCCGGTCGCCGCGAATCAACACCGGCATGGCGTCGGCGCCTCCGACTGTGGCGATCGGCACGATCGGCACTCCAGCGCGGATCGCCATCTTCACGAAGCCTTTTCGCCCCGCCAGGTTTGCCTGATCGCGCTCAGTCCACGGCCGCAGCGAGTCCACCTCGCCGCCAGGCCATAGCGCCACATCGTGCCCCTCGGCCAGCGCCGTCGCGATGGCATCCGGGGCCGCGGGCAACACTCCCATTGAACGGAAATAACGGCCGAAGCCTGGAATGGCCATCAGCGCGTCGTGGGCGGTGCCGTGCAGGGGGCGCTCCGAACCGAACCGCCGCCACCATTGCAGGCCGACAGTCCAGGCGTCCCACACAAAGGGCGCGCCGGAGTGGATGCCCACCAATAGCGCCGGCGGCTTTCCGATATTTTCCCAGCCGTCGATCTCCATCCGGAACCAGTAGTCCACCAGCACGTTCCAAAAGAACTTCTGGCGTTGGAATGTGGCCTCATCTGGACCGCTGAGATCCCACTCGCCCGCTCGCTCGGCCACCCAGCCGCTCAGCCCGCCGGCTTTGCCCTCACGCTGGTCCTCCATAGCGGTACGCGCCTGGTCGGCTTGTCGTCGTGCCTGCTGGCGCACCTCAGCAGGCCTGTGATCGCTACCACTCATACTCGCTCGGATACCCGATCGAGCGCCAGGCAATCCACGGGTCCAAATACCACTGGGCCGTTGGAGATTCACCGGTGGACACGACGCTGCCCGCGCCACCAGCGGCGACGCGGGGAGATCGAAATGCCTAGCCGCTCAGCGCCTTACGCGGTCCACAGGAGAACGTCCTGCGTGCCGTCGTTGTACACGACCTGGTTAGGCTGCGCGCCGGTGACGTCGAAGTAGAGCGTTCCGGTCGACTGGTTGCCCTGGAGAATCGGGGCGGGGCTGAGCCCGTTGGGAACCGGAACCGTGTCGATCACCCGGTACTGCTGCTGGCCGCTGGCGGCGCGAGCATTGAAGTCCGAAACCACCGGCGTAACCGCCCCGCTGTTCGCCTGCGCGGTGACGTTCGCCTGGTAGAGGTGCCCCTGCGGCGTGTAACCGGGAATAGTGACGTTGGCCGGCTGCAGATTGCTCACCGTGTAGTTAGTGATCAGCGGCCCGTCCACGAGTTGCTCGCTTGTGCCAAATCCGCCCATGGTCGGCGGAGCAGCAACAGCGGTAGCCGCAGCAAAGATGCTGGCCGCTGCTATTCCGGTAGCTCCGATGGCGCTCTTTACCGTTGTTGAGGTGAACTTCACGCTAACTCCTCTCGTTTCGCGATGTTCGTTCCTTTTGTTCGAGCGGTTTGCTCCCGATTGCGCCACGGAAGATCACCGCACCTGATTTGCGATACCCATTCGCGCTGGCCTGAAACACAAATGCATACAACCGCCCATATTTGGTCTGAGCGCCCATTAAACGCGCGACAACTGTTATCCAAAGAGGAAAAAGAGAAAATTGTAAAGACGCTCGGGCCACGCACTTCGGTGGTGATAGCACGGCAAGCGACCAGCTGAAGGAGCCGATTCTTTGAGGCAGGCAAAATAACTAATTCGAGCGTTCAGAAGCGGTTTTCCGGGCCGACCACAGCCCAAACGGTATTGCCGGTCGCGGTAGCGTAGCTGCCCCAAGACCGAGAGGTTGCGGCGACCAGGTCGAGGCCAGAGACTTCGCCGCCGAGGAACTTCCGACGCATAGGGCTCGCCATGCCCACGTGTTGTATCGCCACCGACACGGTCGACCCGTCGGTTTCCACGCGAAGCGAGAAGTCGCTGTCGGTATCGCCAAGGGCGGTTTCGACCAGCTCGGTAGCGACGGTGGACACAACGTGGATGAAGTCGGTTCTCGCCGTCAACCACTGCGCGGTTAATTCTCGGCAGCGGCGAATGCTGGTTCTCGTTGCCGGCAGCGAGGCGCGGGCGCGCCGCCGGTATCGGCGCAGTCCCTCGGCGGACAGCTCAGTGAATGCGGACTCCAGCGTCGCGTAGACGGGCATGTAGCGATTTATGCCGTTGCGGCGCAGGGCATTCCTGCCTTGCTCGTGGGCGCAGACCAGGCCGAGGGGGGGTGTCCGGCCACTCGGCGATCTGCCAACGGGCACTGGTGAACACGGCCCACGCCGGGTCGTTTCGAACCGTCAATCCGGTGACATCGACGATGAGCGCACGGGGTTCATCCAGGGCGGTTTTGACGATGGCGTCGCGCAACAGAACGTATGTCTTGTCGTCGAGCACGCCGCCGATGCTGAGCAGGCATGCATCCGCTCCCCAAACAGGCTTAACCGCGCAGGGCGATCAAGCCGGACCGAGTCGGTCTCCCGCTCCCATGGGCGGTGCTTGGCCAGCGCAGATGTCAAATCTTCGAAGAACGTGAGTATCCGCAACCGCGTCGCGGACAAACAGCCGCTTCAAGGCCGGACCACGGCCTAGCCGATGGCGCGCCGACGAACCGGGGCACTCAGCGGCTCCGGGCCCGACGATTGTGCTTCTTGATCGCGTCGACCAATTCCGATTTGTCCATCGTCGACCTTCCGCGGACGTCGAGTCGCCGGGCAATCTCGAGCAGATGTCGCTTGCTGGCATTGGCGTCGACGCCCTCGGCCGACGGGATGGGGTTGTGCAAGCCGCCCCGCTCGGCGCGTGCGTCCGAGGGGCCCTTCCGCCTCTTGCGTTCCCAATGATCGCCGACTTTCTCGAAGCTGTGCTTGAGGGCCGAGTAGGCGACTCGGTGGGCGCGCTCCTCGCTGCCGTACTGCTCGGCGCCGGCGTCATGCGCTTTGGCGAACGTGCGCTGCGCTTTGGCGCCGGAACGTCGCAGCGTGCTCGGCAACTCGTTCTTCTTGGGCTCGCCGCCCTTGGTTGTCTTCGGCATGGGTGTTCTCGCGATCCTCGTGGTGTCAACCCTGGGCTGACTGCTGCGCCATGACATGGGCGAGCTCTCAGGGTTACTCCGGGATTACCCCATGTCCGCCCCGGGCAATCGCATCGAGGCCGATCCGACCGAGGCGATCGTCCTCGGCGACACCGTCTGGGACGCGCAGGCCGGCCGACGCGCCGGTGTGCCGACGGCGGCCGTGCTCAGCGGCGGCATCGCGCGCCAGGCCAACTCCTTCGCTGGTAACGACTTTCGCGGCTTGGCGGTCAGGCCAAGTGTGCAGACAGCAGCCAGGCTGGCACAGATTTGCGCCCGTTGCCCTCGTCGCGGACGTCTGTAAAGGGAAACTCGGGCTGACCGTGGTGGGCGAAGTTGGCGTGGATCCTGGCCGGCCGGATCTCGTCGACGACCCAGTACTGCGACACAACGTCGCGCAACTCGTCTTCAGTGACCGGGTTGGCCGGACCGTCGGGCATCCCGGTGCGGTCGAAGACCAGCACGAAGTACGACGCGCCCGGCGCCGCAGCCCGGACGATCGACCGCTGGTATCCGTCTCGCAGCTCGACGGGCATGGAATGAAACAGCGTGCTGTCCACGATCGTGTCGAACCGGCCTTCGGAACCGGTCGGATAGCTGGTGAAGTCAGTGATGTCGGCCACCTGGAACGAGGCGGTCGTCAACCCCCGCCTGGCAGCCCCGGCTTTGGCCAACTTGATCGCGGTGGGCGAAGCATCCAGCCCGACAGTGCTGTGCCCCAACGCCGCCATGTACATCGACAACGCCGCCTCGCCGCAGCCGGCGTCGAGCACAACACCCTTGATTTTGCCCTGGTCGATGAGCGCGGCGATCTCCGGTTGGGGCTCACCCAGACTCCATGGCGGTCGAGCGCCCGCCCCGAACTCGGCGGTCTCGCCACGGTAGGCCGGATCGAAATCGAAATCGAAATTCTGCGCTTCAGTCATAGCCCAGGTATATCAACCCAGCTGATATATGTCAATATGGTTGATATGAGCACAACCGAAGACGCGCCACTTGGATACCTGCTGCACCGGGTAGTCGCCGAGCTGCGGCCGGAAGTGGCGGCGGCGCTCAGCCCGCTCGGCCTGACGCTGCCCGAATTCGTTTGCATGCGAATGCTTTCCACGAGCCCGGGGCTGTCCAGCGCCGAACTGTCCCGGCTGGGCAACGTCTCGCCGCAGGCGATGAACACGGTGTTGCACAGGTTGGAAAACGCGCGCGTGGTGACCCGGCCCGCGTCGGTGGCGTCCGGTCGTGCGCTGCCGGCCTCGCTCACCGGAGATGGCCGGGCGCTGTTGAAGCATGCCGAGGTTGCCGTGCGGGAGGCCGACGCCCGCGTGCTGGCCAAGCTGTCCGCAGCAGACCAGCGTGAGTTCAAACGGATGTTGGACGCTCTGGCACCTGACTAGATCTGATGGTCGATACGGGCCCACGGCCGGGCCTGTTCGAGTTCGTAGGCCAATTCCAGCAGCCGGACTTCCTGTCCCGTCGGCGCGGCGAACATCATCCCCACCGGCAACCCGTTGGCGGATAGGGCCAGCGGCAACGAGATAGCGGGCTCTCCGGTGACATTCTGCAGCGGCGTGAACGCGGCCCATTCCACCAGCCGGTCGATGATTTGCTGATAGTCGGCAGTCGGGTCGAGGTAGCCGATCCGCGGCGTCTCGCCGGCCAACGTCGGTGTCAGCACCACGTCATAGTTTCGGGCGAGGCGCGCAGTGTGCCGCCGCGCGCCGGCCAGACGCATGAGCGCCAGCGGGAGGCGATGCATGTTGCGGCGCGCGTGCCGGTCCAGGCCCCGTGACAGGTTGTCCAATCGGGTGACATCGAATGCGTCGCCGATGGCGCGCCGGTTGAGCTGAATCTGGCCCATCGCCAGCAGCCCCCAGTACAAGACGAAGTCGGAGGCGAAGCTAGCAGGCACCGGAGGCTTTTCGAGGTGGTCGACGTGGTGGCCGAGCTCTTCTAACAGCGCGGCGGATTTCAGCGTCAGCTCACGCATTTCGGGGCTGCACTCCCGCAGTACCGAGTGGGTGATGACGACGATCCTCAGCCGCTGCTTGCCAGCGTGCTTCACGTCCCCGATCGACGGTAGCTTCGGCGCACGCCAGATGCGCTCGGCTTCCCGGTAGAACGCCGCGGTGTCGCGCACCGATCGGCTGAGCACCCCGTTGGCGACCAGGCGAATCGGCATCCGACTCACCTCCTTGTCCAGAGGTAGCCGGCCACGGGACGGCTTCAACCCCACGAGTCCGTTGCAGGACGCGGGAATTCGGATCGAGCCGCCGCCGTCGTTGGCATGTGCGATCGGCACCGCGCCGGCGGCAACAAAGGCGCCGGAGCCCGACGACGACGCGCCCGCGGTGTGGTCGGTGCTCCACGGATTGCGCACCGGTCCGAGCCGGGGGTGTTCGGCCGAGGCGCTGAAGCCGTACTCCGACATCTGGGTTTTGCCCAGCGGCGTCATCCCGGTGGCCAGGTACAGGCGGGAGAACACGCCGTCGATCTCAGCCGGCCGCGGTGGCCACGCGTCGGTGCCATGCATCGTGGGCAGTCCGGCGACGTCGACGTTGTCCTTGACAAACGTGGGCACGCCGCTGAAAAAGCCATCCTTAGCCAGCGCGGACGATTCAGCCGCCTTCGCGGCCTCGGCGCGGGCTCGGTCGAATGCCTGGTACGCCAAGCCATTCAGCTCGGGGTTGACGGCTTCGGTGCGGGCGATGGCCGCCTCGACGACCTCGGCCCTGCCTACCCGACCGGACTTGATGGCATCGACCAGACCGACCGCGTCGAAGTCGCCGAGCGCGTCGTCGCCGAATGCGTGCACGTGTCGCATCCGGCTGATGCTACTGCTGGCCCACCTCGAACCGGACGAACCGCGTCACCGTAACGCCGGCCTCGTCGAGCAGCGCCTTGACCGTCTTCTTGTTGTCGGACACCGACGGCTGCTCGAGCAACACGACGTCTTTGAAGAATCCCCCCAGTCGGCCCTCGACGATCTTGGGCAGCGCCTGTTCGGGTTTGCCTTCTGCGCGCGAGGTCTCTTCGGCGATACGTCGTTCGCTGGCCACCACGTCCTCAGGAACATCGTCGCGGCTCAGGTAGCGGGCCTTCAGCGCGGCGATCTGCAGCGCGACGGCGTGCGCAGCGGCTGTGCTGGCGTCCGGGTCGTTGCCCGGACCGTATTCGACCAAGACTCCCACGCCCGGCGGCAGATCGGCTGCGCGCTTGTGCAAGTAGGTTTCGACGGTGCCGTCGAAGAATGCCGCCCGGCGCAGTTCGAGCTTCTCCCCGATCTTGGCCGAGAGCTCGGCAATTGCCTGCTCGACGGTAGTTGGCACCTGGCCCCCAGAAATCGAAGCCGCTTTGAGGGCATCGACGTCGGCCGCCTTGGACTTGGCCGCCGCGGCGACGATTTCCCCGGCGAGCTTCTGGAACTCTGCGTTCTTGGCGACGAAGTCGGTCTCGCTGTTCAGCTCGATCAACGCGCCGCCCTTGGCGGCGACCAAGCCCTCGGCGGTGGCCCGCTCGGCGCGCTTGCCGACGTCCTTGGCGCCCTTGATCCGCAGCGCCTCGACGGCCTGCTCGAAGTTGCCGTCGGTTTCGGCCCGTGCGTTCTTACAGTCGAGCATGCCGGCGCCGGTCAGCTCGCGCAGCCGCTTGACGTCGGCAGCGGTGAAGTTGGCCATATCAGCCTTCCGTGGGGGTTGATTCGGTTTCGCCTGGAGCCGGTTCGGTTGGAGCAGTCGTAACCGACGCCGTGGCTGTTGCAGAAGCCAGCAGCTCCTGCTCCCATTCGGCGAGCGGTTCGGCGGCTTCCGCCTCGGGCTTGCCGTCACCGCGGCCCAGGCCGGCACGCGCCTGCAGGCCCTCGGCCACCGCGGAGGCGATCACCTTGGTCAGCAGGGCCGCCGAGCGAATCGCGTCGTCATTGCCCGGGATCGGATAGTCGACCAGGTCGGGGTCGCAGTTGGTGTCCAGGATCGCGATCACCGGGATACCCAGCTTGCGGGCCTCGCCGACGGCGATGTGTTCCTTGTTGGTGTCGACGATCCAGACCGCCGACGGCACCTTCGCCATGTCGCGGATACCGCCGAGGCTGCGCTCGAGCTTGTTCTTCTCGCGGGTCAGCATCAAGATTTCCTTCTTGGTGCGGCCCTCGAAGCCACCGGTCTGCTCCATCGCCTCGAGCTCCTTGAGCCGCTGCAACCGCTTGTGCACGGTGGAGAAGTTGGTGAGCATGCCGCCCAGCCAGCGCTGGTTCACGTACGGCATGCCGACGCGGGTCGCTTCAGCGGCGATGGACTCCTGCGCCTGCTTCTTGGTCCCTACGAACATGACGCTGCCGCCGTGGGCGACGGTTTCTTTGACGAACTCGTACGCCTTGTCGATGAAGGTCAGCGTCTGCTGCAGGTCGATGATGTAGATGCCGTTGCGGTCGGTGAAGATGAACCGCTTCATCTTGGGATTCCAGCGACGGGTCTGATGCCCGAAGTGGGTGCCGCTGTCCAGCAGCTGCTTCATGGTTACAACAGCCATTGTTGGCCATTCCTTTGTGTCGGTTGTCGCCCGGCGTCGGGTGAAGCCGGACCCTGGCGGCTGCGGCGATGCCGGACCCGTCGTGGACGGGACCGCCCGAAATGCGGTGCGAACTCCTGGTGGAACTGGAGAGACGCGGTGCAGACGCGCGAAGTCAGCTCGTAGATACGGGCTGCGGGAAGGAGTTTACACGGTTCGGCCAGGTGCTTTGTCCACAGCGCTGGCTGGCCGCGTTGCGGATGCCGCGGTGAACTGAAGATATGCGATGGGTGGCGACGATCTTGGCCGCCGCGCTGGTCTGTGCGTTCCCGGCTCGCGGCGAAGACGCCCGGCTCCAGTGGCCGCTGCGGCCACACCCGGCGGTGCTGCGAACCTTCGATGCGCCGTCACCGAACTGGAACCGCGGCCATCGCGGGGTGGACCTGGCGGGCACCCCCGGCCAGCCGGTTTACGCCGCGGCTGCCGCGACTGTGGTGTATGCCGGGACGCTGGCCGGCCGTCAGCTGGTGTCGCTGGCCCACCCGGGCGGCTTGCACACCAGCTACGAGCCGGTGCAGGCCAGCGTGCGGGTCGGGCAACTGTTGGCCGCCGGCGCGGTGATCGGTGATTTGTTGGCAGGACACCCGGGCTGTCCGGTCGCAGCGTGCCTGCACTGGGGAGCGATGTGGGGTCCGGCCGCCCGCGCCGAGTATGTCGATCCGCTGGGGTTGCTGGCGTCCACACCCATCAGGCTCAAACCACTGCGGGGCTGATGGCGCGGGTTAGGCCCGCGGATGGGCTTGGTCGTGCACCGCCCGTAATCGGGCGACCGTGACATGGGTGTAGAGCTGGGTGGTGGCCAGGCTGGAATGGCCGAGCAATTCCTGGACGATGCGCAAATCAGCCCCGCCCTCGAGCAGGTGGGTGGCCGCGCTGTGGCGCAGACCATGCGGCCCCATGTCGGGTGCGCCGTCGACTGCGGCGACGGTCTGGTGCACGACGGTGCGTGCTTGGCGCACGTCGAGCCGCCCACCACGGGCGCCCAGCAGCAATGCCGGCCCGGACTCCGCGCTGACCAGCGCCGGACGCCCGTCGGCCAGCCAGTCGCGCAACGCATCGGCGGCCGGTCCCCCGAACGGGGCGCTGCGCTGCTTGTTGCCTTTACCGAGTACGCGCAACAGCCGGTGCCCGGTGTCGACGTCGTCGATGTCCAGGCCGCACAGCTCGCTGACCCGGATGCCGGTGGCATACAGCAACTCGACGATCAACCGATCCCGTAATGCGCGCGGATCACCTTGCTGGGAACCGGATTTCGCGGCTGACATGGCGGCAATGGCCTGGTCTTGTCGCAACACCGACGGCAGCGCGCGACGCGTCTTGGGCGTCTGCAGCCGGGCGGCCGGGTCGGCGGTCAACAGCCCTCGCCGCACCGCCCACGCGGTGAACGCCTTGACCGCCGAGGTGCGGCGCGCCAACGTGGTGCGGGCCGCACCGGCGCCCGCCCCAAAGGCGAGCCACGACCGCAGCACCGGCAAGCTCAATCCCTGCAGGCCGGTCCCGGGCGCGCGATCGTCGAGGAAGACGAACAACCCCCGCAGATCGCCCAGGTATGCCCGGCGGGTATGAGCCGAGCGACCGCGTTGCAGCGCCAGATAATCGTCGAACTCGTCGAGGATCGCCTCCACTACCCCACGGTCGCAGAGATCCGTGGCATGGCTCAGGTGACGCGCCGCAGGGTGTCCGGAGTGAGATCAGCCAGCGATGGATACCCGTCGACGGCCATGGTCAGGTCGGCTTCGGCCAACAACGAGCGCAGCACATGCACGATCCCGTCGGCACCGCCCAGCGCCAGGCCGTACGCGTAGGGGCGCCCGACGCCCACCGCGGTCGCGCCGAGCGCCAGCGCTTTGACGACGTCGGCGCCGCTGCGGATCCCGGAGTCGAACAGCACCGGCAACCCGTCGGCGGCCTCGACCACGCCCGGCAGGCAGTCCAGCGCGGGCAGCCCGCCGTTGGCCTGCCGGCCACCGTGGGTGGAGCAGTAGATGCCGTCGACACCGCCATCCTTGGCGCGACGCGCATCGTCGGGGTGACAGATGCCCTTGACGATCAGCGGCAGCTTGGTCAGCGAGCGCAGCCACGGCAGGTCGTCCCACGTCAGCGGGTTGCCGAAGATCTGCACCCAGCGCAGCACGACGCCCTGCGGGTTCTCTTCCGGGGATTGCGCCAGGCTCGCGCGGAACACCGGGTCGCTGCTGTAGTTGGTCAGGCAGTGTCCGCGCAGCTGGGGGAAGTTCGACGTGCT
>Ga0179589_10000045_pt1 | contig 13283 bp, 3 predicted proteins | sample CZOMad2_1_08_16f_FD_182923 | JGI IMG/M metagenome (GOLD analysis project Ga0179589, IMG submission 182923) | Vadose zone soil fungal communities from Angelo Coast Range Reserve, California, USA - CZOMad2_1_08_16fungal | ecosystem: Environmental > Terrestrial > Soil > Vadose zone | place: USA... | reverse complement strand
GTACCTCCTATTCCATTCCGTCGGTAAGTTATCATCTTCGCAATTCATATACCTCCTAATCTCCTCTTCTGCTGGATGTGTCCAATCTGCCCTTTTCTCCCAAGGGCGCTGCGGGGGTCTTGTTCCGTATTCTCCTCTGACGCTCCTCTGTCCAATTGTACAGAAGTTCGCCTCCTCCAGTACTTCTTCGTCTTTAATCAGATAGTCTGGTACTGCAACGTACATTTTCGGCATGGGGATAGGGGCGGGTTGATAAGCGGTGATTGTGTAGAGGTGAAGTTCGAATTCACAGATATGGTATCCAAATTCTCTCCATGACACTTTTCCTCTCCTCCCTCGAGCTGAGTGTAGTTCGAATCCATGCGAATGTTCTGCCAGATCCTCATCGCAAAGATGGAGGAGATTCTGTGCTTCGAGTTTAGGTAGGTCAGAGGGATACTCCTCTCTGATCTTCGTAAGCTTAGGGTCGATGATCCAGATGGGGACTTCGCGCGCTTTCTCCCAGTGGGGGTAAGAGATGGCTCTGGTGGTGACGTAGTCAGATTCGCGCAACATGGCTCCGTGTTGGGAGGCCTGAGTTCGAAGGAGAGTATCGTAGGTAGTTTCTGAGTATTTTTGTATTTCGTAGGGGGCAGTCATAATGATACTGAATACCTGGGTAGTAGACTGCTTCTTTGGGGGGGTGATGTAGTCGAAGTTTCTTCTACGTTTTAACCCTGAGTCCTTTCTGACATAAGGCACATTCTGTGATTTATTCCCATGGTAAGTGCTGATTAGTTGGACACTTTTATTTGTTCCGCAGGTTGGGAGTTCTATGTCTGCCATGTAATCTCTCTTAATTGTAAACTACTTAACAAGTTATCTATAATAATGAGAGCATCTGGACTGAGTATTCATACTACTTTCTATTGGTATTAATCTATGCTCATTCGATGGAAACCATTCCATCGTGTGACATCCAATCACAACAACAGAATTGAAACCGTCCCTGGTTTCCACCTGTCAGGGGAGATGAATGTTCTTTAAGGTACATAAGTATAAAAATAGGTTATTACAAATCTCGTAACTAGTCATCATCTTGGTCATTTGTCATTATAAATATCATAATTGGTCATCATTGTTATCATCTGGGGATTTGTCATAAATTATCAAAATGGGTCATCATCTTGGTCATCAAAATAATCGTCATCATTGTCATCACTGTTTTCACCTATATCATATTCAGCTAATCTAGCTATTATTCTTTTATTTGATCGTGTTATGTATGGTAAAAGTCTGAATGCTGCATAGGCTTGCCGCATCACATGTCCATCCATTTCAGCCAAAATGTAAGATCCTCCTTTAGTTTGCCTTATTACTTCATATGGTCCCAAGTAGCGTGGCTTGGTTTTTCTTCCATGTTCCATTTCTATTCGGAGATTTCGCACTATGACCAGGCTTCCTGGCTGGTAGCTTTTCTGTACTAGTCTTTTTCGGTATCTTCTTTCAAACTGCTCCTTTGATCTAAATCGAGCATTTCTCAAGTTTTCTGCAGCAGTTGCAATGTCTTCCTCATGCCTGCTGAGCTGGCGTATCCTAAGGGTCAGGAGATCTACTGAAGTCATTCCTGAATGATAGCTTTGGGAAAAGAATGTGGATTCTGCTAAGTCAAAAGGCAACACTGGTTGGATTCCATGAAGGAGATAGTAGGCTGAAAATCCTGTTACTCCACTTATGGAGATTCGATCTGCAAATACTGCAATTGCAAGTTTCTTGGGCCAATCAGTTCGGACTTTGCAAGACTTGATAATAGCTTCTCTTAAAGTGAAATTTCCCCTTTCTACTACTCCATTTGCTGTTTTGTTGTAAGTTGAGATGAACACTCTTGGGATATTAAGTTTGTCCATAAGTTCAGTAAATGCTCCTTTTACCTCAGGTCCATTGTCTGTAACTACATACCCAATGGTCCCATATCTACAATATATCTGTTCCCAAAAGAATTTTCGAAGTGCGGAAGAGTTGCAGTTTTTGAGAGCTCTGGCTTCAGCTGCTCTGGTAAGATCATCTCTGGCTGTTACTATATATCTGTATCCTTCCTTGGTGGTAGTCATGACCATGCAATCTACATAGATCTTAGTAAAAATGGTAGCTGGTTGGGATATGGTAGGTGGCAACATCATTTTCTTGGTACTTCTGATTTGACATGGATGACATGATTGCACATGATGTTTAACATCCATTCGTAAATGTGGCCAATAAAACCGTTCTCTGATGGTATCAAAAGTGGTCTGTTCTCCCTTATGTCCTAGTCCCTCATGGGCTTGGTGGAGGATGGCCATTCTTTTCTGGTTTTCCAATACTACTAGCAGTGGAGAACTATGCAGCCTTCTCTTCCACATTTTGTCATCTTGTACATAGAACTGAGTGGCTTTTTTAATAAATCTTTTCTGATCCTGAATTGAATTGGATGCTGGAGCTTCCAAGGTGGTAAGGAATTTGTAGATATCTTTTAAGTTCTCATCTAATCTTGTAGTTGATAGAAAGCTATATGATGGTAGAGTTTTAGGATCGTATCCTAGTCTCTGTTGGAATAGTCTATCCAGAATCTCAGTGCTGAAGCGGTGATGGTTGGTCTCCCGGAATCCTGTATAAAGTGCAATATTATCTAACCATTCATCATCATCTTCAATTATTTCTTCTCCCTCTCCTCTCTCCCTTCTAGAGAGTGCATCTGGTGCCACATGTTTGGTTCCTGGGACATGTACTAAAGTAAAGTCAAACATTAGTATTCCTTGGATCCATCGATTAATTGCTGCATTTGGTTGTAGGTCTGGTTCATTCAACATTCCTTTTATATATTTTGCATCCACTTCTACTGTTAGTTTCTTGACTCCTACTAAATATAATCTCCATGCTCTCAAAGCTCTGTATAAGCCATAGAGTTCTAACTTAGGCTGTGAGTATCGTCTCTCTCTATCATTCATGGGGATAGAACCATATCTTGCTGGCCTTCTGTTTCCTGCTTCATCTAGTTGGAGTAGCACCATGCCCATTGCTATGTAGCTAGTGTCCACTGCTAAAATTACTGCTTGGTCTGACTGATAATCAATAGGCCTAAGTGCTGGTGCTGAGGAAATTATCTTCTTTAATGTGTGAAATGCTTCCTGGCGTCTTTCATCCCATATAAAGTCTACTTTCTGTCTCCATAGTTCTGAAATGGGCTGGGCTAGGGCTGAGTAGTTTTTTATCCAAATTCGCATTGTCCCACATAACCCAAGAAATCCTCTGGCTTCTTTAGGGGTAGATAGTGGAGGCCAATTTAGAATTTTATCTACTTTGTCTATGTCTGGCAATCGTCCTTCTGGTGTGCATTTCTGTCCTACAATTACTACTTCAGGTAGGCAGATTTGGGATTTATTTGGTGAGAATGTAGCTCCAGATCGTTTGACTCTGTGCATGATTCGGTTCACATCTTGAGCATGTTCCCATATAAATCGTCTAATTCCTTTATTTTCTTTAATAGTTTCTGGTACTCCTTCAGGAGTTAAGTACTGAATGGCGGGTCCTTTGATAGGTAGATCATCTATAAATATATTTGCCACATCTGGAATTTCATCATTTAAAATAAAGAGCATGCATCGTTGAAATTCAGCAGGTGAATTTGTGAATCCTGTAGGTAAGGATGTGATTCGCAATAATCCTAACGGGGTTAAAAATGCAGTAAGATCTCTACATGCTGGGTCCATTTTTCTGGCATCAAATCCCCAGAATAAATCAAACACTGTGTAACATTGTCTTCCTGCAAAGGGTTCCACAAAATCATCAATAATAGGAGGAAGTCCTGCATCTCTGATGGTAACTGCATTTAATGGTTGTAAATCATGCACAATTCGCAATTTGCCTGATTTCTTTAAAACGCAGAACCATCTGGATCTGTATGCTGATTGGCTCATCTCATATACTCCAGCTGACATTTTATGCTTGAGCAGTTCTATTACTTTGTCCTTTATTCCAGGAGGGATAGGAATATTTCGGTATTCCCATGGAGTATGAGGTACTGTCGGAATAATGTATGGAGAGAAATATGATTCGGAAAATGTTCCTCGGTCAACCTCTTCAAACGCAAGTGCTCCTTGGTTTAATATCATAACTTGTTGGAATAATTTTTCTTCTTCTGCCCACAGAAATCCTGTGGAATTAATATTAAGTATTTTCATTCTTTCTTCGGTCATGTGTAAATTGGGTATAAATTTTGACGGATTTGTGGGTAGTTGTGGTAATCCATCTAATGGATCATGTGGAAACTGCCGGTGAACTCGAGCTGCTTCCGGGAATGTTCCTGAAACGGGTTTAATTTTCTTGTCAACAGATTTGTACGCAGTGAAAGTATTATTAGTTTCTTCGAAAAGGTCAAAATCCGCAGGTATTAGGAGTACGTCTTCTTCTGGATTAAACTCATCATCTTCTCCTGCAAAGGATAAGTCTTGGATGCGCGGGAATTCGTACGATCCCATTACTAGCTCTGAGTTTGTATGCGGCTTGCCTCTTTTGGTTAAGTGAATTCCTTTTATGTCGCAACTGGGTTTATCCTTTTGTACAGCAACATATGAGACGAAAATCGGTGTCATTTCATTGGTAACCGAATGTTTCTGGTAGATAGCGAAGGGCTTGGATGGTTCCATGGATTCAAAGTATATTTTTACGAGGGAATAATAGTCATTCCAAATGGTCCAAAGAGTTCGAAGTAATAAATATGTTAGTCGCAAAAATAAATAAACAAGACGTAGTAACAATAGAATCATAACTTTGTAGATAATACACCAGGATAAATAAAGTGAGGACTGACTGACGAATACCAAAAATATTAGCCAATATAAATAAACGGAATGCAATATTTTAATGAACGTAAGTCTCCTAAAAATGCGCCAAGAAAAATAAATATGCGTCGTACTGCTGGTTGCCGAAGTTTGCAGCAGTGGGGTATTGGACTGGGTATACTGCGTAGGGGTTAATATTTTGAAGAATCGGGTATTAGCGGGCGACTTACAGATGCATCTCGATGCATTCTGCTTAGTCGGCCTGTTCGGGCTCATAGTCATCGTCGCTCTCCATGCTTCCGTCATCTTCATCATCTCCTTCCTCATCTGAAATCTCGTCCTCGTAGATTTTGATGTAGTCCAGTGCCCGTTGTCGTTGAAATGGGCTGTGGTGATCCAAGCATCCAATTTCGAGCAGCTTGCGGCAGTAGTAATCGTCATACTGAGGAGATCGAAGTAGCACATCAATGGCATCAGCGAGTATGGTTTGTTGAACGCGGCGAAAGTAATAGCTGGCCCCTCGCAGAAATGTGGCTTGTCCTGCGTCCATGAGTGGGTTGTAGTATGGGTGTAGGGCCCGAAAAAAATATGCCCGATTTATGGTTGCTTCGATAAGTGCACCATCAGGTCCTGAGACAAACATAGTGATTAGTGTACGTTTCAATTCAGCGCTTTGTGCGGGGGTCATTGCGTTCTCAACCCGGCTTATGATGGATAATACTGCGGCGCGGCTTTCGAACATTTCGTCTACGCGAGCTCCCCAAGTCTTGGCTCTAATCACGGGTAGGTCATACGCTCCAGCTGGGGAGTTGTAGACTACTTCGGGGAAGATGTAGGGTTCGAAGTCTCCAGTGAGAACTGTTGCGAATCGAATATACGCGTCAGGTGTAGGGGGATCTTCAAATCCGGTGACTGGATGCAAGGTTCGGTTGTCTAGCGCAATAATTCGTCCAATCCGAGATCGCAAGGTTCCTGCTTTAAAATCATGTTCGGGTAAGTAGAGTCTATCTTCCATAGGCACCTCGTGTGGTTGCATGGGTACTTTGTTACGAATTAAATCTTCTAGTGGTTCAGCGTAGGTGTGGCCATGAGGTTTCTTGGCCACATTAATTTGTCGGAGAGGGACGGTATAGGGTTCTTCTTTGGATAAGGCTGCTCGAAGGGGCGGCGCGGTGATAGAGCTAAGCGGTGGTTGCGGTGGCGTAGTAGTTCGCTTGAGACTGTTGGAAGACGAGGAGTGGCTACCTGAGTCTTCGTCCTGTGTGTTTAGTTGTTCATTAATTGGATACTCGTATCGTGAATATATATGTTTTCTACGACGTGCCTTGACTCCTTCGGCTATTGATAGGTCTCGTTTCGGCTCTATAGTATTCCCAACCGAGTGCGCGAGGTGTACTTGAAGTTCCTCCTCAGCCTTCTCTGCCTGTAGTTCTGCCACTCTCGTACTGTAGTCCTGGGATGCGGCGGCTACGTTGGCTAGTGCTTGATTAAATCCCTCTCCCAAAGGTTGCTCTCGGGTGCATTCCTCCGGGGTGTTTGGACGTGTTGGAAGTGGTCGATGGTCCCCGTGAACTAGTAGTTCGTGGAATAAGGATGGGTATGGGGTCGTTGAAGGTGGATAGGTCAGTGCTGAATCTTCGCGTATACGGTCCAGATGCTCCTGAATTCTTCTTCGGTCATATTGTTTGGCTGCAGTCTCAGGCGGTGGATCATCGCGTTCTTCGCTGGGGCGAAGCACGGGATCCATCTCCTGATATCGGGAATGCTGACATGGCAGACTCTGCGCTCGAGGTGGCAGCTGATCTGCTATTTCAGGTGACGCTGGGTCACTGTCTGGTGACATTGGTGCGGCTCCTATGTCCCATGCTTGTCTTTGTCGTGGGTCACGCGTTTGCGATGTCGAGGTGAATATCGAAAGAGGAGGGACTGTAGGCCATACGCTTGGGCCTTGAATGAACTTTCGAAATTTATTTGTATCTGGGTGTTCGTCGTCAAATGAACGCGTGCGGTGTATGGGGTCGTAATAGGAGTTGGCAGCTGCAAATGGTTTTGCCACGCGTGCGGCGTAGACTGCCATTGGTTCGGGGGCGGCCATAGGTGAGCATACTGCGGGTCTATAAGAAAGGGAGTCAGCCGAATTTCGGCGCTTACTCGTACCAGTTCCTAGACAAGGTACAATGCGGTGGTGTGTTGCTAACCCTCGTGCCTCCTGGGCGGTTAATTCAACAGGTGAATTTATTGAGGTGTCGTTGGCCATGCGCGCGGGTTGGAGGACCTGAGTTAACTGGCCTCGCACGTCGCTAGGCGTAATGTGATCTGAAGGCGCTGGGCTGGACGTCATAGCCGCTCTCCGAGCCGTTGCGATTTCCGAAGCTACTGCGGCTTCGGCCAGTCTCTCGATTTCATCTTCTTCTAATCCCATGATAATTCGAAACGGGGTTCTCCCCCAATACTGACTTAATTGTTCTTCGGTGAGTCCTTTCTTGAACTCGTTCCATAAGCATAAAACTCCTTGCTGCATTTCTCTGGTCTCGCCATCGAGTTCCTCGTCATCTGAGACTTGAACTAGAGGAGGGGGTTCGCTGTTAGGGGAGTTAAGGTTCAAGTTGCTGCGAGATGGCGTGTAAGTGTTTAAAGATCGTGGTGGGCTGCGTCCCGTGCGGATTCGAGGGTATCGATGATCGTTGTACTCCTGTACTTCGGTCTCGTCGCGTGAATTTATAATGCGAGTTGGGATCAGGGTGGCTGATGGTTCGCTACCCTCGTTCGCACTATTTGTAGTGATGGTTCGTAATTCAGCCTTGGTTCCGATGTAGCATTCAACCTGAATGCGTTCGTCCAGAAGGTGTACGGAACTGCTGATACTTCCGTTGGACGAAACTCGGACCAGGGAATACTGGGTATCATCATTGCACCCAAAAACGCCATGAGTCTTGTCGCAGCGAGAGCAGGGTAGCCAATTTTCATCGTCAGTAGATGAGTCGGAGTCAGCCCGGCTGACTTGTGTAGGTACAGGGAGTGTAGCAGGGGTATACGTGGGAGGAGAGTTAAGTCGAAGTTCCTCTTCAGGGGACACAGATTGTTCCTGGACTATTGCGTCCGCTCCCGGGCCGTTGGCTGGGGGCTTATAATTAACCCATTCAGTTTCTGGCCAAACGTGTGGGTCACTGTTTCGGCTTACCCAATTTACGTCATTTTGGTCGGTCGGCTGCAGGAATGTCGGAATTACTACTTCCGAAGGGATTGGATCGAGGTCAGTGTAGAAACGAGCAGTATAGTGTCCGTATACAGTTTGCGGGCCATTTCCAGTGTACGCTGTTCGGACACTGCGTAAACCTGTAATTGCTGTATATCTGTTTCCCTGTCCATCGGCGTGGTATCCAGTTACAAACGCCTGGGTACTATTTAAAGCTACATTAGAAAAGTATCCTTGGTTATGCAAGAATTCCTCGTGGCGAAGAGCATCTCGCAGATCATCGGCCTCGGACCGAGCCGGGGCAGTAAGTGAATAAATAATAGGCAGATCTTCCACCTCGCTAGAAATAGGGACTGCGGCAACATTAAGAGCCATATTGGTGGGTTCGGGTAAGGTGTCTAAAAATCGGCAAGGGATTTGCTTGTATGTCCTCCCCTCTTTTATAGAATTTGCGATTTTCCTTATTGGGCCATTTGTCCCTTCTTTGTCTGCATCTGCTAGGGATCCTATCCAATGCAGAATTCCATTGAGAATATTCATACTTGGTGGCCATCCAAAATTAGTGGCGTCGGTTGCCTGATCTGAATAAGGTCGATCATTTGATTTGGATAATCGGTTATTCCTTATCAGTGTTTCAATGTGATTGATTCTTCTTTGATCGTGATCGACTTCTCCTTCTGTTGCTTCTATCAGGTACGTTACCGGTGATTCGGTAACGTGCCAAGTAGACGGTTCGAAATCCCAGTCCATAGTGGTCATACTGTCTGGGGTGACAAGATATTCGTATCTGGTTTCTAGCGATTTTGGGTCTTTGAATAGCAGGTAGGTTCCGTCTGGTCTTTCATCAATTGACACGAAATTGCCTCTTTGCCACGGTCTGCCAAGCAGCATTTGAAAAGGTACGTGCTCGCCTACGTACAGATTGGCTTCTGTCACGACTCCTCCACATGTTAATGGAACATTTTTTACTAGTCCTTGTAAGGTGCGCTCGCCTCCATTAGCGTCATTCATGTTAACGGTACTTTTATGATCAATAGGCCTTCGAATTCTCGATTTGTAAATTGCTTCACTAACTATATTCAGTTGTGATCCGGTGTCAATAATCGCCTCGATTGGCGCCCCATCGCATTCTAAAGTTATTTTAATTAACAAGCCTCTCGTCTTGGGCCTAAACGAGGTTGCCAATCCTACAGGTACGGATGGAGGCTTTACTGATTTAACTTTGATGGAATCAGAAACCATACTTGACAGCTCGCGCGAGATTCCTAATACTTCTCCTACAGCAAGCGTAATGCGCGTATTTAGCAGCTGATTCATTACGTTGACTGGGTCCACATGCGCTGAAACTGCCGACTGGCGAGGTACCGGCTTCCGATCCCCTGCAGGCACCATTACTTGAGTCTTCTTATCGTCTATCTTGGCTTCCGCTGGCTTTCGTACTTCGTGTGCTTGAGTCGTGTTATCCTCCATTATTTCATCATCGTTCATTGGGTTAAATCTTCGAGCTTGCTTTGCTATCGGTACTCTTACGGTCTGGTCAGTGGCAGGGCCCTTGGCTCGCGTTTCAGTGATCCCTGGTGGATCTGGTATAATATGGTCCAGCACAGGCCTCGGGAAAGGTCGGTGTGCTTTTATTTCGTTCCTTGATGTAAGTGCATTTTCTTTATCTTTCCTTAGCCGAGCTGATTGTCGTTTCAGAGGAGGCGGATATACACCATCCAGCACCTCCTTTCGTTTCGCTGTAGTTCGTTTTTCGGTCTTGTCTGCCGCGTAAGTTTGGTACCTGTCCCCCTGTATAACGTATACATCCTCATACTCAATTTTTAGATTCTCATCATCACTGTCGCTGTCACTAGAACTGTCACTTTTATATTCACTGATGATCGTGACTAGGTGGCTTTGGGGCCGTTGTTCGCGTTCTACTGCTTCCACGAACGTCTCATTGCCCATCCGCTGAATTGCCGAGCCGTCTCGTTTCACGATCCGTCCGTTACTGTCCCTGGTGAGTGTTCCATTGTTTATCAGCTCCGCAATTTTTTGACAGTTCGACATTCCGTGTCCTAATTCTCCGCAGCCGTAACACCGTATTCCGTCACGACGCTGCATTCCTGCCGGTGGCGGTCTCAAGGGGTACGCATTAGCTGCGGAAAGGTGCGGCGGGGGCTGAGAATTAGGCGGAGCTGCTGGCTGTGTCTGGTAGGCATGTACTGGGGGTCGAGAGGCTGGCGGGTACGAGGTTCGTCCATATGTTGCTCCCCCGTATGGCTGAGGTACTGACGCGGATGTTGCTTTGAAACTCGGCGCACGTACCACTTTATCTACGTCGCTATCTAATTTTACAGCGCGATAGTATGCTAACCCATAACCTGGGTCCTCATTTGACATTGAGTTCAACTGTCGGATGAGCCCTTCGACTTCTGCTCTTCCACTAGTTACCTTTCGCCTAGGTGAGTCTGATTTTACTTTCCTCTTTCTGTCTTCTTCTTCATCGGACTCGTTTGATCTTTTCTTCTTATCAGGTCTCTCTCGCCGTTTGGTCACCTTCCTCCTATATCTTACTTCGTCTTCGGAGTCGGAATCACTTGACTCGCTGTCGCTTGACCATTCTTCGCGAACGCTTTCTTCCAATTCATCATCACTATCATCTATTGTTCCATCAAACCTGTCTCTTTGCAGCAGCGCCTCTGCTGCCAAATTTATTTCGTTTACAGTAAATGGGGTTGATAAGTTTCGATCGGGTTTGGCCGCTAAGAGTCGGTTCTCCAATCTAATCCTCATGATTCGGGGGATACCTTTCCAAAAGTAAGTTGCATGTTCATCTTGAGTCAACTTATTGTTATTTAATAATGATCCAGCCACTCGCAGGAACGATCTGACATATTTCTTCCATGCGGCTAAATCTGGAATCCGCCGTCTCTGTTTTCGCTTCGCAAATATCATGACATCTCTCATGGTATATCTCTTAGTGTCTCGATCCGCATCATATACCTTCAAGATATCTTCTCGGAGCCTTGTCCAGTCGGGAGCTGAGTAACTCGGGATGTTTTTTATAGTCTCTTTCTCGCGCCGTCCACAGTACCGTGTGATGGTCTCACACCGATCTTTGTGAGTCAGCACATTGTGCTGGGCAAGTAGCCTATCATAGTGTTCTATAAAATCCTTGACTTTAGAGTAGTCTCCGCGGAATGTTTCGGGAGCTAATTTAGTTTTAGGAATAGGCATGTTTAATACCGTGTGAGTTAGTGCTGCAGCCATTGTTGGGGCTTGTATCGTGTTTGCAGGGTATATAAAAGTGGGAGGTCTAATATATGGGGTTGCGGGAATACTTGTTTCTCTCTGTAGAGTTTCTTGCAAAAATTCAAATTCACTGATTATTGAGCTTGATTCTGATTCGGAGGAGGACTCTGCTTGCATAAACAAGTCCTTTATCTGTAGAATATAATGAGGTTAGTCAAGACAAGGTTTCCACCCCTCGCGGTGGGCTCCAGTTGTCGTGCGGAAATTAAGTTTCCACTGGGATGATAGTCCTTTTTAGGAAGGAGAACTTCCCAGTTTGTTCAAGTTGGGGGTGATATTATGTGATGACTTAACCTTTCTTTCCACTGTAAAGGGTTAGTTTAATGGAGAATAGAGTGGCTACTCAGCTAGTAGAATCTATAATAACTGCTTTAAATACTGGTTCTGAGATGAATGCACTTATGCTTGCTGATAAATTCAATTCTTAATTTCCTAAATTCTAAATAATTCTGAAATAATTCTTCAGAGGTTCCCCTTGTAGGATGACTCTGTTAATGACTTTCTTGGCTGACTTGGGCTTGGGCTGACTTGATCTTAGACTGACTTGACTTGAGCTGACTTGACTTGGGCTGACTAGGGATAACTTTAATTTCAAGTTCTGAATGACTTTATTCAGGACTTGGAGGATCAAAGTGTACTGGGCTTATTTCTTCAGAGGTTCCCCTTGTAGGATGACTCTGTTAGTGACTTTCTGGGGCTGACTTGACCTGGGCTGAATGAGGATGACTTTAATTTCAAGTTCTGAATGGCTTTATTCAGAACTTGGAGGATCAAAGTATGGCTGGACTGAGAGTGAGTGTAATCTCTGATAATTAACTGCTTAATACAAAAAAATATTCGGCCCTTTTATACTAAAATCTACTGCTTATGTAAGCGGTTTCCCACCCTGCCTTCTGCTACTATATTTAGTAATTCTGTGATGATCAAATTCTAACCTGTGCCAAAGCTGCGTTAGGCTGTGTAAATTTGATCTAAAAGCTATGTACGTTCTGCTGAAACATGTTTCATGGGCCTTATTGCTGTGTTATGCTGTAAAATGGCTGTGTTATGCTGTGAAATGGCTGTGTTATGCTGTAAATTTACTGTGTTATGCTGTAAAATTCCTGTGCTATGCTGTGAGATCCAGGGATGCTGTGTAGTTCTCCTGTTTGAAGATCAATGTTTCAGCCTTGCTATTGGTTAAGTACAGCCTTCAGTATTGATCGAGGCTGTTCAGCCGCTGAACTGGACAGGTTTTGAGGTACTGAAGTGTTTCAGAATAGTAGTGTGGCTTTTGAAATATTCTGTTTTAGGGAAGTGAATCCATTTTGGGTAATTGATTCTTTATTCGGACTTGCGCGCCTAATTCTTCCCGCGGCATCTGTTTCAAAACGGGTGATCGTCTTTCCTTTAGGTATCTTTTTACAGCATGTCGAGTATTTCCAATAGCGTGGTCTCAGAGATCTCAGATGACTCAGGACTCTTCTGGGTATCAGCTGACCTGGTTGCTGATATCGATCCTGTGCCTCCTTACTTTGGGTGAGTGCAATCTCTTTCCTCTTTTAATATTTTTCAAATTTGCCTTGCAGGGATACATCTTCAAGGGATACTCCTCCCTTTCTGGGGTCCTCATCCCCTTCTCGTCACATTCCTTATTCGCCCTCCGATCCGTCATCCTATGCTCCTCCCTACCCTATCTCACCATCCGATCCGGTTATCTCCATCGTCGGCCACTCTTGCCGTGTTCGCCTCGATCACTTCCGCGTCGAATATACTTCCGGACCGGTACACGTTAATTCGCTAGTTCAGGGTGAGGACTGGGATGGTCCTCTGGTAGTTTTGCGATGGGTGGCAGTGAATCCCTTGGAGATAGTGGGGGAGTGTGAAGGAAAGGATCTTGAAGGACAACGTATTGTACGTTTCTTGGTGTTCATGCATTTCCGCGTCCGCCGACCGGAAGATTTATTCTTGGTAGAGGGGGTGTGGAGGCTACGGGAATACCCCGTTGCTCCTGA
>Ga0179589_10000044_pt1 | contig 13321 bp, 19 predicted proteins | sample CZOMad2_1_08_16f_FD_182923 | JGI IMG/M metagenome (GOLD analysis project Ga0179589, IMG submission 182923) | Vadose zone soil fungal communities from Angelo Coast Range Reserve, California, USA - CZOMad2_1_08_16fungal | ecosystem: Environmental > Terrestrial > Soil > Vadose zone | place: USA... | reverse complement strand
GGCGGCCAGCGGCCAGCCCATCGCGATCCGTGCCACCACGAGCCAATCCGTGTGATTGGAGTCGTAAAGCAACCGCTGCACCACGAAACGGGCGCCGAAGACCAGCACCCAGGTGAGCGTGGCGATGTCGAAGGCGTAGACCGCACGGCGCACGTTGCGCCAGGCTCGATCGTGCCCGTGCACCCAGCTCCAGATGTAACCGACGACTGGCCGCCGAATCAGGATGGACGTCGCGAATGCCGCCGCCCATAGCAACGACGTCCAGATGCCCAGCAGGAAATAGCCCTTGGACTCGCCCATCCCGTAGGCGATCAGCGCGCAGACGGCGACGCCGATGAGTCCGGACACCGCCGGCTGAACGGACTCGCGCCGGATCAGCCGCCACACCAGGATGAGCGTGCCCGTGCCGAGGGCGGCGCCGACCGCCGCGGACAAGCCCAGCAGCCGCGAGGTGCCGACGAAGAGCAGCACCGGCAGCGACGAATAAATCAGCCCCGGAACGCCACCCAGCTGCGCCATCATCCGGTCGGCGCGGGTGGGGTCGGCGGCTATTGCCGGCGTTTCCATCTCGGCCGTTTCAGGCACGTCGCCGGCGTCTGTCGCATGGTTCACTAGCTGCCTCACCGCTGAATTTCGTAGTGCGGGTTGTAAATCGCCTTGGTGCCGTTCTCCAACTTGCCCAGCCGGCCATGCACCCGCAGCGTGCGACCGGAGTCGATGCCGGGAATCCGGCGTTGCCCCAACCACACCAGCGTCACGGTGTCGGTGCCGTCGAACAGCTCGGCGCGAACTCCGTCGGCACAACCTTTGCCGTTGCACTCCACGCTGCGCAGCGTTCCGACCACGGTGACCTCCTGGCCGCGCTCACAGTCGATGGCCCGCTGCGCGCCGGTATTCACCGCCTCGTCGCACAACTCCTCGGCGTCGCGCTGCTCGGGGTGCTCCGTCAACCGACGAGTCAGCCGGCGCAGATAACTTTCCGCCGCCATGGCCTCTCCTGACCGTTCACGCTCAAAGCCGATCCTCTCACGCCAACGGACACCGTAGGCCCGTTAGTTCCCCCGCCGTCACGCGGCGCCCGGGCAGTATCGAGGTGTGGCTATCGACCTGCTCGGGGTGACGACCGTGATGCTGCCGGGAACAGGGTCCGACGACGACTACATCACCCGGGCATTTGGCGGACCGCTGCGCGACGCCGGCGCCCGGCTGCTGGCGCCGCCGCCGCAGCCGAACCGCTTGATCGACGGCTACCTGACCGGCTTGGACGACGCCGCGCGGGGCGGCCCGATCGCGGTCGGCGGTGTTTCGATCGGTGCCGCAGTGGCCGTCGCTTGGGCGCTGCGGCATCCCGAACGCGCGGTGGCCGTGCTGGCCGCACTCCCGGCCTGGACCGGTGCACCCGACAGCGCTGCCGCCGCCCTGGCGGCACGCCACTCCGCGCAACAGCTGCGCGACGACGGTCTGGCCGTGACGACGACGCAGATGCAGGCGTCCAGCCCGTCGTGGTTAGCCGAGGAGCTGACCCGGTCATGGCGGGGCCAGTGGCCCTATCTACCCGATGCCATGGAGGAAGCGGCCGGCTATGTTGCCCCGACCCGCACGCAGCTGCAGCAGCTGGCGGCGCCGATGGGCGTCGCCGCGGCCAGCGACGACCCGATTCACCCGCTCGACGTCGGGCTGGAATGGGCGGCCGCCGCGCCGCACGCCGCGTTGCGCACGGTCACCCTGGACCAGATCGGCGCGGACCCAGCGGCGCTCGGTGCCGCCTGCCTGGCCGCTCTTGATGGCGTTTAGTCGCCGGAGGTGCTGCGCAACTGCTGCATGGCTGATCCGGAGGCACTGCGGCGTGCGGTCGGTTCGGGCGGCACCTCTTTCCTCTCGGCTTCCTCCCCGGCGCCAGGGTCCGGCGGCCCGACCGCCTGTCCCCCTGCCGCACCCTGCGCGGCTGCAGCCTCACGTAGCTGTGACGCCATCGGCTCGGGCAATTCCACCGGCAACGGCGTCCTTACCGGTAAAGGAGTATCACCACGACGAATCACGGTGTCCATCAACGCTTCCCGTGCTTCATCGGTCAACGCGTCCACGCTCTCAGGCGAGCCGTTCACGACGCAGCGGATCATCCAGCGGTAACCGTCGACCCCGATGAACCGCACCACGCCAGAGGCGGTGCCGACCACCTCACGACCCCAGCGACCATCCTGGATGCTCACCTCGGCCCCGTCCTTGCGCAGCGAATCGGCCAGCTCGCCGGCCACCTCACGCCACAGACCGTCGCTTTTGGGCGCCGCGTACGCGGCGACGGTGAAGCGGCCGTTGGCGGTCACCACCCACACCGCGCTCGGGATGCCGGCCTCGGTCAGCTCGACCTGCAGCTGGGCCGATGCCGGCATCGGCAGCAGCACTGAGCCGAGGTCAATGCGGCCCGCCGCGGCGGCCGCAGGGTCGTCGAAATCCTCGATGTCGAACGGCCCATCCGGGTCGTCGGCGTCTTGGCTCTCGACCGGGGCGTCCGATTTTCGGTGTGCGCCCACGAATTCCGGCTGGTCGACTGGCTGGTCTTTGGGTTTACGTCTACCGAATGCCATTACAAACTCGCATGTCCGCCGGAGGAGCCGTGGCCACCGTCGCCACGGCTAGTATCGGCCAGCCCGGCCTCGTCGAACGAGGACACCTCGACCAGCTCGACCAGCTCCACTCGCTGCACCAGCAATTGGGCAATACGGTCACCGCGGTGCACAACAATCGGCACCGCGGGGTCCAGATTGACCAACGCGACCTTGATCTCACCACGGTAGCCCGCATCGATAGTGCCCGGGCTGTTGACGATCGAAAGCCCCACCCGCGCAGCCAATCCGGATCGCGGGTGCACCAACCCCACCATCCCGACCGGGATGGCGACCGCGATACCGGTCCCCACCAGCGCGCGGTGTCCGGGCGCCAGCTCGACGTCTTCGGCGCTGTAGAGATCCACGGCGGCGTCACCGTGGTGGGCCCGGGCAGGCAGCGGAAGCCCGGGGTCCAGACGAACAACCGCCAGACTGGTCGACACGGGGCCACAGATTACCCTTGACCGAGTGTCAGGGACGCCAGTCGCGCCGCAAAGCGTTCGGTATCGCGAGCGTTTGTGGGTGCCGTGGTGGTGGTGGCCACTGGGTTTCGCGCCGGCGGCGATCGTCGCTCTGGAAGTCAACCAGGGCGTGCCGAGCCTCCCGCGCTGGCTACCGTTCGTGGTGTTGTTCGTGGTGGCGGCCGGAGCGTTGCTCTGGCTGGGCCGCGTCGAGATCCGAGTCACCGCGGGCGACGGCGGAGTCGAATTATGGGCCGGCGAGGCACATCTGCCCGTCACCGTGATCGCCCGGTCCGCTGACATCCCCCGCTCGGCCAAGTCCGCCGCGCTGGGACGACAACTCGACCCGGCGGCCTACGTGGTGCACCGAGGCTGGGTCGGCCCGATGCTGCTGGTCGTGCTGGACGACGTCGACGACCCGACGCCGTACTGGCTGCTGAGCTCCCGCCACCCAGAGCGGGTGTTGTCGGCGTTGCGCAGCTAGTCGGCGACTTCCCGACCATCCGGTCAGGCCGCGCAGTCCGTACAAATCATCACGCCGTTCTTCTCGCTGGCCAGCCGACTGCGGTGTTGCACCAGAAAGCAGCTCGAACAGGTGAACTCGTCGGCCTGCTTGGGCACCACACGCACGGACAGCTCTTCGCCGGACAAGTCGGCACCGGGGAGCTCGAAAGACTCGGCGTTCTCTGTTTCGTCGACGTCAACAACCGCCGACGCCGCTTCGTTTCGCCGTGCCTTGAGTTCCTCTAGGGAATCCTCGGAAACGTCATCGGTTTCGGTACGCCGTGGGGCGTCATAATCGGTAGCCATCGTCGTGTCCCCTCGTAACCTTGCAAGCAACGCTTTGTACCAGCGTCGAACGCATCCACCAAACGTTTCGTGCCCGTATACCAGAGTGTTCAAGTGTGATTTACGTCACACCCGCGATTTAACCGCGCTACCACGCCCTAAACATCGCGTTTAGAGTGCTTGCGTGGTCGCGCAAATCACTGAGGGCACTGCTTTCGACAAGCACGGTCGGCCCTTCCGCCGTCGCAACGCCCGGCCTGCGATTGTTCTGCTGGTCGTGCTGCTGATCGCCAGCGCGGTGGTGTGGACGATCGCGCTCACCCGTCCGCCCGAAATCCATGAGGCCACGGTGTGCAATCCACCGCCGGAGCAGACGGATCCAGGACAGCCCCGCCTGGGCACAGCTGTGTTGCGCAGCACGATGATCAATGTTGCACCGGCCAAGCTGGCCGATGCCAAAATCCGCGTCCTGAACGCCAGCGGGCGGGGCGGTCAGGCCGCCGACGCCGCCGGCGCACTACGCGACCTGGGTTTCGCGCAACCGACCGCGGCCAACGATCCGGTCTATGCCAACACCAAATTGAACTGCCAGGGGCAGATTCGCTTCGGCGAGGCCGGTCAGGCCGGGGCCGCTGCGGTCTGGTTGGTGGCGCCGTGCACCGAGTTGTACCGCGATGACCGCGCCGACGATTCCGTCGACCTGGTTCTCGGCACCGAGTTCAGCGCGCTGGCGCACAGCGATGACATCGCTGCGGTGCTTAATGGGCTGCGTCGCGACGCCGAGCCGGCCGACTCCGCGCTGCTGGCGAAGATCCACGCGGGCAACTGCTGACGGCTGGATTCGTTGGCCGATCAGCCCGGAATCGGGGCCAGGCCGTCGAATTGCCCCAGCGCAGCGAGCAACTGGTCGGCGATCCCGGGCGCCGCGGCGACCACCAGGGCTGAGGTCCGCTCCGGGTCCCCTGGCTCAGGCAAAAGCACCCTAGCGCCGGCCTCGGCGGCGATCAGCGCCCCGGCCGCACAGTCCCAGACATGCAGGCCGTGCTCGTAGTAGGCGTCCAGCCGGCCTCCCGCGACCATGCACAAATCCAGTGCCGCAGAGCCGATCCGGCGCACATCCCGGACTACCGGCAACATCTTCGACAACAGCGCCGCCTGGACCGTGCGGCGTCGCCTGGAGTAGGCGAAGCCGGTGCCCAGTAACGCCATCGACAAGTCGTCGACGGGGGTGCACCGCAGCGGCCGGGTGCCGTGCGCGTCGACGACGTGCGCACCCAGTCCGGCCCCGGCCGAATACAACCGCCCGCCCACGACGTCAGCGACCGCGCCGGCCACCGACACGCCGTCGACCTGGGCTGCCACCGACACCGCATACGACGGGATCCCGTAAACGAAGTTCACCGTGCCATCGATCGGATCCAGCACCCAGGTGACGGTGCCCGCGGCGGTGTCCGCCGGATCGGTGGGTCCGCCGATCTCTTCGCCGAGGACGGCGTCACCGGAGCGCAGTTGCGCCAACTGATCACGCAGCAGCCGTTCGGTCTCGGTGTCCACAACGGTCACCGGGTCGGTCGGGGTCGTCTTCGTGCGGACCGCAGCATCGCCCCCGCCGCCGGCTTCGGTGCCGAACACCTCGCTGCGGCGGCGCCGGACGAACGCGGCCGCTTCTCCGGCCAGCGTTGCGGCCACCGAGCGCAAATGTGCCGGTTCGTTCTCAGGTGTGCTCACCGGTCCATCGCATCACAGGCGCGGCTTTGCCACCCAGCTGGCGGGTTGGCAAAAACGACTGCGGAACGGCCCAGCCAACTGCTCATCCACCCACTATGGTCGTGGGCGACACCCAAGCCTCGCCGAGGAGATCCGATGACCAGTGCCGACTCGACCACCGGCTCGCCCGCGCGCGATGGGTCCGACACGCCGCCGCGCCGGGGTTTCGGCGTCGACGTCGGCGGTAGCGGCATCAAGGGCGGAATCGTCGACCTGGACACCGGCCAACTGATCGGCGACCGGTTCAAGCTGCCGACACCCCACCCGGCCACGCCGTCGGCAGTCGCCAAGACGATCGCCGCCGTTGTCAAAGAATTCGGATGGACCGGCCCGCTCGGCGTGACCTATCCAGGCGTCGTCACCCACGGGATCGTCCGGACCGCGGCCAACGTCGACAAAAAGTGGATCGGCGCCGACGCGCGCCAGATCATCAGCGCGGAATTGGACGGCCAGAAGATCGTGGTTCTCAACGACGCCGACGCGGCAGGGCTGGCAGAAGAGCGCTACGGGGCGGGCAAAGACACCACCGGCGTGGTGGTGCTGCTCACATTCGGAACCGGAATCGGGTCGGCGGTCATTCACAACGGGATATTGCTGCCCAACACCGAGTTCGGCCACCTCGAGGTCGGCGGCAAAGAAGCTGAACACCGCGCCGCGTCGTCAGTCAGGGACAAGCGTGGCTGGAGCTACAAAAAGTGGGCTAAGCAGGTGACGAGGGTGCTGGTCGCCTTCGAGAACGCGATATGTCCGGAACTGTTCATCGCCGGCGGCGGGATCAGCCGCAAAGCCGAGGATTGGGTGCCGTTGCTGAAAAACCGCACCCCGGTGGTTGCCGCCGCCCTGCAGAACACCGCCGGAATCGTCGGTGCGGCGATGGCGGCGACGCGCGACGTGACGCACTGATTTGGCGCTCTGGCCGGGGGATTGCTGTGCTGTCGTTACAATGGTCACCGGCAGCCGCCTGCCCGATAGCGGCGAATATCCACCCTGATAATCGACGCCGACATCCGACATAGCCGACATTTTCCGGTTGAGCGTGCCCAGAGCACCGGAAGTGAGTCCTACCGAAGGGGTTTACGTGGCAGCGACCAAAGCACGACCGGCAACCGATGAGCCGGTGAAGCGCACCGCCGCCAAGTCCCCTGCCAACGCCGGGGCTAAGCGTCCGTCGGCGAAGTCGACCAACGGCTCCCCCGCCGCTGCGCAGGCCACCAAGACAGCGGCGAAGGCACCGACGCGGGCCGCTAAAGCACCGGCGAAGTCCGCCAAGACCGGCACCGACACCGCCGGCAAGGCCGGCACGTCAACCAAGAGTGCGGCCGTAAAGTCGGCGCCCGCCCGCGGCCGCCCAAAGAAAGCGACGTCGTCGGATGCCGCCAATGACGTCGAGGTCACAACCGCCGGCGTCGATACCGACCAGGAAATTGAGGACCTCGACGCTGAGCCGGAGCTCGAGGCCGAGCCCGATATCGATCTCGCTGCCGAAGACCTGAACCTCGAAGACCTTGAAGACGAGTCGTCCGACGGCGACGACGCCCAGGTCGACAAGGCCGATACCGAAGGAGAGGCCGCAGCAGCGAGCCCGGTTAAAGCCGCCGACCGAGCATCCGTCGAAGACGAGGAGATCGTCGAACCGAGCGAAAAAGACAAAGCCTCAGGCGATTTCGTCTGGGACGAGGACGAGTCCGAGGCTTTGCGGCAAGCCCGCAAGGATGCCGAATTGACGGCGTCCGCGGACTCGGTTCGCGCCTACCTCAAGCAGATCGGCAAGGTGGCGCTGCTCAACGCCGAAGAGGAAGTCGAGCTGGCCAAGCGGATCGAGGCCGGCCTCTACGCGACCCAGCTGATGGTCGAGGTGAGTGACCGCGGCGAGAAACTGCCCGCCGCCCATCGCCGTGACATGGCATGGATCTGCCGCGACGGCGACCGCGCGAAAAACCATCTGCTGGAGGCCAACCTGCGGCTTGTGGTTTCGCTGGCCAAGCGCTACACCGGGCGCGGCATGGCGTTTCTCGACCTGATACAGGAAGGCAACCTGGGCCTTATCCGCGCGGTCGAAAAGTTCGATTACACCAAGGGTTACAAGTTCTCCACCTATGCGACCTGGTGGATCCGCCAGGCGATCACCCGCGCGATGGCCGACCAGGCCCGCACCATCCGCATCCCGGTGCACATGGTCGAGGTGATCAACAAGCTGGGCCGCATTCAGCGCGAGCTGCTGCAGGATCTGGGCCGCGAGCCCTCGCCTGAGGAGCTGGCCAAGGAAATGGACATCACCCCGGAGAAGGTGCTGGAGATCCAGCAGTACGCCCGGGAGCCGATCTCGCTGGACCAGACCATCGGCGACGAGGGCGACAGCCAGCTCGGCGACTTCATCGAGGACAGCGAAGCGGTGGTGGCTGTCGACGCAGTGTCATTCACCCTGCTGCAAGATCAGCTGCAGTCGGTGCTGGAGACGCTGTCCGAGCGCGAAGCCGGCGTAGTACGGCTGCGCTTCGGCCTCACCGACGGCCAGCCCCGCACCCTCGACGAGATCGGCCAGGTCTATGGCGTGACCCGCGAACGCATCCGTCAGATCGAGTCGAAGACGATGTCCAAGTTGCGCCACCCCAGCCGTTCCCAGGTCCTGCGCGACTACCTGGACTGAGCGACACTCAGTCCGGGGCGTTATCCGAGCTTGTCCACGACGGCCTTCGCCTCCGCCAAGCCCAGGCCGGTCAGCTCACGGTAGAGCTTGATCGCCTGCACGCGCTTACCGGCATCGACCAGCTCCAGGACCGCCGGTGGAATGCCTGCTCCCGCTGCATCTTTCATTGGCACGTAGGGGTAGCCGATTGCAGCGGCGATTTTTTTCAGATGCTCCTCGATGTAATCCAGTCGTTGCGTAAGTATTTGTTCGTAGCTCATCGGGATCCTCTCCTTGGGTCGCCCCCGGGAAGACGAAGCCTAGCTAGCCGAGACATCCGCACGTCGTGATGCGAAGCGGGACGGTGAACGTCCCCGGGCTCGGCCACTTAGGTCTGAAGATGCGGCAGAGCACGCGCGTCGCGGCCAAGTTCTGATTTTCTGCAAAGTTGGCGCGATGAACGCCATTCATCCAGCAGCGCGCGCCGGGCCTAGACCGATCCACGCCCCCGCCACCATGTGCGCAGCACTCCGCGTGGGGGGGACCGCTTCTCGCTGAACCAGAGCGGCACCATCGCGATGGATTGCCATAACGACACCCTGCACGTGCAGGGCGAGCAGGTTGTCAACGACGGGCAGACACTGACCTCAGGGACCCTCAGCCGTACCAGCGAGACCGCCGCGATGAGGTGCACCGACTCGAGCACCGGCCATTTCTTCTACATGTCACCCGGGTTCCTACCAAATAGGGTGATGAGCCTCATCACAGGATTGCCGCACAGATAATTCAGCTGCGCCTAATTCAGCTGCGCCGCGGATGCGCCTACCTTGACCGAATGTCGGTCAGCCGCATCCTTGTCTCGTCCGGATCCGATTTCGAGTCGACCGTCGGCTATTCCCGGGCGGTGCGGGTAGCACCTCATGTCACCGTGGCCGGGACGACGGGGCCCGGACCGCCAGATGACATCGGCGCCCAGGCACGAGAAGCGTTGCGCCGCATCGAGATCGCTCTCCACGAGGCGGGAGCTGTGCTCAGCGACGTGGTCCGCACCCGCATCTATGTGACCGACATTTCTCGCTGGCGCGAGGTCGCAGCAGTGCACGCCGAGATCTTCGGTGAGATCCGCCCCGCGGCCACCATGGTCGAGGTAGCTGCGCTCATCGCGCCGGAGCTGTTGGTAGAGATCGACGCCGACGCCTACTCGTTCAGCGATCCGCCAACCGGCGGGAAGGTGCCGTCATCCGATGGCAGGTAGCTGGTGACATTGATCACAGCACCAACTGGCAAGGCGCCGTACAAATGCGGGAACAGCATCGACTCCGGATCCGTTGCTATTCCCAGTTCCCAACGAATGGGTGAGTCCAGACGGGCTGGATCGATGTGCAGCAAGACCAGGTCATCCCGACCGCGGTAAAGACGGTTGGCCGGCAGGTGCACTTGCTCCGGTGTCGACAAATGGATAAACCCCGCGCTGGTAAGGGACTCAGGTCGAAGCTCGCCACGGATCCGGGCAGCTGACCAGTCGTCGGTGGGACACAGGTGTACCAGCACCGGCGGCTGAGTCATATCGCCATCTTGCCCCGAGCGCCAAACACGCCGGGTGAGAAATGACACAGCGGGTAAACCCGCGGTGAAGACGGCCAAACGCGCAGACATCTGGGACAGTGGAGAAGGCAGAACGGAGAAGCCATGAACGCGACGTTGACCAGTCCAGAGCTAACCCGGGCTGATCGGTGCGATCGATGCAGCGCTGCTGCACGCGTGCGCGCCAAGCTGCCCTCCGGCGCGGAACTCCTGTTCTGCCGGCACCACGCCAATGAGCACGAGGCGAAACTGATCGAGCTGTCCGCAGTGCTGGAAGTCAGCGCGGACCTGCTGGAGTCTTAAGACACGACTCGCCACCTGCAATCCTGGCGGCAGGGCCATTCGTCAGGAATCCTGAACGGGTCATGAGCGACCGCGTAGTGAAGCCGTCGCGCCATCACGTCTGGCGCATCACCCGTCGGGCGCTGTCGAAGAGTTGGGACGACTCGATCTTCTCCGAGTCGGCGCAAGCGGCGTTCTGGTCGGCGCTGTCGCTGCCGCCACTGCTGCTGGGAATGCTGGGCAGCCTCGCCTACGTGGCTCCGCTGTTCGGGCCGGACACCATGTCCGTCATCGAACAACGCCTGGTGTCGATGTCGAACAAGGTTTTCTCCCCGAGCGTGGTCCACGAGATCATCGAGCCGACCATCGCCGACATCAATCGGGGCGCTCGCGGTGAAGTGGTGTCTTTGGGCTTTTTGATTTCACTGTGGGCGGGATCGTCGGCAATCTCCGCGTTCGTCGATTCGGTGGTGGAGGCCCACGATCAGACCCCGCTGCGCCATCCGGTGCGCCAACGGCTGTTCGCGCTGCTCCTGTACGTGGTGATGCTGCTCTTTCTGATCGTCACTGCCCCGCTGATGGTGCGCGGCCCGCGCAAGCTCGCCCAACTCATCCCCGACGGTCTGCAGGATGTCCTGGCCTACGGCTACTACCCGGCGTTGCTCACCGGCCTGATCGTCACCGTGGTGATCCTGTATCGCGTGGCTTTGCCCGAACCGCTGCCGTCGCATCGGCTGATCTTCGGTGCGGCACTGGCCAGCGTGGCCTTCGTGATCGCGACGCTGGGACTGCGCATCTACCTGTGGTGGATCACCGGCACCGGCTATACCTACGGCGCACTGGCCACACCGATCGCGTTTCTACTGTTCGCCTTCTTCGCCGGCTTCGCCATCATGTTGGGCGCGGAGTTCAACGCCGCCATCCAGGAGGAATGGCCGGCCCCGCACACCCATGCCCACAGGCTGCGGCGGTGGCTGGTATCACGACGCGCCAACGCCGACGGCGCCGGCGACAGCGACGGCTCAGCGGACGAACCGCCCCACGTCAGCGCCGATCGGGTCAGCTCTTCTTGAGCGTCTCGTAGATCCGCTTGCAGTCCGGGCATACCGGCGAGCCCGGCTTGGCCGCCTTGGTCACCGGGAACACCTCGCCGCACAGCGCCACGACATGCGTGCCTATCACGGCGCTCTCAGCGATCTTGTCCTTCTTGACGTAGTGGAAGTACTTGGGAGTGTCGCTGTCGGTCCCGTCGTCGACGCGTTCGTCGGCGTCGGTGCGCTCGATCGTCTCGGTCTGCATACCTCGTATTGTGCCGGAACCGGGTGCGCCGCCGTGGGCCAAATTGTGCAACAGTGGAGAAATGAGGCGCAGCCATGAGCTGGGTTTCGACGACGATGGTCGACCAATCCTCATCACCGCCGCCGCACCCTCGTACGAGGAACAGCACCGCCAGCGGGTGCGGAAATACCTGACGATTATGTCGTTCCGGATTCCGGCCCTGATTTTCGCGGCCGTCGCCTACGGCATGTGGCACAACGGTCTTATCTCACTGCTGATCATTGCCGCGTCGGTCCCGTTGCCCTGGATGGCGGTGCTGATCGCCAACGACCGGCCGCCACGCAGCGCCGACGAACCGCGGCGGTTCGATGGGCCCGCGCGGCGCACCCCGCTGTTCCCCACCGCCGAACACCCGGCGCTCGAGCGCCACAGTCGCCCAGCGCCGCAACCGGAATCGCCTCGCGCGGAAACTGACGGTTCCGAATAACCCGGCGCTGCACCGGGTTCTCAGCACATTCTCAGGGCGCGCTGACGTCCGCGCACGTCAGCGGGTGTGAGATGGCTACCCGGCGGGAACTACTACCCCCAGTTCGTCGTTGTAACCCATGACTGCAGTTCGTCGTTATAACCCATGACAGTTCACGCCCGATCAGGAGGCCGCCATGGCAAATGCCACCACCAGCCGGTTTGATAGCGATCTGGATGCTCAGAGCCCAGCCGCGGACCTGGTGCGCGTGTATTTGAACGGGATCGGCAAAACGGCATTGCTCAATGCTGCCGACGAGGTCGAACTCGCCAAGCGCATCGAGACCGGCCTCTACGCCCAGCACCTGCTTGCGACCCGCAAGCGCCTCGGCGAGAACCGCAAACGCGAACTGGCGATGGTGGTCCGCGACGGCGAAGCGGCACGAAGCCACCTGCTGGAAGCCAACCTGCGCCTGGTCGTATCGTTGGCGAAGCGCTACACGGGCCGCGGAATGCCGCTGCTGGACCTCATCCAGGAAGGCAACCTGGGTCTGATTCGGGCGATGGAAAAGTTCGACTACGCAAAGGGATTCAAGTTTTCCACCTATGCGACGTGGTGGATCCGGCAGGCGATCACCAGGGGTATGGCCGACCAGAGCCGCACCATCCGGCTGCCGGTTCACCTGGTTGAGCAGGTGAACAAGCTGGCGCGGATCAAGCGCGAACTGCACCAGCGCCTCGGCCGCGAAGCCACCGACGACGAACTTGCTGCCGAGTCCGGCATTCCGGTCGAGAAGATCAACGACCTGCTGGAGCACAGCCGCGACCCGGTCAGCCTCGACATGCCGGTGGGCTCCGAAGAGGAAGCGCCGCTGGGCGACTTCATCGAGGACGCCGAAGCGATGTCTGCGGAGAACGCAGTGATCGCCGAACTGCTGCACACCGACATCCGCACCGTGCTTGCCACACTCGACGAGCGTGAGCATCAGGTGATCCGGTTGCGCTTCGGGCTCGACGATGGGCAGCCCCGCACACTCGACCAGATCGGCAAGCTGTTCGGTCTGTCCCGCGAGCGGGTTCGCCAAATCGAGCGCGAGGTGATGACCAAGCTTCGCAACGGTGATCGGGCCGACCGGCTGCGGTCCTACGCAAGCTGACGATCCCTAGCAACACGCAGCAGTATGCCCGCCGCACCAGCGGCGGGCATACTGCTGCGCTGGAGTGTTAGCGAACCATTCACGCAGCTGGGCAAGTAGACTCACCTGTAATGGAGGGTGCGGAATGAACGACCTGGTTGATACCACCGAGATGTACCTGCGGACGATTTACGACCTCGAAGAAGAGGGTGTTACTCCACTGCGTGCCCGGATCGCCGAACGGCTTGACCAGAGTGGGCCCACGGTCAGCCAGACCGTGTCGCGGATGGAACGCGACGGGCTGTTGCACGTTGCCGGTGCCCGCCA
>Ga0179589_10000043_pt1 | contig 13343 bp, 18 predicted proteins | sample CZOMad2_1_08_16f_FD_182923 | JGI IMG/M metagenome (GOLD analysis project Ga0179589, IMG submission 182923) | Vadose zone soil fungal communities from Angelo Coast Range Reserve, California, USA - CZOMad2_1_08_16fungal | ecosystem: Environmental > Terrestrial > Soil > Vadose zone | place: USA... | reverse complement strand
ATGCGCTCTCTGACATCGGCCTTGAAGGTTTGGTGATCCTACCATCATTCGTCTCGCCAGACACGCAGCGCGACCTGATCAGATGGTCCCTTTGCGAACACGCTAGACACCCAAACGAGACTAATCTTGATACTCACTACTCCCTCCCCGCATTCGGTCTTTGGTCTACCTACCTACACTCGCCCGAAACCATTATCCTACCCCGTGTCTCTCCCTCACCAACCCCACCACCGCCAGATTCTCCTGGCCTGCGACAACTTATCTCGAATACCCCCGCTTCACCCGCGACTTTCTCTCTCCTTAAGGACACTCCGAAACCCCCACCAGCGCCCTCCGCCCACGCACGACCACTTAGCGCCGCTGAGCTCCTCCCGCGTCTGCGCTGGGCAAACATCGGGTGGTCCTACCATTGGGGCACGAAGCAATACGACTTTGCACGTGAGGTGCAGCCAGTCGGTGAGCCATTCAGAAAAGTTTGCACCGAGGTGGTGCGCAGCATCCGTTGGCACGACGTATTCGGGTTCCCTGATGCGGAATCTCTTGATGACTGGGGAGACGATGGCCCACACTGGCAAGGGTGGGAGGAGGCGTATGGTCAGTAGCCTTAGCGGCTCAGTGACCTCTGCATCATCCCCATATGCGCGTATCACTCAAGGGGTACACTTGCAGAGCCTGATGCAGGAATTGTCAACTTTTATCAAACAAGGGACACCCTCATGGGTCACGTCGATCGCTCCGAAATCTGTGCCACCTCACCCCTCGTCTCGATCTCGTGAGCCACTCGCCTTCCATCTCCCCATGATCTAGACTAACTCCGTTAGTCTCGGAAACGCTGCAATCTTCCTCATTGGTGGTCTCACGCGCGACATCGCGCCAATCCCGATTTTGCTCCGCTCTGGCGACATCATCGTGATGTCCGGACCTGCGTGCCGCCGCGCTTACCACGGTGTTCCACGCGTATTCGAAGGAACGCTACCGGCCCATCTTGGTGAGGGTGCCAATGACGCTGGTGATGGGTCCTGGACGCCGTATGCGCGGTACATGGACACGACGCGAATCAACATCAATGTGCGGCAAGTATTTCCGAAAGGGTTCAACCCCCGCCTCGCACAGACTTAGGATAGCTTCGACGTTTGACATGGCAGACCGAGTGCGACGCGGTTGGCTGCCATTATTCGGACATGAGGCATTGCGAGAGAAAGGGTTTAAGAGCAGACGTATAATAAGCGTTATATGTACTCTAAGACGAAGCTAATAGACAAGCCGCGCTGCCAATGTGCCGTCGCACGTCATGATAGTCAACATCGTGAGCTGTGTCTCCTTAAGCATCGGCAGAAATACGAAAAGGTAAAATACGTACAGTCTTCGACCTCCCCCCACCGCTCTATCTGGCTCGCGACCTCCACTTGAGACGCCAACGCAGCCTTTTCTGCAGTGATGCGGCCATATACGAGTGCGAGCGCAATGATGAAAGACTTGGTCGTAAACGTCACGCGCTCCATCGCTGTCCGCAACTTTACTTGAGTAAACCATAAGAGAAAGCAGCGAATAATGTACGCAACCGGCCATTTGCCAGGGATCAAATCCCTGAAGCACTTTATCAAGCTTCCTCTTCGTCGCTTCTGGTTGAGTGTTGAATAGCACGGAATCCGAGGTGAGAAGCTCAACGTCAAAGGTATCCCGTGCCCATGTCAGCAAGGGATTCCAGTGGTCAGCTTGAAGGCGCACGAGAGGCTCAGGATAGTCCTGGTGAAAGCTGGTCCACAGTAAGTCAGGCCGAGTGAGCGTCATCGATGGGAAAGAAGGGTCATACCAAATAGTGTCAGTATCGAGGTACGTGAGCAAGGCGTTGCGGACATCATCGCGCGATGTGACCTCATTCATTGCGTCGATTGCCCGTGCTGCCAGTGAAGTCTGCTCTTACTGTCAGTTGACGGAAATCGCTGGACAAGGAAAGGACAAAGGAGAGGGCACACCATGGGCAGCGCATGTGATTTGAGCACATTGCGTTGATTCTCCCACTCTGTTACAACGAGTGTTGCGGCGAGACGCTTTGAACGAGGCAACAGTAGAGGCTTTCCTGCGGGTGTTTTGAGGGGCCGAGAATCAAGCGTGATGGCGAGAGTGTCTCCTTGCTCTTGGAGACCAACAGTTTTCCAAAAGCGCGTGAGCGTGACCTCTGCACCTGTCTGTGTGTAAGTCAAGGAAAACAGGAAATGGAATGACACACATACGATTTGTTGCAGTGATTGGCTTACTGACAGCCTGTGAAGCAGTCGATGCTAACCTGCGAAAGGTCCAGATAGCCCGCTGGTTAGTATGCGTTAATTTTCTCGCCTGCGAAACGGTGCATCGGAGCATTCTCAGAGGGTGGTGGGAGTGGCGGACCGCGCATTCCGGGATCTAATTCCCCGCGTCACGTGGAGTCGTGACCGTCTTGCCACCGCGACCGCGACTGTACACGCTAATACCGTGAAGGGTGTCGCTGGCCGTGGATGCGGCATACCGAGTCTAAAGCCGCCCAAAAAAGAGGCAATGCCGGAATGAGGCAGCCCATGATCTCCACCTTCTTCTCTCAGACCGCGAAAGGTCCTCAGGCTGGTGCCAGTTCCGAGCCCCTCCCCAGTTCCAGCTCGCCGATAGACCTCACTGTCTCAGACGATGAGGAGCCACCAACCAAGAAAAAAAAGATGGCGCACAAGCCAACTCTGGCTTGTACTACCCCTGAACGCCAGCCCCAAAACCCGCACACCCCTGCTTCTCGATGGCGCTATGATCCTACACCGTCGCCAGAGAAACGTCCCGTGGATCCAGAGGCCAAGAAGCGACGTGAGCTATTTGCAAAGCAACTTTTGGCAGAGGATAGCCCACTCGTCGATCTGACCGGGGCGTCGTCGGATGGGCACGGCCTTCCGAGTGACCACGCCGACGGGGAACCAGACTCTTCTGAAGCCGAGTCAGACAGCAAGTTCAAACATTTGCAAGAGCTGTTTGCTCGCAAAGCAGAGCAGAAGAAAAAGGGAAAGGCCGTTCAAGAAAGACCTTCAAAAAAGCGAGCGGAACTCGGCCCCAGCGGCGAGCCGTATACGGCGCTGGAGCTGCAGGTATGAACTACTTCATTAACCGATGCACAAGTGCTCATGACGAACAGGTTCGCCAACTCAAAGCCAAGCATGAAGGCGTCCTTCTCATGATAGAAGTCGGTTATAAATACAGATTCTTTGGAGAGGATGCAAAGGTTCGTCGGATCTGGGTCTCTTTGTGGCCACTCGCTCATCTGCATGCTCAGACAGCGGCAAAGGAACTTGGAATCGTTGCATACCCAGACCGCAACTTTATCGTCGCGTCGATACCTACCCACCGACGTGACATTCATCTAAGAAAGTGATGGCTTTAGTATTTCGTTGATCCCGTCATCTCACACTCTTCTAAAGGCTCTTATCTCGTGGCCACAAAGTCGGCATAGTGGCCCAGACAGAGACTGCCGCGCTCAAGAAAATCGGCGAGAACCGAAACGCACCGTTCGAGCGAGAGCTCACGCATCTTTACACCGCCGTGACGTGAGTCTGCTCGCTATATCCTGCGCTAGGCGTCTACCTACTAATACACCTTAGATATGTTGACGACCTCGACTCCGTGGATGATGTGGATGCAAATAACGTGCCATTGCTAATGTGCCTTGTGGAGCAATTACGAGGCGGCATGGGGGCTGACGAGAGGGTCAACATAGGAATGATCGCCATATGTCCTAGCACAGGGGATGTCGTATGGGATCAGTTTGAAGGAAAGTGTTTTATCAGATTTGGTTCTACTGCGAGCTCATCAGTTACTCTCAGACGGCTATATGCGTACGGAGCTAGAGGTAGGTATTGTTTCGGTCTGCCGACTTCTCGCCCTTCATGTATCTTTCCTAGACGAGAATAGTGCATTGCAAACCTGCGGAGCTACTGCTGGCCGAACAGGGCCTAACAAAGCCTAGCGAACGAATGCTCAAGTACTTTGCTGGGTATGCACTTCGGTCTCCGTCGTCGTGCAAACGAAGTTGTTTACGCCCTTATAACAGGAGCGCTACGACGGAGCGCAGAATTCGAATAGAAAGGTACAAGAATCAGCTGTCATATACTGATGCGTTCGACTTTGTGTCGCAATTTTACACCCAGAAGACCCAAAGCGGAAAGGCGTCGACAAGTTTCACGTCAGGTCTGTACTTGACCTCGCACTGTGCTTGGCGTGCTAACATAAGGCAGGGAAGTTGATGGCAGAAGTAGCTGATTTCCCAAAACAAGTCATTATGGCTCTAGCCCAATGTATCGAATACCTCTCAGCGTTCCGCATTGCTGACTCACTGTTGGCGACGAACTTCTTTGGCAAGTTTACAACCAGGGCGCACATGCTCCTCAATGGCAACACCCTCACAAACTTGTGCGTAATTTTCACATGTTACAAATATCACGGAAGCTAAAAATGCAGTAAAGAGAGATTTATCAGAACGACACGGATTTTACAAGTAAAGGATCTTTAATGTGGATTTTGAATAAGACTGTCACAAAGTTTGGATCGAGATTACTGCGTAGCTGGGTTGGAAGGCCTCTTATGGACATGGAGTGAGTTCACCCATTTTTGACATCCCACGTATTTATGGTGGCGCAGAGTCCTGCAAGAGCGAATTGACGCTGTTGAGGAGATTATCTCAACTGCATTACAGCATCTACACACACTGCGACCAATTCTAAAAGGTCTACCAGATCTGGCTAAAGGATTGTGCCGAATTCAATACGGAAAAGTATGACCTTTGGACTGAGCTGGTTACCGTGCTGAGATAGGTCTTTCCAGTGCACACCCAAAGAGCTGGCTATTTTGCTCCCAGCATTCAACAAAATTGCTACCGCCTTTCCATCTTTCGAAAGTCCTGCCACAGTAGGGTTCAAGTCAGCCCTCCTCAACGGTGTCTTCTTCGTGTTGCCCCTACTGCGAGAACCAGTCCAACAGCTCATGGGTGCTGTCGTGTTGAAGAAGGCAGCTGCTGGGAAGAAGGCCGAAATGTGGGTTGACCCTGAGCGATACCCAGAAATTGCAGATGCTGATGGAGTAAGCGCTCGTGGTTCTACTTTACATCTCCGCTTTTTATTAATTTGGGACAGGCTATACTATTAATAGAGAAGAAACTCGATGACCAGCTCAAGATCAGTAAGTAGAGGCGTTTGATTTTCTATGACCAACATCTGACTGCTCCAAGTCAGGGGACAGTTGAAGAAGCCTGCGCTTCAGTGGACCACTGTTTCGGGCGATGAGGTAAGAGGGCTAAACACCCATTTTGATTTTCTGACTGAGTACGTAGTATCTGGTGGAAGTCAGTCGTTCTGAAGACTTGAGTAAGATTCCACACACATGGTTAATGCATAACAGGTGAGACCGATCTGCTGCTAAAACGACCGTTGACTCATTCAAAATAGCACGAAGAAAGTACGTAGGTATTATACGCCCGCAATAAAAGAAAAACTCGCCCAACGAGAACAATTTCGAGAGATGCGTGATGCAGCTGCTAACAGGGCATTCCTCTCCTTCCTTGAAGAAATCGCACGCTCTCGATACGCAATCTTGCGGGACGCCGTGAATAAGCTAGCCACAATCGACTGTCTGCTCAGCCTCGCCCTGGTCGCTATGCGTAACGACTACGTAAAACCACAGTTCACGGCTGAGGAAGATGTCCTCGAGATCGTCGACGGGCGACACCCAATGGTTGAGACGCTACGCGAGGATCCGTTTGTGCCGAATAGTGTCGCTCTCGGCGGCAGCGAACCCCGCAACAAGATCATCACGGGCCCGAACATGGGCGGGAAGAGCTCAGCGGTGCGCATGATTGCACTCGTCGCGATTATGGCGCAGATCGGGTCGTATGTGCCTGCGGCAGCTGTGAGGTTGAGCATGTTGGACGGCGTCCTGACGCGCATGGGCGGTACGTAACCTGGGGTTGCAGATAAGTCGTTTAAGAGTAATCTTGATTTGCTCCGCAGCCTCAGACGAACTCGCGCGGGGACGCTCGACATTTATGGTCGAGATGTCGGAAACGAGCGACATTCTGGTCAATGCCACAAACAAGAGTCTGGTCATCCTCGACGAACTCGGCCGAGGCACATCAACCTTCGATGGTGTATGTATGACATCTTCTATGGACGGAGGAGCCTACTCACAGGAGTCTATGTGCATTCTAGATGGCGATCGCACACGCCGTGCTTCACTACCTTGTAAACACGAAATGTTGCAAGACACTCTTCATCACCCACTACCCACTGGTTGGTGCGGAACTAGCGCGTCAGTTTCCTGCGGATGTTCAAAACCTTCATATGGGTTTCACGGAAGATACGCGAATCAATGGAATGCGGGAGATCACCTTTTTGTATCGTCTTACCAAGGGTCTGGCCACAGAGTCGTTCGGAATCGAGTGTGGACGACTTGCGGGAATCGCAGAGGATGTGTTGGAGACAGCCGCGCAGCAAGCACACAGAATGCGTGCCTTGGTCGAGGAGAAGACTAAGCGGAACAAGTGAGCATCTATATAATCGCCTCCTTGATTTCTTGTGGGTTGGCTGACACTGGAAAAGAGTACGAAAAGGTTTGAAGTTGCTGAGTATCTGCTCTAGTGGCTCTGTTGTGGACGCTGTGGCCGCCATGGAACAGCTACGCTGCACAACCCTTCCGGCTGAGGGCGGGGAACAAGAAGAACGATGAGGGCAGTTCCCGTGGCCCTCTTAACACCGTGGAGAACAGAATGTGTCATCTCTCTTGCCATACGGTTACATTCAACGTTAGAAGTTACACGTAGATCCACAACCTATCATGTCCATGTCTTTCTCACACGGGACCACTTGCAAAATCTGAACCACGGTACTTAGCTCTTACTGTAAAGATCCTCTACTTTGCCGAATTGGTAGTAAGATTCATCAATAGGTTATGAAGAACAGCAGTAGGTCTCACAGAACGAATTAAACTTAAGCTCCCAGAGTCGGTAGTCTGACCGCGCGGAAGCTTCTTTTTATTCGAATTTCTATACAGCTTGACGTGAGACTGACGTCACGGCGCGGTCTCTCCAGTGACGAATACAGGAGAAATTCTAAGGTAACAATGCGGCGTTATTTTTAGTGGGGTATGTAGAAGTAAGGACAGAGAAGGTGCAGGTGGGCGAAAATGCGGGCGGGACAAGGGGCATCCCCGGGAAATCATCGTCAAAACCTCTTCTAACGGCTTGGCCTTGGTCGCTTCTAGGAAGTCGAGAAGCACCTTGCCACTTGCCGAAGAGGGGGCTGTCGGGGTGAGGTGGGCAGCTCGGGCACAAACGTAACGTGGATAATGTGTGCCACTGTCTGGGAGTTAACCGCGCATTCAGGTTAGCTGGTTCGTTTACGGGGGTGGAATCTAGAAGGCATGGCCTGTGATGGGGCAGATAAGGGTGGGCGAGGCATGGCGAGAGCCAACAGAGGCCGGTGCAAGCTTTCAATCGGGCGGCGCGGGGAAATGCATGGGTTTTCCTTGGGCTGTTGTGTCATTGGGCCTGCAATGTAGAGGTCGCAAACTCCTTGGCTAAAGCTGCTTGGAAGGAGATAAAGTGAAGCTCGCAGTGGTTGGGGCGAGGATCGATGAAGGCGGAAGAACCCGGGTCGACCTGACACACGAACATTGGACTTACGGATCGGCAGGACTCGGATGTCTGCCCCTTGGCTGCCTTAATTTTTTATTGGGACCGCTCTCTCTTTGGACGTTCATAACCGTTACGGTGATCCCTCTTCGTTGTCCGTCTGTGCACGAGACAGACTGCCCGAGACATGTCACCCGGGCCCAGTCTGCAGAATACGGTCGGCGCGTTGCTGGCTGGAGCCATGTTTAGTGCCGCGTACGTGGTTCAGCAGGGTCAATTGCTATAGCTTATTGATTCGCGCAGCCTTTCTGGCGTGTTGGCTGTGCAGATTTTCTTCTATTTTCGAAGATATCCTAGGGACCATAGATTATACAGATTCATGGTGATATCTTCTGTTTCATCCCTTGCTACAATGGCGTAAACATGTCTCACCAGGTCGCTTGGTTCTGGTTGGCGATTACTTACACTCTTTACGGTAAACTTGCAATGAACATTGTCGATTTTGTTTTACAGGATCATCGACGCGATGCAGACGAGTAGCATAGCGGCTGCTATGTGGACTTATCTCATCCGCGACTATGGTGACCTGGGAACGGCGCTGAAGATCTACCCGTATGTACATCGTCTAGTTGATTGTCCTCTGTTTTGATTTGCTTTCGATGGTCAGTTCTGTCTCTGTACGTATCCAAGCGCACTTGGCGACTTAAATTTCTGACCTATCCCATGAAAGGTAGCTATCTCATGCACGGTGAATTCCAGGCTATATTCAGTTTGGATCACCTGCTAACATACGATCAACTTAGCCACTGGTTGCAGCATGTGTTAATATGTCAGTGAGCCTTCTCTTGAGTTATAACTCTTCTGATGGCCCACACCATGCAGACTTCAAGCTGTCCGAATATACGAACGTGAGTGATCTACATTTGTTGTTCGTCCAACTTAGTCTCTCTGGGTTACGCTTAGTCAATCATCGTACACTTGGAACATTGGTGCCGCACGTGGGTCTTGTATGATTTTCACCTGTATCACGGTTCTGAATATTTTGATTCCACAAGGTTATTTTGAGTATCACTCGGTTTGGTGAGGATACATACGATTCCGTGAGGCCTCTACAAACATTTTTGCTTTACAGGATTCTCCGCAAGTAGGGGCAGACTATATTTTCCTGACAACTTGCTGATTTTGTGGCACAGCGATAATAGCCAAACTGTGCGTGACCTTGACCACAACCATCAACGTGCTCATCGTGCCTCAGATTCATGGCGGGATCTCTCGTGACGTTCAGCGAACATTACAAGGTATGACTTGATAACAAACCTTCTGGCTTAGATTACAATATTCATACAGCCGATTTTACACGCAAACCTCGCGCTTGCGGCCGTCGCCGACACGTACATCGTATTTGTGCTTTGTTATTTCCTCAAGGACAGTCGTCGAGACGCTCCCATTGGGTATCACTGACACACCTGGTATTTCCATCTTGCTTCTTACTGACAGATGAATCTTTACAGTACAAAACGCATGCTGGATGCGCTCATCATCGTTACGATAAATAATGGAGCACTAACATCGTCAGTTGTCGCCAGTTTTTACCGTATCTTGTGAACTAATCAACTTTGTAAAGTGTCCTGAGCATAGCCACTCTCATCACCGTGAGTCCGGTCATTAATCTCGATCTCGAATGGGGCACCTCTTTATGCACGATCAGTGGCTAACCATGCAGACGAATACCATCTTCATAGCCGTACACTTCATGACGGGGAAATGTGAGTACATGCCACAACATCTGAGTATCATCTGAAAGTTAATCACTTCAGGTTACTCCAACTCGCAATTGGCAACGTGAGTTCAGTGAGAGGGCTGACTGATGCTATGCTTCTGACACGCACTACAGCTTCAACATGCGAAGGTGGATCCACAAAAGGTCTAATGTTGGCACTGTGGTATCCGACCCGGACTCCTCTTTCCACATGAAAAACAGGGCTGTTGTTGGTCGTGTCGTTCTTCCTGGCCAGCATCGTGCGAGTGGCAGTGCCACACTCACTGCCGCAGTCGATCAATCCTTGTCGAAGGACGAATGCACGGTGAGCCCACCGAGCTCAACCATGACTAACGAAGTAATACACTACCATCTTACAGATCAATATGAGTTGACAAGTTATGCCACAGACTCGCCGTCACTCTACACTGGTATTCTCCCGAGTGACAGACAGAAGCCAAAACCTCGAACAGGTCTAAGCGGTGAACAACACTGTTTTCCGAACATTCTATATGAACCTCACATAGGACTCATATTCATATTGTTATCACGCCTTCGTGGATTTTGACCATATAAAGAAATGACTTATCCAAATGATGCCATGATCTCCTGTCTGATTCGTTGTTGGGTGCCTCTTAATATTCAGGGATTGGATTGATTTTGTGTGTTTCCAAATCCATAAAGAACGACACAGTGCCTACCACCCTATCTTGTGTACCAGAACGAAGCGGAGCGGATGTTCTGAAGACATGCCTAGCACCCTCAGAGATATACTCCGTCAGGGACGGTGACTCTGCATTCACGCAATTCTATTACCAAATTGAACCATAATCAAATCATCATGACCCATGGTCATGACTTTAATCGTCGAAGAAAAGGCTCTTGGAGTCATGGGCGATATTTAAACAGTCGAGGCGATAAATATCATGTACAGAGTACCTTTCTGGTATGGGACTACACTCCATGGTCAGGTTATCTACTACACAGCTGCACGTCTCGTACAAGGAGGTACTACACGGGGTTCTGTATCCCGAGGCGCACAAAAATGGATTCTAAAAAAATTGGGACTGCCAGTGAGTTACGCTGAACTCACTGAGTCACGTTTTAGCAAAGGATTACATATGCATCCCGCGACGAAAATGGCAAGTGCCAGCCTGTTGCTAAAAACAGCCAACTGTCAGGTACCATAACCTATAGCTGTTGGTATCCACGGAATGGTATGGGTTAGGACAAGGTCAACTGTAGATCTCGATGACAAAAACTAATTTCCCAGAGCGATGCCTTCACCGAAACTTAATTCGACAGCGCCTTGCCTAAGCCTAAGATTGGACCGTGACCGCGGAATCTTTTCACCTCCACGGCCATGTGGTGCGGTTCATCGGGTCTCAACTACAGTACACGCTGCATGCTATAATTGGAATTTGCCAGCTGGTACAGCAGGACCCCGATGCTGGACGTGTCAACCCTTGCTTGGCTGTCTAAATCAATGATTCTTCTTGGGACCACACTCTCTTCGGACGTTCACCATCCTTCCACAGTCTTCACCCGAGATATACAACCTGAGACATGCTGCACGAGCGCATTCTGCAGAATACGCTTGGCACGGTGCTGGCTGGAGCCATGTTGAGTGCCGCGTACGTGGTTCGTCCGGGTCAATTACCGCGGCCTATTGATCCGCGCAGTCTTTCTGGCGTGTTGGCAGTGCAGGTTTTTTTCTATCTTCGTAGATACCCTGGGGACCATAGATTGTATAAATTCATGGTGAGCAATACTATATATTTGATTTACAACCACAATAACTTGCTACTGATCATGTCTCACTAGGTCGCATGGTTCTGGTTGGCGACCTCCTCCCCTTGTAAACTTGCAATCGAACGTCGTAATTGTGTTTTACAGGATCATCGACACAATGCAGACGAGTAGCGCAGCGGCTACTGCGTGGACTTATCTCATCCGCGACTATGGTAATCCGGGAATGGCCTTAAAAATCTACCCGTATGTGCATCGTATCTTTGGTTGCTGTCTGGTTAATTTGCTTTCGGTGGCCAGTTCTCTCTCTGTACGTATCCGAGCGCAACTTGGCGGCTAAATTTTCTGACATACCCCTGAAAGGTCGCTACTTTTTGCACTGTGAGTTTTGGGCGGATTGGTTTTGAATGGCCTGTTGACATACGATCAACTCAGGCGCTGACTGCAGCATGTGTGAATATGTCAGTAAGCCTTCTCTTGAGTTATAACTCTTCTGATAGTCCATACCGAGCAGACTTCAAGCCGTCAGGATATACGAGCGTGAGTGATCTACATTTCTTGTTCGTCCATCTTAGTCTCTCTGGGTCACTCTCAGTCAATCATCACACACTTGGAACATTGGTGCCGCACGTGGGTCTTGTCTCATGTTTCACCAGTATCACAGTTCTGAATATTTGGATCCCGCCAGGTTATTTTGAGTGTCACTCGGTTCGGTGAGGATACATGCGATTCCATCAAACTTCTTCGAATACATTTTGTTGGACAGGATTCTCCGCAAGTAGGGGCTGACTGTATTTTCTGACGGCTTGCTGACGTGGTGGCACAGCGATTGTCGTTAAGTTGTGCGTAGCCTTGACCACGACTATAATCAAACTCAACTTGACATGCTTTAGTTTCATGGCGGGATCTGTCGTGACGTTCCGCGAACATTACAAGGTCTGACTTGATAAAAACCTTCAGCCATTGCGTCGACTCCAATCTTCTCCACAGCCGCTGTTACACACGAGCTTTGCGCTTGCGGCCATCGCTGACGCGTACATTGTATACGTGCTTTGTTATTTTCTCAGAGACAGTCGTCGAGACGCTCCCCTCGGGTATCACCGATCTGCTCAGTATTTCCATCGTGCTTCTTGTTGACGGTCTGAGGTGAACCTTTACAGTACAAAACGCATGCTAGATGCGCTCGTCATCGTTACGATAAATAATGGAGCATTAACATCGTCAGTTGTCGCCAGTTTTACATTTTGTGAACTAATCAAGTTTGTTAACAGTGTCCTTAGCATAGCTACTCTCATCATCGTGAGTTCGGGTCCTTCGTCTCAAATGTCGCACCTAATCCTATTTCACGCACGATCAGTGGCTAACCACGCAGACGAACATCATTTTCATAGCCGTACACCTCATGACAGGGAAATGTGAGTACATGCCACAACATCTGAGTATCGTCTGAAAGTTGATCACTTCAGGTTACTCCAACTCGCAATTGGCAATGTGAGTTCGGCTTCAGTGAGAGGGCTGACTGATGCCTTATTTCTGACACCGACTACAGCTTCAACATGCGAAGGTGGATCCACAAAAGGTCTAATGTTGGCACTGTGGTATCCGATCCGGACTCCTCTTTCCACATGAATAACAGGGCCATTGTTGGTCGTGTCGTTCTTCCTGGCCAGCATCGTGCGGGAGGCAGTGCTACACTCACTGCCGTAGTCGATCAATCCTTGTCGAAGAGCGAATGCACGGTGAGCCCACCGAGCCCAACCACGACTAACGAAGTAATGCACTACCATCTTATAGATCAACATGAGTTGACAAGTTATGCCACAGACGCGTCACTCTACACTGGTGTTCTCCCGAGTGACAGACGGAAGCCAAAACCTCGAACAGGTCTAAACGGTGAACTGCACAATTTTCGTGGCCGAAAATTCTAGGTGAACCTCACACAGGTCTCATTCATATTGCTATTACATCTTCCAAGGTTTTCACGTCATCAAGAAATGACATATCCAAATGATGTCACCCTCCCGTCTGATTGCCAGTGGTGAGGTGCCTCTTTTCAAGTCGTTCACCTAGGCATTGGATTGGTTTTGTGTATTTATAAAGCACGACTCGGATACAATGAATATTCTATCTTGTATTCCCGAACGGAGCAGAGCTTGCGTTTTGAAGACATGCCCAGCACTTTAGTAAAGTGCTGGGCATGTC
>Ga0179589_10000042_pt1 | contig 13871 bp, 19 predicted proteins | sample CZOMad2_1_08_16f_FD_182923 | JGI IMG/M metagenome (GOLD analysis project Ga0179589, IMG submission 182923) | Vadose zone soil fungal communities from Angelo Coast Range Reserve, California, USA - CZOMad2_1_08_16fungal | ecosystem: Environmental > Terrestrial > Soil > Vadose zone | place: USA... | reverse complement strand
ACATCGGGTAACAGATCGACCTTGAACAACTACGGAAGCGTTTGACCGAGGCTGAAGCCAAAAGTGCGAGGGCAGTCCATGATGTGAGTTCTAGATTTTATTTACCAGTCGTCTACTCAGAACTTGCTCGCGAATCAGCTTAACAAAGAAGTGAGCGAGTTGGAAAGTCTAGTTGAAGCCAAGGTACGTAGCGGATGTTTGTATTCTTGACTCAAATCGCTCATGCAACATAGATTTATCGTGAAGTGAGTTTCCTTTTTATTGGAGTACAGTTCCCAGCCTCAACGAAGTGGTAGGATGAGCTCGAACAAGAGATAGAACAACTGAAAGAAAAACTCGCGCGGGTTGAAAAGAGAAGCTCGAAGCGAGGAAACCAGGCAACTGGATTACTTTCTGCTGATTCCTTCGACTCGTTGTCAGACACGAATCAGGCTACCCTAGCGGGGGATGTCTGTGAGATCTGTGAGCAGCCGGGTCATGACATTTTCACGTGCGACTTGCTACGAGGTGGTGCTGCACCGACTGGAGGTAAGGACGCGCCTCCCTCTGAGTTATATTGTGAGGACTGCGAAAATTATGGACACGTTGCGGTGGATTGCCCTCATTCGATGGATGTCTTCTGAGCCTGAGCCAATCAGATACACCTACGTTATTGGATCATGTTCACTCGGCTTTCGGTCCTTGGCATACTTACTTATCGACTGTACTATACAAATACCCAGTAATCGCGAAGCAGATGGCCATGACTATTAAATGTGACGTCAGTAATCCGCTTTATGGAGCCCCAGTTTCGTCAGTCACGGTACAAGTACAAAGGAAGGCCAACCGCACAGATGTGCCCGTCTCGTACTTTTCACAACTATACACTCGTAAAGTACTCTTGAGCATGGACTCCTACGCTAACATCGCGGCTGCCAACGCTCCCCCTCCTGGACAACAGGTGCGCTCACAACTCTTATTGTTATTTGCTGACTGAGCTCGTTTCGTTTCTTAATGCCATCAATCTGCCTTCGTTAGCCCCACCCTGATCCTGCGCTGCTGACTACACCTTCTGTGCTAGGAGGTGCATCGCCCGATATTACCACCAAAGTCAGCGTGCTACGGCCTAATAACGGGGAGTCTTCGACGTACACAAAATCTGAATCTCCCCGCCAAGCATCCGAGGCCACCACAACGAAGGAAAGTGGGTTCAAACGTCCCGAAATTCCTACATTTTACAGATGGGAGAAAGTCAAGGAAGTCGTCCTTCGACCTTCACTTGCCGGTGGTCTCGTTGGCATTGGCTGGTATTTATTGACTTCCAGCGCGGAGAAGTATTAACCAGAATCTCCAGCGAACATCGGTCTTCTGGCTGGTACTTCTTATGCTTTCTACACACAACCAAAACTGCGCCGTGACACCAAGGCAATCACATCGGCCATGGCGGCAGCCTTTGCGTTGCTTGGCATAGAAAGCTTTGTTATCAATGCATGCCAAGGCCCACCCAAGGGCAGTGTAGCACGAAGAAATGACGTAGAGGGCCCCGTACCGTCCTTTGTTGGAAGCCATGCTCGTGAGCATGTACCAAGGTCACGGATGTTCGAAGGAACTACTAGAATCGGTACGTTTGTCCGTATCAGTTGGAGACCTAAACCAATTTCTGGAGGCAGTAAATGCCAGCATCTTGACCATTGTAGGCTATTTCGCGTACCGAAATTGGGATAGGCGTGTTCTTTCCGCTACTTCGATCGGCCTCATTGCTTTGTTGGGAGGCGAATTGTGCGTATCCGTTCCGGATATAAACTATCGTCGTATCGCGCTCGCTGACCTCACACCTAGCTTTTCCTTCGACGATATTAAGCGGTACTTCACTTCGGAATCCTAAGCTCTTTTTTCAGCGGTAGCCATTGACACCATTTACTTGAGATGCCGCTACCAATCAGACTGTAAATGTGTGTGACGATAAGTCGGATAAATATTCTTGAGCCCACATTTCAGTCGGAGCTTTAATCCAGGAGGTTTTGATTCTATTCCCTTGCGGACCTTCATCTGAGTGTGAAGCGGAACAGCTAGTTCTGGTTACGGTAGTTTCTGTGCCGTGCGTCGCGACTTGGCGCATTTGGTGGTGGTTCGTGTTGGTTTGCGGTTGACGAGAATCAGCATGTCTTCCGATCTCTCTTCACTCCTAGCATCATCTAAGGCTCTTACATCGCATCTAAAACGACAAGATTTGCCAAATGTCTCTCTCTCCTTGGACCAGATAGAAGCGCAGTCGCGAAGGCTCCTCCCACGACCGACTGGTGCACAGGCAGATGCAGGTCGAGCGTAAGCGTCAAACACGTTAAACGAGAAATTGCCAGGAGTCACTACTGATCTGGCTTTAGGAATTACCTGTTAGCACAGGCACATATCGATGTTCCGGCCCTCGCGAACTCTATCGCGCACCTCAACACATCTGCGACATTCCTGCCGCTGCAACCTCTCCAAGATACTGATATCTCTGGTTACTTAAGACACGCACATGAACAAAATGTCATTTCAACAATCGAAGAAGCGCGCAGAGAAACTCAAGAAGAATTCTATCGCGTTTTGGAGGATAGAAGCAGACGCGAGTGGGAAACTCGTAAGAAACGAGTCTTTGAAGAGTTGGGTGGCCGGTCGGGTGATAGCGGAACGTTAGCATTGAGGGGCAAGACACCTCACACCCGAAGCGCACTTACGGTGTGTGTCTTTTCATGAATCCGGTGACATTTTTGACCTCTTCTCAGTTAAGCGCGGCGCCAAGCCCTAGCTTGCAAGTACAAGGCAAAATGATGGCGTATGATCGCGTCGTGGTTGAGTTCAATGTAGCCCGTTTACGTGGCGCGTCGTTTCCAATTGTCCACGCGTTCATTCAGGCGGCCCTTTCAATCAATCCAGATGTGGGTGCTGTTTAGTGTCATCCGAGAAGACTTCTTTTCATTCTTTATACCTTAGCGATCGCATCAGGTCATACAAATATTTCATATTCTCGCAAAAATAACCGGGGAACCACCTGGAATTCCGCCGCTTGCGCATGCCAGTGCCCATATCCTGAACACGCCGTTGTTGGAACGTCGCCATGCTCGTGCACATCTCGGTGATCCTGCGTCACGAGAAGCCATCGAATTGAGAAAACAAATTGCCGCAGGAGCGCGTGCAGCCCTTGAAGAGCAGTACCTTGACGTGCTAGAGCGCACAGTTCAGGCGCGCCCACTCGAGGCGCGCCTTGGTGGGGACCCAAGCATTGCAAACCGTGTGCGTGCTTTTCTGCTGGTACGGTACTACCGCGGGGGAGGTTGGCAAGACCGTATCGAGGTTTGCCCAAATCACAGTATTTGGTGGATATCGCTGACAATTCCGGTAGTTGGTTGCGGCTCAGCCCCTGTGGGCCAAGTTATTCTATCTGGTACGCACAGGGCATATAAGAGAAGCCCTCGAGGAGGCGCTCGCCCATCGGCAAGCTATTGAGCACCGCGAAGATAGCTTTGTAGTGCACTTTCGTCTCTGGCTGGAGTCGCCTGATCATCGGTATGTCTTTTTCCCTCGTTCTCCCTACGGTTATCCATGTTTTGACTATCACCTTGCGTTCAGACTTCCAAAGCCCCATCGAGATCACGTCCAGGCCGTCTACAATGCTCATCTACTACACTCGACAAGTGTTGACCCGTTCAAGCTCGCTCTTTATAAGCTCATGGGCAAGCTGGACCCATCGAAGCGCAACGTTCCACTTGTCACGGCAACGACAGAGGACTGGCTCTGGTTCCAACTCGCAATGGCACGTTTCTTTCTCTCGAACCTTTTTGTGGCTCATCGAGTCTGTGCAGTGTGACGAAGAAGAGAATGGTGGGCTGCGTGGGCTTGCAGAGGTGCTGCTCAACTATGGAGAGCGTCATTTCGAAGGCACTTCTGACTCCAAGGGAGCACGAACCGGTTTATGGGCTGCCGTACTTCTTTCGTGCGGTGAGTTTGAGAGAGTACGTGGTCATATGCATGCGTCCCGCCCGTATCAGTGATGGTACTTCAGGCTGTCGCTGCGCTCGGGGAACATTTGGAGACAGAGATCGAGGCAGTTCACTTGGCTATCGCACTAGCCTACCATGGTCTATTACGTGCACCTTCCCGTGCTGAGTCATCGGACATTACACCTCGTGAGTGTCGTGTCGACTCCACATGCTGTTCAGTCCTTAATACTCTGGGGCTCTTAGTTTCTCTTTCCTCCTCTATCCCGCCGGCGCTTAGTTTCTCGACACTTGTTTGGCGGTACGTACGTCAGTTTGTGCGTTTGGACGCCAAAGAAGCCCTGCAATATGTGCATACGGTTACTTTGGGTGCGGATCAGCCAGGTAGCATCGGCAAGGAGCAGCTCGAACTCGCCTGGGATCTTGTACGTCGGGTCATCGTTCTCGCCAATGCAGGTCCTGCATGGGATGAACTTGTTGGTGGGTTTCGCGCTGACGGGATGCGTTTCGTATGTCTGTTTTTTTGCCTTGTGCCTGCTAGAGTCCTCACCGAAAATAGTCCGGTGTAATCGAGCAGGCCGCACCATTGCTCAAACTTAATGACACTCATGAACTCAATGCGGAGATCTTTGTTCCCGCCGCACGGCAGGCGGAGGAGAGTGATCGCGTCCTGCAAGCAATAAAACTCTACAACCTCGCAGGGGAGTATACTACTGTCGTCAACAGTCTTGCCACCGCACTCGGTACAACATTAGCTGCACCTGGCGGTGGCGGAGAGCGTGCACGCTCGCTAGAGGCAGCTGCCATCGATATTATTCGGCACTACGAGCGGATGGGCCGCGCGCCAGGACGCGCCAGGGATGCGGTTGTGAAGCTGTTACGCGTGAGAGAAGCACTCGATGCAAAGGCCGACGGGCGGGCTGATCGGGCTCTTGAGGTCTGTCCTCACTTCGTAATTCTGTGTACGCATGTTGTGTATGTTAACGACGAGAACAGATCGTGGAGTCAACAGACCTTGTCCCGCTCGACGGTGACGTAGCGAAGATCAATCGCCGCGCGGAGGAATTTAAGGAATTGCATGATTCCTTGCAGCGCAACCTACACGCGTACCTTCCACTCGCAATGGATGCCATTGCTGGTGTCTACCAGAAGGTCAAAGCATCGAGCACGCCAGATGCGAGCAGGCAAATGGTAGGGCCCCGTTTCCTCACTGTTCTCACACGGTTTTGACCTGCTGCGCTCAGACTCTTGCAGGTTTGAGAAAGAAATCACGTTCTTTGATGGTTTTTGCTGGTATGCTACGTTACCGCCTTTCTCCTGATGTATATTCGTATCTCGCACGGTTAGATGTCGAGGTTGCTTTGTGATCGTCGTGTTGTCAATTATTTGCATTGTAAAATTCTCGCGATGTGATCTCCCATGCATAGCGAGCGATTCTCTGTATTAACTTTCAAGACATTTTCTGGAGGAGATTTATTCATCAAGGGACCTCATGAGTGTGGTGTAATTGAATCTCCGACAACGCGTCGCGTCCCAAGTGGTGACCGTGACAGACTCGGACGTGATCTCGCCAGCTTAATCAAGCAGTTGCTTGTATCTGTCTGTCTTAGTTTCTATTCAATATGTACATCAAGACGTTGACGATCCAGGGCTTCAAGTCTTGTGGGCCTCACTCATGCTTCGAGCATCACTGCGCAGTGCTTGACACTTCATAGATAGAGACCAGACACAGATAGAACCATTTTCTCCAAGACATAACGTCGTGGTTGGGCGGAATGGGTCAGGGAAGAGCAACTTTTTTGCTGGTATGACTTAAGACCTTCACCAGAATGTACCCTCTTGCTTATTCCCGGCAGCTATTCGTTTTGTGCTGTCGGACGCGTACACATCCATGTCGCGTGAGGAGCGTCAAGCCCTCTTGCATGAAGGTATCTCGACCACCACAACACTCTCTGCCTACGGTCTGTATCTGGGTATTTCCAACACAAACCGTATCGATTTACATTGCTCTCAGTTGAAATAATATTCGATAACTCTGACAATCGTTTTCCAACTGGTCGGGACGAGGTCATTCTGCGTCGCACTATAGGGCTGAAGAAAGACGAATACAGCCTTGATAAAAAGAGCGCCAGCAAGGCGGATGTCATGAACCTTCTTGAGAGTGCGGGCTTTAGCAAAGCCAACCCGTACTATATCGTTCCCCAAGGCCGCGTGAGTTCATAAGTACAATAAAACTCTTACTGTGTCGCTTATCATAAGTAGATTACCGCGCTGACAAATGCGAAGGATCACGAACGCCTTGCTCTCTTGAAAGAGGTTGCGGGCACAAAAGTTTATGAACAACGACGTGCAGAATCCCTTCGTATCATGTCGGAGACTGAAGGAAAGAAGTCTAAAATCATCGAGCTGCTCGATTTCATTGAGACTCGTCTCGGAGAATTGGAAGAAGAGAAGGAAGAATTAAAAGAGTTTCAAGACAAGGATAAGGAGAAGCGCTGCCTTGAATACGCTCTATATCAGCGTGAGCTGGAAGAGGTTGCGGAAGCGCTCGAAGAAATCGAGGAGGAAAGGAAGAAGGAGCTTCATGGGGCGAACCAACGTCGTGAAATGTTTTCTGACCGAGAACAACAAATTCAGGTGCCGTCACTTGTTACATGAAGGTTTCTTTACTAATTCATCCCTCAGTCATTGGAAAATCAAATGTCTACGGCGAAACATGAGCTTTCTACTCTTCAGCTGACGAAGCACGGTGCTCAGGCGGAGCTTGCTGACCTTGTTCGCTCGCAAAAGGAGCTCGAACTACGAATTACGGACCTTCGTGCAGCCGACGCGCGTGCAGGTGGCCAGCGCAGCGCTCTCGAAGGCGAACTGGTTGAAGCTGAGGCTCAGGTAAGACAGAAAGAAGAAGCATTGAACGCGTTAATTCCACGATGGGAAACACATCGCGCGGCTGAAGCCGAGCAACGGCGTGCCCTGGATGACGCAAATGGAAAATTGGCCGCACTGTATGCAAAGCAAGGGAGGTTAGAGCGTTTCCGCACTCGTGCGGAGCGTGACCAGTTCCTGCGCAGCGAACTTGCAGCTCTTGAGGCGCACCGGGCAGCCCAAAACGATGCTTTGAAGACCTCCGGTGTTGAACTCCAGACTGCGATAGCCATACGTGATCAGCTGGATGGACAGATGGCGGACGTGGTAAAACGTGGTGACGATAGTCGCGGGAGGGCAAGAGAACTCGGGGAGGAGCTCGCAAAGCTGGCGGATCAGCGTGGGGATTGGGTCGAACAACGCAAGGACCTATGGCGTGAGGATGCCAAACTTGATTCGACGAGGAATCATGCGGCCGATGAGTTGAGATCGGCAGAACGGGGTCTGGCGAGCATGATGGACAAGGTAAATATCGAAGTGCGTGGCCTTGTCCATGACTGACTGGATTTTCAGGACACTGGTACTGGGTTACGCGCCGTCGATTCCATTGCTGAACGCTTAAACGTGGATGGGGTTTATGGGCCCCTCTATCGGCTCTTCGAAGTTACGGACATGAAATTCAATACTGCTGTCGAGTTAACGGCTGGGAATAGGTGGGGTTTAACAAACTACTGCCTATCGTACTCCCCATTGTCTGACCATTGTTTCTAGCTTGTTTCACGTGGTGGTTGATACGGATCAGACTGCATCCAAGGTTCTTGATGTCATGCTGCGCGAGAGGACCGGTCGCGTCACATTTATGCCTCTCAATCGTCTCAAGCCCAAGAACCTTATTCCACCGAATGCTGATGATGCAATACCTCTTCTGGAAAAACTTCGCTACGACCCAGTGCATGCTAAAGCATTTCAACAAGTGTTCGGTAGAACCTGCGTTTGTCGTGACCTCACCGTTGCTGCCGCATATGTGAAGAGTCATGGTATCAACACAATCACACTTGACGGTGATAAGGTTGATCGCAAGGGCGCACTTACCGGAGGATATTACGATATTCGACGCTCGCGTCTCGAAGCCGTAAAAAATGTGGCGACCTGGCGCTCTAGAGTTGCTGCTGAAGAAACTCGCTCACGAGAGGTGAAAGCCGCCACACTCAAGCTCGATCAAGAGATTGCCCGTGTGAGCGGTCGCATACAGATCTTGAGCAACCAGCAAAAGGTGGCACGGGAAGCGCGTGAGGGTATCAGTGCAGAAATCATTGCCCTTCAAAAGGAGAAGGAACGTGTAGAAAGGAGAATTCCGAAGCATGAGGAGGACGCGCAAGAACTTGGTGGTGAGCTTCGCATGCTGAATGCTCGCATCGAGGCCTACAGATTCGAGTTGGCAAGTCCGATGGTTCAGGAGTTAAGCGTGGAAGAAAAAGGTTTCATCGACGAGCTTAGCAGGGATATCGAAGCCCGACAGAAGCTGCTTGTGGAGATGGGTAAGACAAAGACTGAGGTTAGTAGTTCAATACCTTGTTTCTCGTTCCAGTCCACATTTACGAATTTTGGTGTCAGCTGGGCAGGAGCAAGAACATCATTCAAATCGAACTGAATGAGAGCCTACGCCGGCGTCGGGATGAGCTACGTTCTCAGATCGAAGGGCTTGGTGAACCTGAAGTCGGTGATGCTAACGCGGCAGATGATCTAAAAGTCCGAACACATGAGTTCAGCTCAGTCAATAACGCCATCGGAACGCTTACAAAGAAGGTTCAAGGTCTGTTTTCACCTATTGGCGTGTTGTGAAGCTGCTTCCCACTATGACAGACATGGAGAGGGCAATTGACAAACTCGTGCACGACCTCCAAGAGCACCGTAGTAGTCTAGAAGTGATGCAAAATCAACAGGCAGAGGACGGTCGTAGCATGGCAAAGCAGCAGAAGAGTACGGAACGCTACCTCGCAAAGAGGAATCTCCTTGTGAACAAAAAAGACGAATGTAACCGCAATATCCGGGATCTAGGCGTCCTTCCGGAGGAAGCTTTTGATAAGTACACCAATGAGAGATCGGACAAGGTAAGCGTGCTCGTGTAAAGTAAAGCTCGGTTGGCAATAACTCCGATAAGCTGGTCAGGAAACTGCACACCGTGAATGAAGGCCTCAAAAAGTTCGCTCACGTTAATAAAAAAGCATTCGAGCAGTACAACAGTTTCACAAAGCAAAGGGACCAGCTCTTGAAGCGCCGAGAGGACCTAGAGAAATCCGGAGAATCGATTGAACAACTAGTTGAAGTCCTGGACCAGCGTAAGGACGAGGCAATTGAACGAACCTTTAAACAAGTAGCGAGGAACTTCGAGGAGGTTTTTGAGACCCTGGTGCCCGCTGGTAAAGGGAAGCTTATCATCCAAAGACGTATAGACCAAGTAAGTACCTTTTAGTTATCAATCGCAGATTTTCTGAGCTTTCGCCCCAGGACGATGAAGAAGCTGACGAGGCTGACGATTCCCAGCAGCGCACCGTCGACAATTACACTGGTGTGGCGATAAAGGTACGTATTATTGGTTATTCCTTCGTGCATATCTAAAGTGCTCGTCTCGTGAAGGTTTCGTTCAACTCCAAAGTAGATGAAGGCCTGCGTATCCAACAACTTTCTGGAGGTCAAAAGTCACTAGTTGCATTGGCACTTGGTGCGTATTGGGGTGGTTACGTTGCGTCATCTTACACTGCCTTCAGTTTTTGCCATACAAAAGTGTGATCCGGCGCCATTCTATCTGTTTGATGAGGTGCTTCGTTTTTTGTTTGAGATATATCCTCTGACCGCTGCCTTATAGATCGATGCCAATCTAGATGCTCAGTATCGCACCGCCGTCGCCTGTAAGTGCAATTCGTTTCCTTATGCCGTATTCTCACATGTGTTAAGCGATGATCCATTCACTGTCTTCATCCGGCCAATTTATCACGACAACGTTTCGACCTGAGATGCTTGTATCGGCCGACAAATTCTATGGTGTCCTCTTCAATAACCAGAAGATTAGTTCCATCCGTAGTATAAAGAAGGAAGAAGCGATGGAATTTGTTGATCAGGTACGTATTAGGATGGGCACTTCATCACCATGCCTAAAATTTGAGTTTGCGCCTCTAGGAAGCCCAGGCACATTGATCTCAAATATCGTCAGAGGGGACATATTCCCCCTCTTGTTTGTCACAATGCTATGTACTTCTGTTTTCACCATCCCCAAGTTTGGTAGTCGAGTCGTTTCAAACCAGTTTCAAACCAGAGTCATCGCATGTGGATGTAGATGATGTCGTATAATAACATTTAGTTCACGTGGGACGGTTCATCGGGCCGCGAAAGTTGTTTGTCTTTTCCCCACCTTCCCCACCCGCTCGTTCTCGGATTTTGTCATACCATTCAGCTTAAGACAGTCGCTCTCAGGGATACGTCCGACCCTTTTCCTGGTTGTTCTCGGATTATATTCTCTATGAACTATCTATGGGGCGCTGTCAATGCAATCAGTGCCCCGTACCAGTATTACAAGGATATCAACCCTGCAACACTTACAGGTGCCATTGATGTCATCGTTGTCCGTCGGCCTGGGACCAATGGGACCATGGAACTTTCCTGTTCTCCATTTCATGTTCGGTTTGGGAAGTGGCAGGTGCTTAGACCGAGTGAGAAAAAGGTGAAGACCATCATTTGATCAAGTGTTGCTCATGAATCCCTTTCCTTCTTCCTAGGTGGACATTACTGTCAATGGGAAATCTGTACCGTTCAACATGAAGATAGGAGAGGCGGGGGAGGCCTTTTTCGTCTTCGGGACCGACGATGATGTTCCTGATGACCTTATCACCTCTCCACTGCTTGAGCCAACAGAACCCGTTTCTCCGGATCCACTGCTGCTGCCAGATTTTGGGGGATTCGGTGCAAGAGACCGGAAGGGTGATTTCATGGACAATGGAATTGGCCAGGAACCTGATTTCCTTGATCTTAATGCACCCTCCACTTCACCGTCTGGTGAATTTTCGAAATCGTCAGCCTCATTCAACTTCCCACATACCACGGCCATTTCCGCATCCGATACGTCGCCCAGCATGTCAGATACCATCGCGTTTCGCCCTGCATCACCTCCCCATGAACCTATACCGTTTCCAAGCCTGTGCCCGTCCTCTGCTTTACCACCCGATCCTCCGTCCCGCTCTTCACTCCCTCTATCACAGAATTCAGCAACATCAGACGAATATTCTTGGGAATGGGGCGAGTTTCCCCAGCGCTCCCAGATCCATATACATCCCACCCTTTCGGACACGGCTCCACTGAAGGCAGAGCATGACACAGAGACTGTCGATCCCAGTCAGTCTGGAGAGTTTCAGCGCAGTAAGAGTCTTCCTCCCGAATTTGGGCTTGACCCAACAGAAGGAGTCGCGTCTACATTGCTACAGTCGAATGAACAGCTCAGCGCAGAGGAGCTCCTCTCTGACGTCGAGGCAGGTTTCGATGATGGCGATTCGGGTATGTCGAGACGAGAGCGTAGGTCATGGGTACGATGGTGGCGACGCGACAGTAAACACCAGCGAAGTGTGGATATGCCCTTCGAGCGTCCACCCCTGAAGAGCGCTGTGAGCACAGTATTATTACCCAGTGTGAGTTGCTTTTCTGTTTTATGCGTGCGATTCTGATCACGTCACACGAAAGGAATCTTTCTCGGTCCATACACCTACTCCAGATGAGCCCGTACGAGGTGCATCCACCCTCTCGCTACCTGCATCTTCCCCAGAGCTGCGGACCACTGGGTCTTCAACTGTTTCCGAAAGAAGACCGAAAATACGGTACGCAAAGACGCTCAGGCTCACGTCCGAGCAGTTGGTGAGTAACCTGACGTTGTCCTGAGCTCGTAGTCGACATGATACCATAGGAAGCTCTCGACCTGCATCCAGGGACAAATTCGATAACCTTCTCACTGTCGGCATCCGGTGTAGTGGCATGCACTGCCCGTATCTTTATGTGGGAACATACGGAGAACGTGGTAGTCTCTGATATTGATGGGACGATCACTAAGTGTGTCTGATGCGTCTATTCTCCACGTTGTCGGCTGAGACTTGCAGGTCTGACGCACTCGGACATGTGTTTAACCTAATCGGACGTGATTGGACACACGTCGGCGTTGCTAAGTTGTACACCGACATCTACAAGAACGGCTATAAAATCATGTACTTGACTTCCCGTGCTATTGGTCAAGCCGATTCGACGCGTTTCTATCTGCAAGGTATCAAGCAAAACGACTATCAGCTACCTGAAGGCCCTGTTATCATGAGTCCAGATCGCTTGATGGCCTCCCTACACCGGTGAGCTTTGTGGGCTAGCAGTGCCATGACAAGGGCTGATGGACAATACAGGGAGGTAATTATGCGCAAGCCTGAAGTATTCAAGATGGCTTGTCTACGTGATATCCAGCGCCTGTTCGGACCTACCGCAGCTCTCCCATTCTACGCAGGTTTCGGGAATCGTATTACAGATGCTCTATCATATCGTAGCGTCAATATTCCAAGCTCGCGAATTTTTACAATCGACTCTAACGGCGAGGTAAAGATGGAGTTGCTCGACCTTGTTGGACACAAGTCTGAGTATGTCACGCTAGTTGAATTTGCCTTTGAGTTTGCTCAAGGTACCCCTAGATCTGTGCGAAGCTACATCCACATGACTGACCTCGTTGACCAAATGTTTCCCCCAATAACTCACAAGTGGGAAAGTAGATTTACCGACAACAGTTTTTGGAAGACTCCTCTCTCAGAGTTCCCTCTACCAGAGTTAATGCCCCCTTCCCCGGCGTTGAGTGCGCGCTCGGATGCGTCCAATCAGAGCGCCTTTGCGAGGCTGCGCAATTTCAGCTTGCGTAGTTCGAGCAGTAGCCGTTCGCGCGCATTTGCTCCATCGCCTCACCCAGAAACTAGGCGTGGCCGCGACATCGATTCCACAGGCTCGCACATTCATCAACGGCAGCTATCAAGTATCGAACGCCTCAGTAACGTACTGGTTGGTCTCGCCAATCGCAGTGCAAGCCCGAGTACGCCGTCGGCCCTCGAATCAGAATCCGAAGACGACAGCGATTCACCTGATGCTTCCGATCGTGTTGCGCCCCGTCGCCGTTTGAGAAGGCGTAGTTTGAGGAGTATGCCTGGGTCACTTCCCGGATCTCGACCCTCATCAGATGAGGAACCCGAGTATGGAGTGACGGAAAAAAGGGTCGATGATTCGATCTCGGATCCAGGTGCAGAAACGGTAGAGCAGGAATTTGATGAGGACTTGTTTGCAGCAGGAGAAATGCAAAAGGTACCTTTTTTATAAAGTCGATACTACAAGATATACAATATTGTATAATAAAGTGAATGTTATAGAGTATAATTTGTTAGAGATTCGTTATTGTGTCGTGCCATCTGTCTCTCTAAATAAGCTGTAGCAGTCAAAGCTGAGCTGAAAAACCCCATCTTCTACTGAGACCTTCACATGTGTTCTGATTGGGGTGTTTTGAGTGATCTCATTGGTCAGCAAGCCAACAATGGTTATTGGCTAGTGAAGGACCCCTGAATATTCCAACCAAGGTTGAAGTCCGATTTTGGCTGGTTTGGCCCTAATGGGTGGACAAAATTTGTCCAAATTAGGAAACTAGTGGGTGTTTCTGGAACCTGACATTTCTAGTGTTCTGCATGGGTGACACTGTGGGTGTTTTTTGTCACACCGCACCCATCACCCATCACACTGCACCCATTGTGGGTACACTTCTTGTGGTTATGGGTTCAACCCACAGTTCCACACTTAAAACTATGGTATTGAGACCATGGTATTACTGTTGTTTTCACTCCATGTGTGCCCACATGAATTATGTAATATTTTTTGGGGCCCAACTTCGAAGAGCTATATCTCATCCAATATGGCACAGATTGCTCTGAAAATTGGTGTATGAACTTGCATATATAGGTACTAGGTGCATGCCAATTTATAGGTTGTAATTTGCAG